>JMSU01000068.1_pt1 | contig 65053 bp, 65 predicted proteins | sample 179011 | NCBI WGS metagenome assembly JMSU01 (sample SAMN02769580, study PRJNA246767) | bioreactor metagenome | isolation source: Culture-1 Bioreactor ArsB derived from microbial biomass from the upper 2 cm... | place: Germany: Bremen | collected day 87 after inoculation
TGAAAGAGATTGTTTTGCTATGCAAAGCCAACTCTCTGAATTTACAAAGGAATTTATTTGGGTAAAGTTTTTTAAGCTTTTAGTTTGTTTCACTGTTCAGTTTTCAAGGTTCTTGTTGTTTCTTATTTGCTGTGCAATATTATTTGTTCTCTCTTGCACCAGCGAAGAAAATTATACCATCTGGCCCAAATAAAGTCAAGGATTTATTCGACATTTTTTTAATTAATTTTTTTTATGAGAAGAAGATGGCGGCAAGCCCTGTAAATACGTCATTTTTCGTCATAAACTATTTTAGTTTTATTTGTGCATTATCAAAAACTATTACAAATTACGCCCATAAACATTCTAGGGGTACGAGGTAGGTTCATTATTCTATCACATTCCTGCTAATTATCTCCCAAATATTTAATACGTTACCAATAATTCCATATTGAGTACATTTAGTGATTTTGTTAGACTTTAGTTAGAGGTGATTTGTATGAAAAAGATATTAATAACAATGCTTGTCATCTTCTTAGCATTGAGTACCAACACAGTTTTTGCTTCTAGCAACATACCTGTTTACGTTAATGGACAACTTCTAACCCCAGATGCAAGTCCATATATTGAAAACGATCGAACTTTTGTGCCTATTCGTTTCGTTGGTGAAGCTTTGAATGCGTCTTCCATCAATTGGGATGGTTCAAATCGTGCGGCTACCTTAACTTTTAATAATACGACTATGTATTTACCTATTAACTCTAAGCATGTAACCATTAATGGACAATCTTATACGATTGATGCCCCTATTCGTATTAAATCTAATCGTACTTTTGTTCCTCTCCGCCTTATTTCGGAGATTTTAGGCTATGATGTTCAGTGGGTAAATAACTCAGCTTATATCAGTAACAACGGGTATACCCCTCCAAAACAAAATAAACAATATACATCCGAGGATATATATTGGTTATCAAGGATTGTAAATGCTGAGGCAGGTAGTGAACCCGATGAAGGCAAACTTGCTGTAGCAAATGTTATTATTAATCGAAAAAAAAGTTCCGAATTCCCCAACACGATTAAAGGTGTTATTTTTGACACTAACTTTGGTGTTCAATTCTCACCTGTATCAGATGGAACAGTTTATAATACACCATCCCAAGCTAGTATAACTGCTGCAACCAATGCACTGAATGGTCAAAATAATGTTGGCGACGCTCTCTATTTCTTAAATCCAGCTAAATCGACTAATTTCTGGATTATGAATAATAGGCCATTTTATACGCAGATTAAAAATCATTATTTTTACGGATAAAATTACAATTTAAATAAGGCTTAACTCTCATCAAACTAGGGAATTAAGCCTTTTATTCATTTTCTATTTCAGTTCATGCTACTTCAGCACATTTGTTTTCATTTTCTTCTAAAACGATTCGCCTTTTATTCTCAATTGTTTTTAATACTTGTTTTCCTATTAATGAAATAGCAAATGTTGATAAAATCAGTATGCTAGACATAAGTGGCTTTTCTACAAAGTTTCTTACATTAAAACCTATAAAACTCAATGAAAAAATCATCACTAATTTGCCTAATATCAAAGCACTAAAGTACTCTCTATTCCTTGTACCAGCTAATGCTGCTAATCCACAGACAATAATGGATGGTGTAAAAGGAAATGTGAGCAAGAAAAATATGGGTATAAATCCTTTCTCTTTTATCCAATGAAATATATTATATATTTTCTCATTCTTAGCGATTCTTTGTTGAAATCTCTTTTGCCCATATTTTTTAATGAGTAAAAACACAATGATTGACCCTACTGAAGATCCTAACCAAGAATAGAAGTATCCTAATCCAAAGCCAAAAGCGGTAATATTAATTGTTACAAATACAACTAAAGGTAATGGTGGGAAGAAAGCTTCTAGCATAGCTAGTCCAACACCAGCAAACATACCTAAAGAACGAATTTCATTAAGCATAAGTTCCCAATACTCGTATGATAATAAATCATTAATCCATTCTATCATATTCCCACTTCCTTTCAATTGAACTTTTATTTTCTCGTATATAATATAGTATATCCATAATTCATATTATAATTTAGTTTTATTAAAATGCAATTAAAATCAAGTAAAAAATAACTTAAACCGTATAACATCAAAAAAACCACCCTAGTAATTTACACGACTAGAATGGAAATTTATAAAAATCGTTTCAAAATTCAATTGGAATCCTCTCATATAAAAGTCTGGATTGTTTAAATCCAAGCCTATCTGAAACAAACTAAAACACTTGCTTAATTAAGCCACATATAAACTCTATATCCTCATCCTCTAAAGTATAGTATAAAGGCAAACACAAAATTCGCTTAGAAATATCCTCTGCTACTGGAAGACTCTCATTAGAATCACTTATTACATTAATTTTATTTAAAACAGGGTAAAAATATCGCCTTGGAAATACATTATTTTTGTTTAATTTCTTTATAACGGCTTGTAGGATTTCTTCGCTTTCAAACAAAATAGGCATATAGCTATAATTATAGGATTCTTTATTAATTGTTTGAAATGCTAAACATTCAGTACGGGATAATACTTTCTTGTATAGTTCATATTTTTTCTTTCTACTCTTCATCACATCATCCATATAGTTTAATGTTGCTAATCCCATAGCAGCATGTACTTCTGTCATCTTAGCATTTGTTCCGCCATCAACAATTTCTTTATCATCGTTAAATCCAAAAAAACGGAATTTCTTAATTTTGTCTGCGATTTTATCACTCTCTGTTATACATGCCCCTCCTTCTACTGTGTTAAATATTTTCGTAGCATGAAAACTCAATATTGATATATCTCCATATTCCAAAATTGATTTGTCTTTGTAATTTACAAACATCCCATGTGCAGCATCATATATAACTTTAAGCTTATATTTTTGGGCTATTTTTCTTATAGCTTCAATATCGCAAGGATTACTAAAAGTATGCACACCTAGAATTGCTATGGTTTTTTTTGTTATTCGCTCTTCAATCTTGCTAGGATCTATATTAAACGATTTTGGATCTATATCTACAAATGCGGGTTTACAATTTTGCCAATTGATAGCCGCTGCAGTTGCTATAAAAGAAAAAGGTGTAGTGATTATTTCTCCTTTTAGACGTAAAGCTTTTATGGCTAATTGTATTGCAAGAGTGCCATTTGCTGTAATTACTATATTTCTCAATTTCAAAATATCTTTCAATTTCTTTTCCAATTCTTGAACCAAGGGGCCATTATGTGTTAGAATGCCACTTTGCCAAATTTGCTCTAAATAGCTAATGTATTCATGTAGCGGAGGTAAAAAAGGTTGCGTTACATAGATTTTTTTATCCAATTTCATTCCTCCATCTTATAGCATCTAATAATTTAGCTTGGTTTTCAAAATCTCTCTTATGTATTTTAAAATCATTAGTCATCATGCATTCCATAAACTCACTTAGCAAATTTGCACACTGATTATCTGAAGGTAACAAGAACTCTTGTCTATGATCTTGCTTTTCTATGATAACTTTGGGTTTTATGTCAGGTCCTGCTGTAAAAGCTCTATCTACTATTACTTTTCCTTTACTGCCCCATATTTCATAATTACATTGGTAATAATTATCAAACCCAAAAGAAATCTGTGATACGAGACCTTTTTCATTTACTAATGTAGCTGATCCATACATATCTACTTCATAACCAGCATGATTATTTAATTGTGCATATTTGACTTCCAATTTTTTTCCTAAGAACAGTTGCGTAGCTTTTATTGGGTACCCCGCCGCATCAAGAAGTACGCCTCCTCCTAATGACTTTTTGTATCTAAAGTTATCTTTATTCATAAGAGGAAAACCAAAAGAGGATTTAAACAATCTCATTTCTCCAATTTCTTCTCCTGCTAATATATCTTTTATGAATGTCTGCTGAGAATGGTATTCAAACATATAATTCTCCATTAATAATAAGTTATTCTGGTTGGCAACTTTCACCATTTCAAGAGAATCCTTATAATTTGTTGAAGAAGGTTTTTCAACTAAAACATGTTTCTTAGCTTTTAATGCTTTTATTGCCCATTCTTTATGAAGTGCCGGTGGTAATGCAATATATACAGCATCAATATCTTTTCGTTCCAGTAATTTATCATATCCAACGACTGCTTTACATGAAAACTTTCCCCCAAAGCTTTCAGCTTTCTTTTTATCCCTGCTAGAGACTGCAACTAATTCCAAACCATTAAGATTAATCATACTGGGGGCTACTATCCGATCTGCAATACGCCCACAGCCTATTACGCCAAATCTAATTTTCTTCATTACCAAACCACCTTTCATTGACTACATAAAATTTCTTCTAAATAAACTGTATTGATGATAATAAGCTTCTGGCTTGAATGTTAATCATGTTATTATATCTTAGGAGATAATTTAACTGTCCCAAAGTGACCCACTTATAATTTTCTGGTACTTCTAGATCCTCTACTTCAATAATCATATTTTTATTTTGCTCTCGATAAAATCTCCCGCCTTCTTCTGACTGATAAGAAGAATAGATGATCTTCTCTTCTTTTGCATTCATTGCATATTCTAAAAACATAGGCAAGTAAGTTTTATCCTTATACTTATTAGGAACGCATTGAATGGTAGGTCCTATTTCTACAATATCAAAATTTCCAGCCTCAATTCTAGCTTGGACTAAAAAATAATAGATGCCATTAATCCTTTTAACTAAAAATGCAATAACCCCTTGCCCTATTGATTTAATCAATGGCTGATTCCAAATCTTTACCTCTCTATTCTCGATTTGGATATTAGCAGCTATAATGGTAAAGTGGTTATTATCTTTATGACATATTTCCAAATCATTTTTTGTCCAATTATTAACTTTTTTTAGCGGCATTCTTTTTACTTGAAGTTCATACTTAACCTTTATCTCAGTTAACCATTGTAATATTTCATTTATTGAATATAGGCTGTTTTCTTCTAGCATAGATAAAAACATGGTATTATTTTTGGTGAATTGGATTAAAGATTGTTTTTGTTTTTCATTAATATTTTGACCAAATATATTGAAAGGAATTGTTGAAATAACTGACCTTGTATCCATGTTGACCACATTACTATATGTCATCATTTTTTTTATCTGACCAATTGTCATCCAACAAAAATCATCGTATACGGGGATGTCTTCATCTATCTCTATGATTATATTTCTATTTCGCTTTTTTAAAAATCGTGTTCCCTGTTCTGATTGTAATTGATCAACTAAAACTTTTTTATTTTTATCCAAAAAAAATTCCAAGTATTTTGGCTTTCCTCCACTATGTACTTGTGTATAATTGCTTTTTGTAGCTTGCAGCGTAGGTGAGAGTTGAATAAAGTTAATATTCCCTGGTTCTATTTTAGCTTGCATCAAAAAATAATAAATACCATTTTCCTTTTTTGCAATGATACCTAAAATTCCTATTTCAGGTTGATTGATTATAGGTTGTTGCCAGCTTTTAATTAATCCATAATTTGTTTTTACTTCAATTCCTTCTATTAAAAAGAATTTCCGGTTCTTATGAACGATATTGCCCGTCTGTTCTTCAAAGCACCAATCGGACATATTGGCAAATGGAATTTGTTCGATATTTACCACCACATGGTCATTTCTGAATCTTAACCATTCTAATACTTTATCTGTGCTTATAAATGGATTTTCTTCTGTATTAGAAGATTTCAAGAAATCTTTAATGATCTCTATTTGGTCATTATTGTTTTGCATATACACCACCTCTGGTACAACCTCTTATCCCATTATATGAATAGTTATGCTTGATTGTGACCTCACCATGATGTAAAGATATCTTAGGCGATATTGTTTTTATTAATAATAAATTAAAACATTCCTAACACTAAAAAAAGCCAAGAACTCTAACGTATTATAATATACGTAAAATTCTTGGCTTATCCAATAACGAGAAAATCTCTCTATTTTTTAGATCCCTATATCCAATCCACCAAACATAACAAGACCTTTTATAATAACAACCTTATTAGAATTCTGTGACGATAAATCTGTTTTATTATCTGCACCACCAAATAAGCTAATACCATGATATTCTACACGCCAGTCTGTAGGCACCTTTAATTCGATACCACCAAAAGCAGCAAAAACGTCAATGATAATAGGTTCATGGCTCATTATATCTGCATGTGCCAGGTCTACATCAATGCCACCAAAGGCTGTAAATAAATTACCACCTTTAAAATCAGGTGAATTATTAATAATATCACGACCTGCGAAGACAGCTACATGATCAATAATATCTCTAGAATCAATATTGTTTCTTTTCTCACGTGTTGTTCTAGGAATAATGATCCATAATCCTACTAATATAATAATGGCAGGAAAAATAAATTCATAGATATTGACATCTTGGAGAACTTCAATTTCTAATTCTTTTAATTGAAGCAATACCCCTACAATTAATAAGATGGATGCAAACATTTTTGAACCATGTCGATCTAGTAAGTTAACCAATCCAATACCAACAATAATGAGTGGCCAATATGTGCTAAATATATCTTCCGTTTCTAAGTAGCCTAGATTTCCTAATAGAATAACTACCCCTATAGCAATGATAAATATGCCAAATAAACTGCGTCTTTTCATTTTTTACCCTCCTACATATATGCGTTATATTCTCACAAACTCATCCTATGGCTATTTTATCATATATTAAAGAATTTCAAAAGAAAAACATGGAAAAAGTGTATTTTATAATTATTACCCTTGCTTTTTTTGATATAACCGTCTATAATGAATTAGTTACCTATGTCGGATGAATTAAATAATAATTATAAAGCTAACAATTATGGGAACAATGAACCTTTTAAATATAAGGTAAAATGTTGAGTTAACATCCTAGCGATATAAGACGTTTAATTCAACACATATAGATCAGCAAATAATATTAAGGATGAGATAACTGAATGAAATTTACTGAATTAGATATATCAAAAAATCTATTAAAAGCCGTTATGGATATGGGCTTTGAAGAGGCTACTGAGATTCAAGAGAAATCCATACCTCTTATTTTATCTGGAAGAGATATGATTGGGCAATCCCAAACAGGTACAGGAAAAACAGCAGCATTTGCACTACCTGTCTTAGACAGAGTTGATCCTAAGATTAATAAACCTCAAGTCATTGTACTTTGCCCAACAAGAGAATTAGCTGTGCAAGTATGCGGCGAGTTTAATAAGCTTTCTAAGTATACTGGAATTAAATCCTTCCCTGTATATGGTGGTGAACCAATCTTTCGCCAAATATCCGCTTTGAAACGTGGTGCTCAAATTATTATTGGTACACCTGGTAGACTAATGGATCATATGAATAGAAAGACTATCAAACTTGATCATGTAAAATCTATTATACTTGATGAAGCTGATGAAATGTTAAACATGGGATTCCGTGAGGACATTGAAACAATCCTTAAAAACATTCCAACAGAAGATATTCAAACCATCTTGTTTTCAGCAACGATGCCTAAGAGTATTATGGATATTACACATCTCTATCAAAACAATCCTAAAATTGTTAAAATTACACGTAAAGAGTTAACGACTGATACCATTGACCAACGTTATTACCATGTACTTGAACATCATAAGTTGGAAGTACTTAGACGTTTATTAGATGTTTATAATCCTAAGTTAACGCTTATCTTCTGTAACACGAAACGTAAAGTGGATGAAGTAACTGAACTCTTACAAGATAGTGGTTACGCTTCTGATAAGATTCACGGTGATATGAATCAAGTGGTACGACTTAGTGTTCTAGGTAAGTTTAATAAAGGTGTTATTAACATCTTAGTTGCTACAGATGTTGCTGCTAGAGGGCTTGACATTCAAAATGTAGAAGCAGTTGTTAACTATGATGTACCAGAAAATGAAGAGTACTATGTACACCGAATTGGTCGTACTGGTCGAGCTGGTAAAAAAGGTATGTCCTTTACACTGGTTTCAAGGAGTGAAACAAGAAAAATCTCCAACATTATTTATTACATCAAGAAAAAAATCCCTCGTAAAAAGATACCTTCAATTGATAAAGTTAATGCCGTTAAGATTAGTACCTATATAGAAAATCTTGCAAGCACCATTGATAATACATCCCATGATTTAAGTCGCTATGAGCATATCATTGATAGACTTAATGAAAAAGGTTATGATGCCTCTAAGATTGCTACCGCATTATTAATGTCTAATCTTGAACTTAAAGAAGAGAATAATAAAAACTTGTCTTATGAGATTGGCCAAAGACCATTTTCAAATCCTCGTAAGCAACAACCAAACAGAAGACCTCAAAGTCGTGAAAAAGGTATGGCAAGATTATACCTTAACATTGGTAAAAACCACAAAGTTGCAATTCGCGATATTGTAGGTGCCGTTGCAGGTGAATCCAAGATTAAAGGTTCTGTTATTGGATCCATTGATATGTACGATAAATATACTTTTGTAGAAGTACCTGAGAAGCTTGCTGATCAGGTCATCACAGCTATGAATAGCTCAAGAATCAAAGGAAAAAATGTAAAAATGGAATTAGCTAATACAAAAAGAAGTAGACGATAAATTAAAGGGCTGTTGCATTAGTAAATGAAATTTGCTAGTGCAAAGCCCTTTTTTTCTGGAATTCAGCTTGTTAAAGAACACTTACCTATTATATGATATAAGCTTATCTTAGCTAGCCTAATCAACTATCCTCCTTATAAAATCTACGACCGATAATCACTAACCACACTAGATGAATACCCAATGCCGATGCTATATGGGCTATATCAGGTTCTATGAGTATTTTGGTAATCCAGTAGGTGGGAAATAGCATGGATATACCTTGTAATAGCTGGTTCTTCAGTAAATCCGTCAAACTAAACAGTAAGACAACATTTAGACCTTTTGCATAGGTAAGCCCTTTTACTTTATCATCAGCAATATATAATAAAATTAATCCAATGATAATGGTTTCTATGCTTAATAGTACAAGAATAAGCAATAATAATCCTATACTTATCTGTATCCCATCATATAGAGCCCATGCGATCACACCATATATCCATGTCATCAGTACAGGAATAAACAAGCGATTATATAAATAGCCTTCACGACCTAGTGGTGTGATGGACATGAGCTCATAGATTCTAGCATCTTTATCATCAAGCATCATAAAACCTGTAACAGTTCCTAACATGCCTGCTATAAGTAAAAAAACCATACCTACTATATAGCCATAATAGTCTAATAAAGTAATATTGGTATATTCATATACAATTGAAGGTAATATAACCACTGATAATTTGCCTATGCCTATTAGAAGTAAAGGTAATAATAATAGAAAAATCATCATAGGTTCTCGCAATAATTGTTTATAATCTGCTTTCATATGTGCATACTTAATCATCTTTACTCCCCCCCGTAAACAATCTTATCTGTAAATATATGAATGACTTTACGAAACAGTAACCAATTCCATAAAGAAAGATAACCTATTAAACACATGATCTCTAGAATGCTTGACTGGTAGAAGCTACTTAATAAAACCCGAAGCCCTGCTACACTAGGGAAAATTGTCCATACATATGCATATCCTGTACCAATAAGTGATACGCAAGGAATAGCTAAAACTAACATGGCTGGTATCATATTCACAATATACTGATTTAATGAATGACATGTCGTAACGACAATGACGCCAATCAATATAAAAAATGTAGAAACTAAAAATATGCCTATAAACAAGAACATATAATTTATACGACCTTCATACCCAGAACTAATGGCAATTGCAAACCCAGCTATGACTGCTAAGCTAGAAAGAGATAGTATCTTAGACAAGAGATACTCTTTAATATATAGGGGTGTTATAACCAAATAATTAAGTACCCCCTGCATCCTTTCTAGCATAATGATACCTCCAATAAAAAACAAACCAACAAAAGCAGGGTCTGAATAAATGACCAGTGGTAATATCAATTTTTTATAGTTGGTGGGTACTAAAGATAATATGACCATATACATAATGGTTAGTAGAACGTATATCACATAAAAACCTTGCTTAAATTGAAATTTGAAATCCGTTATAAGCGCACCTTTTAACCTCATTGTAAATTCCTCCCTGTCAGTTTAATAAATACATCTTCAAGGGTTGCTTCTCCACTGTGTATGGTGAGAATTTTTTTTGATTGAATAAGGTTTACAAACGTCTTATTGTGATTAATTGAATCCAAATTGAATGTAGCTTCTTTGACTTGGCCTCCCTCTATGTATTCAACCTTTATGACATTTTCACCATAGCGCATAGTCAAATTCTTAGGAGAATCAATTTCTATAATTTCTCCATCTACAATAAGTGCAACTCGGTCACATAATTGCTCCGCAACAGTCATATTATGTGTCGTAAGGAATATGGTTTTCCCCTGACTTTTCAATTGCAAAAGGGTATCTTTTATAATTTTTCCATTAATAGGATCAAGCCCCGATGTGGGTTCATCAAAAAAGAGTAATTTGGGTTCATGCATCAAGGCACGAATAAAATTAAGCCGCATTTTCATCCCTTTAGAAAAGCTCTCTACCTTTTTATGTTGATCCTCTAATAGGCCAACCCTATCTAATAAAGTGGTAAAATCAGTAGGTTTGTTTTTGTAGTAAGCACTGACTAATTTCAGATTCTCAATAGCTGTTAACTTGAGATATAGATTAGGGAAATCGAAGGCTACTCCTATATCTTCATAAAAAGCTTTTCCCCATTCTTTTCTTTCTTTCCCCATGACTTGAATATGTCCATTATATCCTCTCAACAACCCAATAATTAAACGTTGAGCAGTTGTCTTTCCTGCTCCACTAGGACCTAAGAAACCAAATATTTCACCCTTCTTAATGTCAAAGTTCACTTGTTTAACTGCTAATTTTTGTGATTTTTTATAGACATAGTCTAAATCTCTAACTTTAATCATATTACTGCCTCCTTTATAATAAAAATCATGTGTTCTTTTTTAATTCAAAAAAATTATAATCCTCCTATTAGACCCATTGTCCCAAGCATATAGAATGTTATATAGTGCATGATGTATTCTCTTCTAACTTTTGGATCATCATATTTTTTGAGTATCGTAATAAGCCCTTCAGCTAGCTGAATAGCTATTACTTCTGCAAATCCAAGAGGAATATCTTTATTATTTAGCTTCTCAAGATGCTCTATAAAATGATCTTTGATTATTTCTATTATTTTCTCTTTACTGCCCTCATATTTTGTCCCTTTACTACTATCTAATATTAAAACCATACCCGTACCAAAGTGAGGTATCATGTCATCCATTAGCTCCGATAAGATGGTTCGCCATAACGTAGGATTAGGAATATCCCATAGATAGTCTGGTCTCTCCACAGTGTTGTGGTGTTGAATAAAACTAATAAACTCATGATATTCCTCATTTACAAGTTCCTCAAATAAAGCCTCTTTATTAGCAAAATAGTTGTAGAAATTACCGATGGTCGTTCCTGCTTGTTTAACAATTTTACGAATAGATGCTTTTTCATATCCCTTTTCTAAAAATTCTTTTTCACCACTTTTGAGAATGGCATTTTTCATTTCATCTTTTTTTACTTGCATAAAATATCACCTGTTATTTTTTAATATACAATAAAATATCACCCTTGTCAATTATTTTTTCTCCTAGATTTCTACATGCATCTTTAGATAATAAGTAATCCAACTTCATTCAAGGGTGATATCCTTATCTTTTTAATCATAAATCTATGATTAAATTCAATTTTAACCTTCTTGGTCACTTCTTGCTCTAAGATTCACAACAATTGCTTTTGGACGACTCATGGCTTCAATACTATAGCGTATGCCTTGTGTCCCCATACCTGATGCTTTTACTCCTAAGAAAGGAAAATGATCAGGACCTCTTTCTGTTTTATTATTAATCTGAACTGTTCCTACTTCTAATAACCTGGCAATGTGGAATGCATCATCAATATCGTTGGTAAATATAGAAGACTGTAACCCATACTCAGAGGCGTTAGCTATATCAATTGCTTCATCAATGGATTTCACACGTATTATTGGGAGCACAGGACCAAAAGGCTCTTCCCACGCAATACGCATATCCGTAGTTACCTGATCAAAAACAGTTGGGTAGAGTAGGTTCTTATCTCTCTTATTACCTAATTTCAGTGTAGCACCTTTGTCTATTGCATCATCAATAAGCTCCTGTACGAAATCAGCAGCTTGATTATTAATTAAAGGTGTAATGGTGGCATTATCAAAAGGACTACCTACAGTTAGTTCCGATACATCTTTAGTTATGAGCTCAACTAACCTGTCAGCAATACTCTCCAGTACAAGAACGCGCTTAAGTGCTGTACAACGCTGTCCTGAATAACTAAAGGCACCTTTTACAATATTATTAGCCGCATGCTCCAAGTCTGCATCTTCAAGAACAATGGCAGCATCTTTACCACCCAATTCCATAATAGTAGGTACCATGGATGTTACATCCGATATATGTTTACCCACATCACTACTACCTGTAAAATTAATTAAATCAATGGCTTCATGCTGAACAATAAAATCGCCAATAACAGACCCTTTCCCCGTTACTGTGTTTAATACACCATCTGGTAACCCTGCGTCTTGGAAAACTTTTGCTAAGTGCAGCGCACTAATAGAGCCTTGCGTTGGTGGCTTAAAGACTACACTATTCCCCGCCATCAATGCAGGAGCTATCTTGGAGGCTGATAAATTCACTGGATAATTAAATGGTGATATTGCAAGAACAACACCTACTGGTTCTCTGGTTACAAAAGCCAATTTATCCTTTGAAAAACCATGAAAACCATCCCCTTGTAATGTCTCCCCCTGAATTCGCTTGCCTTCATCAGCGGTAAAGCGCATAAAATCAACGGTACGAATAACCTCTGACTTAGCACTGTTCAGATCTTTTGCAATCTCTTTTGCTAAAATATCTGCGATCTGATCAACATTATCTTCTAATAACCCTGCTGCCTTGTGTAAAATATCTGCCCGTTCACTAACCGATTTACTTGCCCATACAGGATAAGCTTTCTTAGCCCCATCAATAGCCATATCTACCTCTTCCTTAGTCATCGCCTGAATCTTACCCACTTCAGTACCATCAATTGGAGAATGTATGGCTATATGATTGTCATTATTCGATGTTACCCACTTACCATTTAATAAATTTCTATACTGATTATCAACGTTTATGGTTTCAAACACCTCTATCACCTCATTAATATTTTTTGAACAAATAAACAGTTACTCTCTTCCTCCAACATATTTTCTCTAATTTTAAGTTGAAAAATATCCAATCTTGTATAATTCACCTTGAATGTCTCTATCAACTATATTACTCCATATTCTATAGTATTATTTTCCTTTCGTGATGTTAATATACCTAAAGCAATGATATTAATCTTCTTCTATTATCCTATTAATCTAAACTTTTCATTATTACCCAAGCTATGATCACTTTTCTATGGGTTGCTCTTAAATTAAATCTTTAACATCTTATTAAGCGGTTCTACCTGCTAAATAATAATACGTACTAAAAAAACACATAATGTGATGATAACGCTTTTTGCAGCTTGTTGCCATTCCTAATAAACAGATAACAGCAACAAATGCAAGGTGAGTGTATCATCACAATATATGTTTACATTAACTTCCGTACGCAGTTCTTTTATTTTCTTACTCAACTTATTCGTCTATAAACAAAAACTCCAGCAAGTAAAAAAATATTACCTCGCTAACCATCCACCATCAACAGCCAACGTATAACCATTTACATAATCACTTGCAGAAGACGCTAAGAATACAATTGGTCCCGCCAAATCAGATGGTAATCCCCACCGATTAGCTGGAATTCTTCCAAGAATCTCTGCACTTCTTACGGGATCTTCTCTAAGAGCCTGTGTATTATTCGTACTCATGTAACCTGGAGCAATCGCATTAACATTAATGTTCTCTTTTGCCCATTCATTGGCACATAATTTTGTAATACCCATAACACCACTCTTACTAGCCGTATAAGATGGTACACGAATACCACCTTGGAAAGATAACATGGATGCAATGTTAATAATTTTTCCACCTGATTGTTGTTTAATAAACTGTTTAGCTACAGCTTGACTGAAGAAGAATACTGTTTTAACATTAATATCCATAACATCATCCCAGTCTTTCTCTGTAAAATTAACAGAGTCTTCACGACGAATAATACCAGCATTATTGATCAATATATCCACATGACCAAAAGTCTCTACTGCCTGATCTACAATCCCCTGAATAGGATCAACCGTTAATAAATTCGCTTGTATTGAGAGGTATTTACGACCAAGTGATTCTACCATTTCTTTCGTTTCTGGCGCTTCTACATAATCTACGCCAACAATATCTGCTCCCGCTTCTGCAAGACCTACTGTCATACCTTGACCAAGTCCTGTACTACATCCTGTTACGATAGCTACTTTTCCTTCTAAAGAAAAATTCAAACTCATCCGTCTACCTCCTATTTCATGTCCGTTACTTTGATGTGATCCATATCATCAAATGCTTTGTTCTCGCCTACCATACCCCATATAAATGTATATGCACAAGTACCACAACCTGAATGAATAGACCAACTTGGGGAAATAACTGCTTGCTCATTTTTCATAACGATATGTCTTGTCTCTGTAGGTTCACCCATATAATGGAATACCGCTGCATCTTCTGGTAAATCAAAGTAGAAGTATACTTCCATTCTACGTTCATGGGTATGTGCTGGCATGGTGTTCCATACGTTTCCATCTGCCATTTTTGTTAATCCCATCATCAGTTGGCAACTGTCCACTACTTCTGGATGAATATATTGGTAAATAGTTCTCTTATTACAACTATCTTGTGATCCAAGATCAACTTTTTTAGCTTTTGTCATATCAATATGTACATTTTTATATGTGGTATGAGCCGGTGCACTAAGGCTGTAGAATTTAGCTGGATTACTTGCATCTGCACTAGCAAATACAACTTCTTTAGCACCTTTTGCAACATATAATCCATCACGCTCATTTAATGTAAACACTTCTCCATCAACTGTAACTGAACCTTTACCACCCACATTAATCATACCTAATTCTCTTCGTTCTAAGAAATAAGTGGTTCCTAATTTTTTCCATATATCTAAGTTTTCACCTAGACTAATAGACTTGTCACTGGGGCATATACCCATTGTAATAATACGATCAATATGGCTGTATACACGTTTAATACGACCCGGTACAAATAATTCTTCTATTAAAAATTCTTCTCTTAATCGCTCAGTTGTGTAGTGCTTAGCATCTCTTGAATTGGCTGGTTGTCTAATTTCCATTTCATTTTCCTCCTTATTTTCACTATATGATATTTATCTTCATTATATAAATAGTTTAACATCAACGCCGTTGACTGTCAATATTTTTTTCATTTAATAACACTTAGTTTCACTATGTGGAACAATTATAATGATAACGTATTCATAGTTTATAGCAGAATAGTTTTAGCCCACTCCTTGTTTGAGCTATCAACTTACTCGTTAGGTGCGTAAAAAACACAACACCTCGCTGACTGGGTGTCAGCGAGGTGTTGTAGAGAGCAGAACATTAGTTTTTATCTAGGAATTTGAGTGATCTTTCAAAAAATTTTCAAAATATGCTTCACCATATTCTTGCCACCACTTTTCATAGAGAGCGTCTTGATCCACAACATTGTCAAATGCCTCTTGGTTAGTTGCGTCTCCTTGAGGGTTAGATTCATAACTCGGTTCCATTTCATTACTTGCATCTCTTTCCCCAAATTTTTTGGCATAATCTTTTTTGAAAGCCTGTTGCATCTCTTTGTGAAGAGCTTCACCTATAAAGGCTTTAATGTCATTTTCCTCAGCTTTTTTTTGTGTTTTCTTTGAACTTGAATTACTACCGAAACCACCAAAGACCAGTTTTGCTAGAACGAATATACCAATAGCTTTCCAGAATGTAATTTCTTTAAGGCCAAAGATGTCAGGCATAATCCAGTTCCATAGCAATTTGAAACCAACTCCAACACCAATGATAATGGCAATAATTAAAATGCCAAAACCAAAGATTTTGAAGAAACTTTTAACATTTCGTTCCATTTTATCTGCATATTCTTGGGAATTGTGATATTTTTTCATATGAGTTCTCCTATTTAATATCCTTTTGTGCCAAGATAGCCATATAAGACTTTTTGCAATTTTTTCTTGGCTCTATTTTTACGTGACAGTAGTGTTCCAAGCTTCTCTCCTGTCTGTTCTACTAAATCCCGATAAGATCTACCACTAATTTCAGTTTCAATAAACACGAATCTTGATTTGGGATCCATTTTAAATAGTGTATCTTTAATAATAGTCTTTAACTCTTTCAGAAGAATTTCTTCTTCTATCGTAAGCGTTGGCTTATGAAAGTGTTCGCTGTGATCTTCATGAAGTTCTATACGGTCGTATTTTTTGAAGTAGTCCTTAGCGTTATTAGATAAAGAGGAATATATGTAGGAAGACAAGTCCTTGATACTTATCATGTCATCCCCTTTATATAGGAGTTTAACAATTGTTTGTTGTATAATATCTTCTACATCATATTCGTTTAGTGTGGTATATCTGTGTCGAAGATAATCTTTAAACGCACGATAGTTTTCTTCAAAAAATGTGCCCAGTAAGTTTTTAGTCATAGGCTTACCTCTTTCGCTAATGGAGATCACGATTTTACCTTGTACTTTACGGTTAATGAATCCATCCATGGCTTCCTTATATATTTAGTAGGTAATCTTCGTCTAGTTTGACATTATTGTAACATCTTTCAGACCCATTGCAAAGGCGCTACAGGGAGTGGTATTTTTATAATGATGTTAAAATGATATGACTAACATTACCTCTTTTATGCCCTTTATCTACATATCGATGAGCCTCTACAATTTGTTCCAATGTATAGCGGCGATCAATGACTGCTTTAATTTTACCAGCTTCAATGAACTCTCTAAGTCGAACAAAATATTCTGGATGTAATTTTAGAAATCCATCATCCACAGACACGTATTTTCCATCATGCTTAAGGGATTTTCGGCACAACAATTTCAGATGAGAGGTCTTTTTTTTACCAACAGCATCAAAAACGAAATCATAAGTCTCCAATTTATTTTTAGCGTCTTCTTTTGTATAATCGATTACCTTATCAGCGCCAAGTGACTTCACTAATGTAAAATTCGTCGTACTACATACACCAGTAACTTCTGCACCATAACATTTAGCAAGCTGTATAGCTACAGTTCCTATTGCTCCAGATGCCCCGTAGACAAGTACCTTTTGTCCATGCTTTATGTTCCCTCGTTTCATAAAATGTAATGCTAAAATACCCCCATAAGATATTGCGGCAGCTTCGTCATAGCTCATATTTGAAGGTTTTATTGCCAAGCCCCCTTGTCTTATCTCACTTTCAGACATGCATTTATACTCGGCATATGCACCAAAACTACTACCAACAAATCCATACACTTGATTACCTTTCTTAAATTGTTTAACTTCTTTACCAACAGTTTCGATTTCTCCTGATAGCACCAATCCCAGTATAGATTTTCTGGGCTTTGTTATACCTAAAAATAGTCTCATCATGATTTCCATCATTTGTTTTTTAGGAAACTGAGGGTTACCAGGCATGTTGAAACTGCGCATAATACAGTCACTTGCCGTTACGGCTGTCGCCTTAATTTTTATGAGTACTTCGTTATTTTTTGGAATGGGTTTTCCCATATCTATGAGTTGAAGAACTTCCGGTTCTCCGTATTTTGTACATACAACAGCTTTCATAGTTATTCTCCTTTATTATTTTGTTAAAAAATAGTGAAGTTGTTTTATCCTTCCTATTTTTTGGTAGTAATTAGATTACTTATATATAAGACGATTGATATGCCGAAATATTGCATAGAAATTTATTTTTTTAGAAAATCTTGAAAAAGGTGTGCTATTGCTCTTATCCGTTCAATAGGTAGAGTTGATATTTATAGACAAGTAAAAAAGGTATTTCATCTGAGACAATTAGTCATGGTGAAATACCCTTTCCTATTATTAATTTTGATGATGATAGCCCATACGAGCCGATATATTAGCTGCTGTTTCTTTTACTTCACGAATAATGGAAGCATCACGGTTAACAAGAAATTCTTTGTTCGTACCTGCTGTACTAATAGCTGCAATGATATCGCCTCGGTAATCGTATATAGGTGCAGCAATACAGAATATACCTTCTTCATGTTCTTCATTATCAATTGCAAACCCTGATTGTCTAGCTTCTTCAACTTCTTTAATCACACTATCTACATCTTGCAGTGTGGTATGCGTGTAGGAAATCCAACTGGTATCTTTTAGCATATCACGTATTTTGTCATCACTCCATTGCAATAACATGGCTTTCCCTACGGAACAACAATAAACTGGAATCCGTTTACCGATTTGGGAATATACCCTGATGGAATTAATGGGCTCAATCTTCTCAATAAATACTGCATCACCATCACGATAAATAGCTAATTGTACCGGTTGGTTAAGTTTATATGATAATTCACGTAGATAAGGTACCGCTTCTGTTTTTAATTCTATACTATTTAATCGAATACTACTCAGTTCAACCATCTTAAGTCCAATAATATAAGCATTGGTATTTTCTCTTTTCTCAATGAACCCTTTGCTTAATAAAGTCATCAACAGACGGTGAACCGTACTCTTATTTAATTGCAATTTTTTTTCAATCGCTGTAGCAGTCAAGCCTTTGGCTTCTTCTGATAATATTTCAAGTATGTTAAAAGCCCTCTCAACTGTTTGCAATGTACTTTTTGGCATAGTTTCCTCCTGAACATCGTATTTTGCTTTGCTTCATTATAGCAAAAATCCACATCTATGTAAATATATTCCTAGTCCACAGAAATATTATCTTAATAACAACAACCGTGTCCAATTTACTAGACAACCACCAAATCTTAGTTTAGGTAAAATACGCTATGAACATATAATAAAGACCCTGAGACATCATTGTCTCTGGGTCTTAAAAAGTTTAAAATACTTTAAATTTATCTTTATCCAATCCACACACCGGACATTTATTGGGTGGATTACCTACATGGGTAAATCCACAAACAGGGCATATATATATTTCTTCTATGTCCATGTCTTTACCATCTTTAGCTTGATTCTGAGCTTCTTGGAATAATTTTGCATGAATCTTTTCAGCTTCTAATGCATAGTGAAAAGCTATTTTAGCACCTTTTTCTTCTTGAAATTTTGCCGTTTCAAGATAAACTGGATACATTTGCTTCACTTCATGGAGTTCACCATCTATAGCCCCTTGTAGATTCTCACTCGTCTTACCGACGCCAAAGACTGCACCAGCTGCCACTGTATGATCGCCCTTTTCTTCTCCTAACACGCGAAAATGATTATCTGCATGAGCATATTCCGCATATGCAATGGCTTCAAATAATCTCCCAATATTAGGCATACCTTCATGTGTTGCAACATGCCCCCATATTAAATAACGCATATGTGCCATGCTCTCTCCACCATAAGCAGAGCGCAAAAAATCAGCTGTCATGGCATTCTTTACAGCCATGTAATCACCTCCATTATTAAACCTTGTTATTTAACCTGATACATACCATGACTATGCATATAGTCAAATAACATCTGACCATGACCTTGCTCTTCTTGTTGAATATGCTGAACAGCCTGTCTTACTGTAGGATTAGCAGCTTCAAACACTGCAACATTATAAGTACTGGCAACATATTTCTCTGTAGCTAGTAAATCACTACATAAAACTTCATCGCTTTCATTTTGCATCGCATTGCCAAACCCTTGGTCTGTAAATTCTTTACGTGGTTGTGTCTTATGTTTGTCATGACTCCCTTGTTGCTGTTGGCTTTCTTGTTGTCCACCACTTGCTTGCATCTTTGGTGGTTCTTTGCCATTTAACAAGTCATCGACCATATCATAATGATGCTGTTCTTGTCCTGCAATTTTAGTAAACAACTGCTTTAATTCTGGATCTTTAGCTTGCTCTGCGTAGCTCGTGTACTTTTTTACACAAATCTCTTCCATATGTTTCTCATCTTCTAATATCATGCGCTCTTTTTGACTTAATTTAATACTCACAGTTATCACCTCGATAGTATCTTTTGCATAGATTGCTAAAATTATACAATAAAAAAAAGCACCAACAATAAGGCTAGTGCTTCTTTTCAATGAATAGTCTACAATGACTCCCTAAAAATATTAAAATCGTGACACATGACTTACTTAGGTACGCTTTCCCAGTCTTTTAGAAAACGTTCAATACCATTATCAGTGAGTGGATGCTTTGTCAATTGTATCAGAACATTGAACGGAATGGTAGCAATATCCGCTCCAGCAAGAGCTGCTTCTGATACATGAAGTGGCCCTCTAATGCTTGCCGCAATAATCTCAGTTTCAATTTCATGTATTGCAAATATCTCAGCTATCTCTTCCACGACACCTATACCACCAGCATCTATATCATCAAGTCTACCAATAAATGGGCTCACATAAGTAGCACCTGCTCTAGCCGCCAGTAAAGCTTGAGATGCTGTAAAAATTAAAGTTACATTGGTATCAATGCCTTCATCATGTAAGATCTTTACTGCTTTTAATCCTTCAACAGTCATGGGAATCTTAATCACAATGTTATCATGAATACGAGCTAATTCTTTTGCTTCCTTTACCATTCCCTCAGATTCTAAGCTAATGACTTCTGCACTAATTGGACCATCAACTATTTCTGTGATCTCTGATACCACCTCTTTAAAATTTCTACCTTCTCTAGCTATGAGGGATGGATTTGTTGTCACCCCACAAATAATACCCATTTCATTGGCTTCACGTATTTCATTGACATTTGCTGTATCTATAAATATCTTCATATCAATCTCTCCTTTCACTTCTCGTACAATTATTTTAACAGATTCTTCTAGATTCATAAAGGACATGTGACTTCGTCATATAAAGATTTTAAAATAGAAAGTAGAACTTTCCAATCCTAAAAGATAAGAGATTTCACCGCACTTGCTCAAAGGGGATATTTAAGTATAAAAAGAAAGCTTTATTATACTTAATGATAGAACCTTTCATCAGCATAAAAAATGAGGCGTCAAGCCCCATTTTTAACATTTATTTAATAACTGTTGTAACTCTGCAGCTTGTCGACCTTCTTCTTCAGCATATTTCTTAAAACAATTACTGATTGCTTCATCTTCAATATTTTTAGAATGTGATTCGTAATCTCTTACTTTTTCTTGGGTATCTAGTATTGCTTTTTTTATACAATCCTTTGGTGATAATTCCATGGATGTACCTCCTTATAGACTTTTTAAATTTTTAATACCTTTCACACTAATTATTAGTAAAATCAACTGCCTATCTAACATATAAGGTGAATTTTTCCATCCTTATTATTACCTTTTTTTAAAGTATTATTCTTACTCTATAAGAAAAATACAATATATCTTATTACAGCAAGCATATATTGCACCATGACTTTGTTTGCTTGTAAGGGTCAAAGTCACAACAAAGGTGGTAAATGTTATTTTCACACTTGTGATTCCTAACTATAAGAGATTTCTTTGCTAAAGAAAAATCTTAACCTGTTTATTTCCCAAGAAATAATGCAGATTAAGATTCTCTATTATTAAAGCTCTATACAAGTTACTTGATCATATATTCAAACTGTTATGTGTTAATCAACCCATTAACCCATTCATAACAAGCCTCTAATTGTTCATCGGATATCTGATCAGAGCGATGTTCAAAAAGCAATTTGTAATCTTGATTGAACTTACTTAAAGTTGACAAATATTGTTCTACATTAGCCCATCCTTCATCACTTTTCAAATCTGGTAAAGCTGGGTAATGATTATTTTCATGATTATCTTTCAGGCGTCCATTGGACAAATGAACAAGGGCTGTATACGACGCATATTTTTCTACCACTCCAATAGGATTAAAGTCCTTATCCATACATGCCTGCAAATGTAACCTGGGAATATCTAAACAGATTTTAACCACTGGATATTTCCCTAATAATTTAATGAAACCATCCCTATGGTACATGTACTCATTAAGACCATCTAATTCTAGAATAGGTGTAAAGCCATAGATACTAGCTTGCTGTGTCAAATAATCAAGAAAGCTTTCACTATCAGTTAAGAATGCCTCGTACCCATACGCCTCTTCTTCTACATATTCCCTCTTATCACAAAAACGCCAATTACTCCAATCAATTCCTTTGTTTAAAATAACAGGTTTTGGATAGTGAAATAATATATATGTTGGCCTAAATTTCCCATAAATATAAGCAATCTCATCCTTAATATGACTATAAGCTCTTTCTCTCTCATTATTGTTTATGGATAATACCAAAGGATCTCTTAACGCACTCACCTTTCGCAATGGAAAATGAACCCCTACCTGAAATTCTTGATGACGAGCCTCCTTCACTATTTGAAGAATATCGTCCTCTTTCTCCATCATACAGACCTCAACACCGAAAAAATCATCTCTATAATCTCTTTTCTGTTTATCCTTATCAAAGTATCCATATTGTCCAATCATCAATCGTTTCATCATCATTTCCCCTTAATCTTTTGCTATGTTAATATTTCTAAGCAGTATAATATATGACTCACCTCATACAGTAATTATACCCTCATCTTACCCTCAGCTACTAGGTTTTAAAATATCACAGACTAAATACATGATTCTCACCTACTTGAAAGTGACATAATAAAACAAAACCATATATGATGTTCATAACAACTTTTGCAGCTTTGCCACTCCTTATAAACAGATAAAGGACAACAAATCTTGCAAGCGTGTATGAACATTATATATGGTTTACCATACTTCCGTTGTCAAATCATAATTTTATAATTATGACGATTTAGATCACAGAACTATAATGAGGTTTATCCATTAATCTTCTTCAATAACCATGCCATATTATCCGCCAAGTTCTTAATCGTATCCATACCTTCTTGATCATGAATAACATCGCCAGCGCCCTTACCCAATCCAACATTCCAGTAATTAGCGCCTACCACAATAGCTTCAGATATGGTGAATAAGTTATTTATAGAATTAAATGCTGATATAGCACCATCTCTACGTTGAGAAACAACCGCTGCACAGACTTTCCTTTTGAGAAGTCGCTGTGGTCGGGTTACATATCCAACACGATCAATGAAGGCTTTCATCTGTGCTGATAATGTAGCAAAATAAACGGGTGAACCTAATAAAACACCATCTGCTTCTACCATCTTAGCGATAGCTTCATTCACCACGTCATCATCAAAAACACATCGATTGTTACCATTCTTGCGGCACATACCACAAGCTATGCAACCATGAATATTCCTATCCCCAACTTGAATAAGTTCTGTTTCAAAACCCTGTTTCTCTAATTCCTGTAAAGCTACCTGTAATAAGGTATATGTATTGCCCTGCTTTCTAGGACTACCATTAAAAGCTACTACTTTCATTCCTTTACCTCCTAATTATCTTTTCAATTCTTTTATTATGCAATAGTGGAACCCACAAAAAGTAGCATCATATGACTTTTGCAACAAATTAGTTGTCAACATGCTTGAAACAACTATATCTTGTAGTACATTTAGCCCTTCTTACTTTTTGTAAAATAACCAATAGTATATCCTATTAATAAAAGATCGAAAATATAATTATTACGCCATTAATTCTTCTAAATGCTCTCTTCCCGCTTGTCCAAAACTTACACCTTTACTTGGATCTTGAATGAACGTTTCTATAGATTTCGCTAAACTAGTGGTATCATCGTAGTCTACAAGAAGACCTGTTTCATTATGTTTAACTAATATTTTATTACCTTTTACACTGGTTGCCACAACTGGTTTACTCGATGCCATAGCTTCAACTAAAATTTGTGGAGGCATACCTTCTTTTTGTGACGTTAAAACAACCACATCCATAATGGATAATAGCTTCTGAATATCTTTTCTATAACCCAAGAATAAAATTCTCTCTGAGAGATTTTCACGCTTCACTTGCTCTTTTAGTGACTGCTCTAATGAACCATCACCAACAATAATACATATTGCATTATGATATTGATTTAGTAAAGATTTTAGACCATGAATAAAAAATTCGTAACCTTTTATAGGTTCTAGTCGTGCAATCATACCAATAACAAATTTTTGATCTACACCAATAGATTGTTTTAATTCTGTTTTCTGACTTGCTGATATGACGGATTGACTTCTGTCATATTCTGCTAAGTCAAATTGTATGTCTGCTCCACCTATTTGTGTATCTGCTAATGTTGACTTTAATTGAGATGCCATGTTAGATAATTTTTGTGACATATCAGCTATCTCTGACATAGCATTGGTTTGAACACCTGTAGCTGATGCTATCTCTTGACTTCCACTGGCAATCTGAGAACTTGCCGATACGGATTTGTTAATTCCTCCCACCATATGGGATATATTTTCTGCAATAATATTAAATGTATTAGAGGTTTCTTTTAGAATAGCGCCGCCTTCTATAATATCTTTATTATTTGAATCAATTAATTGGACTGTTTTTGCGGTTTCATTTGAAAAACTACTAATTAAATCACTAATATTCAATAAAGACTCTTGGGTATTGCCTGCTAAGATTCGGACCTCATCTGCCACAACGGCAAACCCTTTACCCATCTCCCCTGCACGTGCTGCTTCAATCGCTGCATTTAGTGCTAATAGATTCGTTTGTTTTGCAATACCCGATATAACGTCGATAATACCTTTCATCTTGTCTGATGCTTTGTTTAATTCTTGTATGCTTAATGTTGCTTGGTCAGCTTCATTTACAATATGGGTCATCTTATGATCTAATTCTTGTAAGGAAGCTATTCCTAGGCTAGTTAAATTCTCAACTTCTTTTGCACCATCAGCGATACCTTCGATACTACCGTTTAATTGAACCGTATTCGATGTGAGTTCTTCTAGAGTAGCTGTTACTTCTTCCATAACACAAGAAGTTCTCTCTGTTATATCTGCCAGATTTCTACTTGTATCCGATGATTCTTCTGATATATCGTCTAACTCTTTTACAAAGCCTTTTATATGGTCTAATAAATAATTAAAAGCTTCTGCAAGTTTTCCTATATCGTCATTGGAGTTAATAGGTATCTGTTTGCCGTAACCATCTTTTGTTACGCTTTCTGCTGATATGACTAATTGCTTTAGCCGCTCTTGTAAGTCATCTGTTCCCGTGGCTTCTACTACCACATCTGAGTTCACTTGCACATATGTACTATTACCCATGATTTTGAGTATTACCAGTGCCGTTCCTAGAAGAACTACTACAAGAATACTCGCAATTAAGATATTGGTAATAAAAATAGTAATTAACATCGTACCAATGGTACTTAGACACAAAATGAGTGCACTCTTCCAAAAACTCTTTTTCATTCGAAAATCCCTTTGTTTTGTCATCCCATTACCACCTATCATAATATTGTGTTGAAAATTGACGAAACTTTAATGACATTATATCAAAATCTAATATTTTTTTCAACTGACGTAGAAAAGTGATTACCATTGATCTCGCGCATTTTCCAGCATAAAACCTCTCTATAACAAGGTATAGGGAATATATCTAGTATGTCACAATATGGAAAAATAGGACTTTACTCCCATAGAATTATGCCTATATGGTTTTGTATTTCATTATGTACAAGACAAGAAAAGAGGCTACGCCTCGTCTTCCGTAGGAAGTTTTAGTCGTTAGGAAAGTTTCCTTAGCGCATATGCTAAATTGAGAACTTTCTTATACTCAAAAAAAGCTGAGTTGCCTCTAACAAGAGACATACCCAGCTCTAAGTTGCTTTAGAATATACTATTCATGATAAACCTCAAATTCATAGATGGTAGGTCCCTTTTGTTCCACATCCGTTAGAACTAATCTAACTTTATTAGAAGTTACGGCATTGAAGGTGTTTTCTTGTCGTATAGCTGCTTGATTACCTGTACTTACATCTACCCAATTTGCCCCATCATGATATTGAATCTTGAAACTCTCAATTCTGTCCCCATCTGCTTTCCATTCTGTAAACATGGTTTTATTAAAAGTAGTTGGTGTTCCAAAATCAATTTCCACCCAACATTCTGTTATACCTGCATCTGTAGCCCATCTGGTTGATGCATCGCCATCATTAATTTTATCGCCTGTATGGTTTGCCATGTTTTGATAAACATTATTAACCGTAACTGGCTTATTAAGAGCTACATTTATAGCGGATTTCTGTCCTCTAACCATAAAGGCATCAAGGATCATATAACTACCTGATTTCTTAATCATTTTAATGGTATGAGAACCATAGGGTAGGTTATCTTTACTGTAAACAATATATTGGCCATTCCTATTACTTGTTCCAAAACAACTAATGGTTTCTTGAAACACATTATCCATATATATATCCACTTCACCATAGTGATCCATATGTTCCCCTATGACATCGATACCTGTCCCTTTGAATGTGTATTCTAAGTAATCATCATTACTGGTGCAATATTGTACATCTTTATTGATATTATCAATATACTGCCTATTCTCATCATAACCCCATGATTGACCATTATATTGTATATGTGAATCTGTATTATTAACGAGAATAAGAGGTACTACATCTTCACCTGCTGCAGCCCGAACCATATCACTACGAATCTTGCGTATATACACAATATCTGTACTATAAATGGTTGCATTGGTTATAAGACTTTTCCCATAGAGGTCTGCAAGATTTGCATTTGTCTGTGTTAATATTTTTAAGAGTTCTTGGTCTTCTAGTCCATCCCTTTGAATCTCATTCCGGACTGAGCTTTTGACGGTTAGACGTTCTGGGTCAGGATAAACAATACATGTATCTCCTAAGTAATTGACCAAGCGACCATATCCCCAACAATTCCATCCCCAATGAAGATAACCATCTAACTTATTCTTAAAGCTATACCAAAAAAGAAGTTGATTGGTAAGATTAGGTTGTTCACATAACCGATTGAGATAAGGAGGACTTGGAGCTAGACATGTATAGGTAAATACTTCTTTCCCTAAGGCTTTTTGCTGATTATAGAAGCTCTTATTGTCTTCATATGCATTCTCTAGGGGTACCCATACATCCACTTTACTTGCATAACTGGCAAGCCCCCCACCATCAGCATCCATGGTTTTCATACCTGGTGCTAAGGTGTGAACCTTATCCGCTAGATATGCCCATTTACTCTTGGTACCTGGTTCATCATACACATGTTGGTACCAATTATCTAACAATCCTTTAGCAACCAAGTGTTCCTTAAGAGCAGGTAAGAATTGTGCCATCCACTGGTCTGTCTCTGTAGATGGAATCTCACTGCCTGTTAAAATGGTATTACCATTGGCGTCACGAGCTAATCTAATAATCTGTTCTCCATTTGGATAAGACCCTGGTGTACCTGACCAATGAAAAGCTAAATGACCGCCTCCAAAATGGGTAATGCCTTTGGCTTTAAATGTATCTATAAATTGATCAAATAGACTCCAGTTAAAGGCTACATTACCGTTAGCATCAACAGTAGAACCTGCATCATGTAACAGATTAACTGCCCATACGATCACTGTGTTTTGCCTATTTTTCACCATTTGCTCAGCCAGGTTTCCCATGAGTGTCCACCATTCTGGTGAATATTTGTCAATATTATAAAATGGCTTTCCAATATCAAAATCAGCTTCTAGAGAATAAGCATTGGTTTCTGACCAATTATACATCTTGAAAGTAGAGTCTTTTGTATCCGGTATGGTCACATCACACACTTGGGCAGTTACATCAAAGGTAAAAGCCCCCATAGTCGTGGTAACTGTTACTGTTCCTGTATAACTGCCTGCCATAGTTGTCTTAGGTATATAAAAGTTAAGCCAAATAGGTTGTGTATGATTCGCAGCTACATCAATGGTTTCATCATTAGAGAGAGGGTCAGGATAGATGGATAAAGGGTATAGATCATTAATACTTCCTCCACCTAATTGTCTAAACCCATCCGTACCATCATAAAACAATTCGTAATGATGTTGAAAGTTTGTATGACTAATGGTCTGGGCACCATTTGCCAAGTCTGAAAAACTAACCGATTGAATTGTAAAAGGACTATCACCTCTTAAAGCAATCTGATAACTTTCATACTCATTTTTTGCGGCTACTATGTCAATATCCGTTGATGCACCTGAAGGTAACAAAGCTGTACTGGTTATTTCCACTAAGGAATCTTCTGTCCAAACTTCTATAGAACTAGCTGCTAGGGAGTCAAATGTAAGTAACATGCTGAAAATACTACAAATCATTAACACACTTGTAATCTTTCGTAACATGTTCATCCTCCTTGTTTTAGTTTTAGGCACGAAAATAGTATAAATACATAATATCGCGCCTTATATCATAACTGGTAATACCAGTCATAACCGTTATCTAGCCGCCTAACCTTTTACCGATCCTGCTGTTAATCCTGATACAATATACTTTTGACAAATAAGATATAACAACGCCACAGGTAATGCGGTCATAATAAGATCAGCAAACACGAGATTCCACTCTCTTGAATATCGACCAAAGAAATTATAGACTGTTAGCGGCATCGTCCATTTCTTGGAACTTCCAAAAAAGTAAAGAGGTATCATAAAATCATTCCAAACACTCATAACCACGATAACTAGGGTCGTTACCGTTACCGGTTTTAATAGTGGTAATATAACACTAAAGAAGGTGCGATATGGACCACATCCATCAATGATAGCTGATTCGTCTAATTCCATAGGAATGCCACGTATAAATTGCGTAAAGATAAAGATACTCCATGGAATATTAATAGCGATGTAGATACATATAACCCCCAAATAACTTCCTGATAAATGGAGTACTTGCAATACTTTTATGGTAGGAATGATGGACATTGGTGCAATCATACCTACCATGAATATGTTGATGATCCACATAATAACCTTATTCTTTCTTCTTGCAAGAATAAAGGATCCCATGGCTGCTACCACAAGACAGATGCTTACAGATGAAACTGTAATCACTAAACTATTCATGAACGAACGTATAATCTTGCCTTCTTCAAAAACACGACTATAATTACTGAATTGCCAAACTTTCGGTAATTTAAGATTAAAGAAGACAGCTTCTTGGGTTGTTTTAAAGGAACCTAATACCATCATTAAGATAGGAATTAGAATAATTAAACTAATACAAATCATAAAACATTCAAATATAATGGCTTTCAATTTTTTACTTCTAGTTTTAGTACCTATTACATATTCCATTAGCTTTCCACCTCTTTGCTTCTTAAGAATTTATTCATCAATAAGGATATACTGGCTATAAATAAGAATAGTAATAATCCCATAGCTGATCCTCGACCATAGAATCCTTGTGAAAAGGATTGGAATACCAACGTATTCAGTACTTGTGTATGATTCCCTGGTCCACCATTGGTCAGTACATATACCTGCTCAAATACTTTGAACCCACCAATTAAACTAATAATAATATTAATGGTTACGGACGACATAAGCAGAGGTAACGTTACATGCCAAAACTGTTTCCATTTGCTTGCACCGTCAACTGTAGATGCTTCAATAAGTTCTTTTGGAATGGTTTGTAACCCTGCTAAATAAATAATCATATGAAAGCCACTCCACTTCCATATTTCAAGAAACATAATGCATCCCATTGCCGTCTTTTTATTACCCAACCAATCTGTTATCATATGCTCCAAACCTATGGTTCCTAAAAAATTATTTAACATACCATTCATTGAAAAAATAGAGTTAAACATGATACCTACAACAATCATGCTCAATACGCCTGGTAAGTAAAATAATGTTCTTAGATAATTTTTTGACTTCAGGTCTTTGTTAACACCCAATGCTAATAATAATCCAAGAATGTTCTTAAATACCCCTGTAAAGATACCAAATAATAGTGTATTTTTAAGGGCTTTCATAAAAACATCTCGCGTAAATAGATATTTGAAATTATCAAGACCAATGAATCGGATTACTTTCTTATCGATATCCCAATCCGTCAATGAAAAATAAAATCCCAGAACTGTAGGCAACAAAAAAAAGATGCCAAATAATACACATGCAGGTATTAAAAATTTATAGGGATAACGGTTTCTAACTAGCTTTTGCACGCTTATTTCTTCCTTTCTATGGTAAACTCATTCTAAGCCATTAAGACAGCTTAGGAATCAGTTAATTGCCTCATTCACTGATACTTATCCTTATATGATGTAATGTAGGGCTGCCTTACTAAGACAGCCCCATTTGAATTTCTACCAACCTTGGTATTCTTTTGATTTCATAAAATCTGCTACATCTTTATCCCAAGCTTCAAGTACTTCCTTCGGTGTCTTTTCCATCATTGTCATTTCAACATAATATTTCCATAAGTAATCACCATTTAAAGCTGCTGGTTCTTCAAACATTTCATTATACTGAGTAACTGTTTTACCTGTTGATACATATTTTTCAACTATACCCTTCACACACTCAGGCACTTCTCCTGGGTCTACATCATTAAATGCAGGGAATGAAGGATTTTCTTCAAAGTAAATATTTAAAAACTCTGGCTGTGACCATAGATTAAGCACTTCTTTGGCTATTTCAGCATTTTTAGATGCTTTAGGAATATACATCCCTTGTACAAAAGCCCCTGAGCCAATATACCCTGTATCTAATGGTATGGCAAACGCACCAATTTCTACATCAGGATAGAGACCTTGAATACCACTAACAACCCACTCACCATTCATCATCATTGCAGCTTTTCCTGACCCTACAGCATCTTGAGATACATCATATGTAGCTGACATGTGATCTTCATTCACATAACCTTTTTTATAGAAATCTAAGTAGAGATCTAATACTTCTATGAATTCTGCTACATCTGCATGCTTTAATTTGTTAGTCTTTAGTTTTTCATATACATCATCTACACGGTCTGGACCTAACATAGCTGAGAAACCACTTGTCATGAAGATTTGTGTCGTCCAATTTTCTTTATCTGCCATGTGGATAGGTACAATACCTGCTTCTTTAATGGTTTCAAGAACATTAAGAAACTCATCGTAAGTAGTCGGTTCACTTAACCCAAGATCTTTAAATACTTTTTTGTTATAGTACATGGCTGGATAGAAAGATGATGATTCTCTTGGCATAGCATAAAATTTACCGTCTTTTGTTGTAATAAGTCCTGGATTAACTAATCGCTTCGCCCATGGCTCGTTGGTTAAATCCACACAATTCTCTTCAACATTTAATTGAATATAGCCACTTGGTGTATTAAAGTCAAAGATATCAGGCACTTCTTTTGTAGATAATTTGGTTTTTAATAACGTTACATATTGTTCATCTGGAACAACTTGAATATCTATTTTAACATTAAGTTTTTCTTCTATTTTCTTAGCTATGACAGCATAGGAATCTTTGTACTTGGCAGATGATGTAAAATAAACAAGCTCTGTTGGCTTCTCTTTATCAGCTGCTTTCTTTGCTGTATCATTACTTTTTTTAGTATTACTGGATTGATTTTCTGATTCATTACTGGTTGTATCTTTTGTTTTACTGCATCCTATGATGATTAACATCATACACATGATTATTGTAAAAACTACCATTCTTTTTATTTTCATATTCTCCTCCACAGTATCACTTATTTTAATGTCTAGGGACCCTATAACAAGAGTATAAAGGAAATTTGTCTAAAAAAGAATGGAAATTTCAGAAGTGTATATGTACATTTTGCAACTATACATGTAATCTTTACATTTTCTTCATGAAATATGCTATACTATTGATGGTGATTTTTATGAAAAAGCAGTACTATCTACAAAAGAAAATTTTTACTTACTACTCTATTATCATCATTACGATTATTCTTATATCCTTTATGGCATTCTATCTCTATACCTACACAAACATCGAGAAAAATGCCATTGGTAATTTATCAAATATAACCGATATTAATCGTAATCAGTTAGATACCTTAATAAGGGATATGGATAAACTAGCGCTACAGATTATTGCTAACCCAACTATCATTAATATCTTTACTGATGTAAGAAAAAATGTCAGTACTGATAACTATTTTGAAACATATATTCAGGACCGTAATGATGTGATAGCCATATTGACCTCTATTAATGGACCTCATATCTTTGCAAATCGTATTAGCCTGTACAATAACCGTGGCGATTACGTCAATATGGGCATCTACCCCAATAATTATCCTTTTATTTATAAAAGATTGCGTAGTCAAACCTTTGTAACAGGGTACTCTGATATGAGAAAACTAGATGGACGTCGTCAGCTACTTCTTCCTAGTCCAGACCCTTGGTCAACAAATCCAGATAATATTTTGTTTTCATTGGTAAGGGAATTAAAAAACATTGATTTTTCCTTTGGTGTTGTTGAAATCCAATTATCATATAAGAAACTTACAAATATTTTCAACAGCTATAGTGGGTCTAAACATATGAATACCTATATTTTAACGGATACAGGTAACATTGCTTATCCCTATGAAGACAACCCTAATGAAGATGTCTTAACCTTAGTCAATCATTATCAATCCCTTATCCAAAATGATTCAAAAGGGTATATAAAAGTTAGAAATCCTCTAAATGGTACCAAAGAAATCATTACATATGCTCCCTCTACCATGTCAGATTGGACCTTAGTACATGTGCAACCTATGAAGGTTTTATTATCACCAATCAAAGTCATGGGTATTATATTATTGGTTATTGGTATAATATTAATTGCATCAACATTGGTGCTTATATTTTTCATTACGAATCATTTAACAAAACCTCTAAAAGACTTACGTCGTGCTATTAATGATGTGAATCTAAAGAATCTATCCATCGATATGGGTAAACATCATTATAATAATGAATTAAAGCAACTTAGCGAATCCTTCATTCATATGTTTAATCGTCTAGAATTATCTATGGATCAGGTTGTGGAACTTCGTACTAATGAGATGAAGGCCCATATGATGGCTCTTCAATCCCAGATGAACCCTCATTTTCTATACAATACTTTAGCCGTTATTAATGGGTCTGCTATAGAAAATGATTACATCAAAATATGTAATATGTGTCACAAGCTCTCGAATATGTTGCGATATACGTCAAGCTTCTCAGAAAGTTTGGTTCCCATACAGGATGAAATTAATCATGCTACAAGTTACTTAGATCTCATGAAGGACCGCTTTGAAGACGGCTTAACATATCATATAAAAATTGATAGTACCTTAGGTAATATCCATGTTCCAAAACTCATTCTGCAACCCATTATTGAAAATTGTTTTAATCATGGCTTTAAACAAAAACGTCCTCCTTGGGAAATAGAGGTCACTGTTACCATGCAGGATACTTGTTGGACCATGGAAGTCTATGACAACGGAACAGGATTTGACGCTAAGAAATTAGACATTCTGAAAGAGAAACTTGATGCTTTTTACATAGCACCATCTCAGAGAATGGATGACTTGAAAATTGGTGGGTTAGCCCTACTCAATACCCTTATTCGCTTAAAATTTAATTACCTTGATGAGATGATCTTTCATGTAGATTCAAGCTCTCATGACGGTACGCATATTAAAATAGGAGGACCCATTCATGATTAGAGTATTAATTGTAGAAGACGAACCACCTATCCAACGAAGCTTAAAGAACCTTATTGAAAAACTACATCCTGAATTTATGGTTGTGGATACAGCACTTGATGGTGAAGAAGCTATCACCAAGCTTCAAACGTCAACTTTTGATGTTGTATTTACAGATATTATGATGCCTATTATTGATGGATTTGGCGTACTATCCTATATTTATGAAAACAACCTGGATATGATCTGTGTGATCCTAAGTGGTTATGAAGAGTTTGAATATGCTAGAAAGGCCATTCATTACCATGTTCAGGATTATTTGTTAAAGCCCATATCCATTGATCAACTGACTGAACTGTTATATCGTATCAGTCAATTAATTACAGAAAAACGTCATGCCCTCTTTTCAACAAATCTACCTGATCATCCATTCGAAACAGATGAAGCATTATCTCTTGGATCTACTAGCAACATTATCGCTAAGATGGAGGACTATCTTAAATCCAATTTGACGGCTAACATTACCCACCAAAGCCTTGCTGAACAATATGGTTTTTCACCGTCTTATTTAAGCAAGCTATTCAAGAAATATTGTGGTGCATCTCCATCAGAATACTTAACCAATTTGCGTATAGAAAAAGCCAAGTTTATCATGAAAAAAGATCCAGAAATTCTAACCAAAGCCATTGCGCCTATGGTTGGATTTTCGGACCCTTTTTACTTTAGTAAAATCTTTAAAAAACATACTGGATGGACTCCCAAAGAATATAAAACCCATCTCAAAAGATAAATACTACACATCGTTACCCTTTATGGATTGTTTCTTAGCATTAGGATTATGATTCATGTTTTCCCTTGTGATGGGCGTTTGATAATTGCATTTTTCCATGCGTGCTTTTTTATTATCGGGTTGGCTGTCCTTTGGCATAGTCTTTCACCTCATAAATGGATTCATTAATTATTACATGCTTAGTATGTTCTTTTTTTCCTTATCTATTCTTGATATGTTATACTTAATTATATATTCTAAATGCATGAGAACAACATACCCTATTATTTAATATGCTGTATAAGTGAGAGGATGTATGTTGACAATTATGGATATAACATATATTGAAATGGAGGTCGTATAGATGTCATTTGAGCAGATTAATAAACAAGATACCGATAGACCTGAAGGCAGACATTGTCTTATGATTTTTGGGTATGAACTTACAGAAATAAAGCAGATTGTTACCTTTGCTAATGGTATGGGTATAGAAGATTGTATCCTTGTATCTGAAAAAATGCTAGGCAATAAGATTGATGATATTATTCATGATCAACTAGTATCAACTAACTATAAAGCAGGTGTAAAACCAAAAGCTATTTTAATGCATGCTCTTTCTAATAGTGAGGTTCATACCTTTATTAGTGATTTTAAAGGATTAGGATTAAAAAAACCACTCTTTGCTGTGGTAACCCCTACTTCTAAGAAATGGCAATTTGGTGAATTACTTAAAGAACTTGTTCGTGAAAAAATGAGTATGAGTAAGCATTAAGCTTACTCATACTCATTTATTATACTACCAATCATTTTAAGAGTGAAGAATCTTATGAGATGGTTAATCCACAAAAATCATACTAAACTACTTTTTGTGAATTAACCATAAGATACATAACTTTTTAGTTGTTTTTTTCTTCTTCTACTTCTTCTTTCGTTAGCATGTTTTTCCGAGATATGAGTTTTTTACACTGTTCACAGAAATAGCTCACAGAACCACATCCTGTCTCTTCTGATAGTTCACCTTTGCACTCTGGGCAAAAATATGTCATGTTCATTCCTCCTTGTTTAGCCATAGCCATTATGAATAAGATATGTTGATTATGACATTTTCTATCCATAAACGCAAGGTACACCATAACTTGTTATGATTGATGTATGTTTCTATTCATATTATACTCCGTCATTTTATTTCATTTTTTAAGCCACACTTTTCGCATTCGCCTACCATTACGATGGCTAGATCATGGACTTTAACACCATAAGTTTTTTCTGTATAATCTCGAAGACCAATGATATCTAACCCCAGCTTCACATCACGACAATCAAATACAGCTTTGCATGTTTCACATTTGAAGTGTACATGTAAGCATTTTTCACTGAACATACGTAACTCATAGTATTTCACTTGGTCAATCATGACTTCCTGTATGATACCGATGCGTTCTAAAATCTCCACGGAGCGATATACGGTAGCAAATCCAATGCCAGTGTGTTTTAAAAGGCGATGGATATCTTCAGCCCGTAAGTGGTCTTGATGCTCAAGAAAAAGTTTTAGAACAGCACGACGTCTTGATGTTAATCGTACATTGTTTTCTTCACAGATTTTCTCCAGTTTTAACATTTTATTATCCATATCAATCACCTTTTAAATACAAGGAATCACCCACATTATCCTGTGGCTACCTAGGAGGAGTCGATTTGATTGGCTAATCTTCTTAGGTGATCCCTTGTTTAATTAAATATCCCATATAAGTGGGTTATTCGCCACAACTATCATGATGAGCATGCTCATCACATACACTACCTGTTGATTTCAATTCTCCACTAACAAAGCGTTGTACGGCTTGATCACTAGCACCTGTAGCACCTACAACAACTTCAATATTATTTTGACTAAATAATTCTTGGGCAGTGGCACCCATACCACCTGATACAATGACATTCACTTTCTGTTCAGCTAAAAACACAGGTAAGTAACCTGGTCGATGACCTGGATTAGGAATAAATGTGCTTCCTAACACCTTATTATTATCTACTTCATATACTTGAAACCCTTCACAATGTCCGAAATGTCCTGATACTTGCGTACCTTCTTTTGCAACTGCTACTCTCATTTAAAAATCCTCCTTTATTTTATGGTTAATCCACAAAAAGTAGTTTAATATGATTTTGTTATGCTTACTTTTTGTTGATTGATCATTATATACGTTGTAATAATGCTTTATAACATTTTATTCTTAAGTTCACACCACATATCACTTATGGCATGCCCAGCTGTACTTTCATCATATAATACAATGGGCTTCAACTCATTTATTGACTTCTCAACCCATGTATCAAATGGTATTTTACCGATAACTTCTATACATTCCTCTTTACAATAGGCTTCAATTTCTTCCGTTATCTGCTCATTAATATCGTATTTATTAATACAGATATAGGGTTTCACCTTAAAATGGTTCACCACAGATAATACCCTTTTGAAATCGCTAAGACCTGATCTAGTAGGTTCTACAACGATTAAAGCAACTTGACACCCTGTAATGGATGCCATAACAGCACAGCCTACACCTGGTGTGCCATCTAAGATATAGAGATCTTCATCTGTACCATATTGCTTTGCATTCTTCCTCACATCTGTTACTAATTTTCCTGAACCTTCTGCTCCTGGTATCATATGTGCTCTTGATAATAAACCGCGATGAGTCTGAGTGACAATGGTATCACCCGTTATTTCATCCTTTAATACAATTGCATCTTCTGGACATACAACCGTGCACGCTGCACATCCTTCACATTTTAGGGGATCAATAATAAAATTACGGATCGCATCATAGCGACACATGTTCTGACACGCTCCACATTGTATACACTTATCTGCCATAATAGTGGCAACTTTTGCTCCAGTATAAGGCTCTTTTTCTATATCTGTACCACCTAGAACAATATGAAGATTAGAAGCATCAACATCACAATCACACTTGATACTGTTTTCGCTTAAATACGCAAAGGAAGCTGCTAGGGTCGTTTTTCCTGTTCCACCCTTACCACTTATAATGACGAGTTGCATGCTATTGCCTCCTTTACACGACTAGCTATATCTTGGAACATTGTCATATAATCAGAATGTCCTACTAATAATTCTCCATTAGAATACATTTCTGCAATCTGCCTATCATAAGGTATTTCACCTAGCATCGTAAAACCTTTATCTTCACAGTATAAGGACACCATATTATTTCGAACATGCAACCGATTAATGATAATACCAAATGGAATGTTCATCTGCTTCACCAAATCAATGGCTAACTTAAGATCATGTAATCCAAACGCTGTTGGTTCTGTTACTAGGATGGCATAATCCACATCTAGTAAAGCTTTCACTACATTACATGATGTCCCGGGTGAACAATCAATTATACTTATGCCTTGCCCTATCTTGGCTTTTAACTGACTAATAATGGGTCCTGCCATTGGCTCCGTAAGATTAAGCGTCCCACTAAGACAAGTCATACCCTCACCATATATTCCTCTATGCATCATACCTATAGGTCGTTCTTCTTCTGTAATAGCCATTGTCTGACAGATAGCCATACACGCACCACAACCATGACATAATTTTTCAAAAAGCATGACATGATCCACATGCATTAAGGCATTGAACTGACATATATCCACACAAGCTTTGCAATGATTACATTTATCCACATCTATGACAGGTACTGGCATGGTTACTTCTGTTGTTTCTGTAATTTCGGGTTTCAAAAATATGAACCCATTAGGTTCTTCTACATCACAGTCTACGTAGGTTGCTTTCATCATTGTAGCTAGATTGGTAGATACTGTCGTCTTACCTGTACCACCTTTTCCGCTTAATACCGCTATTTCCATCTACTTTCACCCTTTATCCTTGGTGTCCAAATCCATTTCTGCCCATACCACCATGAGGTGACCCTGGCGTTGTTATTTGCTTCAGTTCTCCTGCTTTAAAATACTTAATCTGATCTTCCACTTTATTACCTTTAAGTTCATAGGCTTCTATGTGACCAGCTTCTAATACCCGCATGGCGTTAGGCCCAAGATTACCTGTAATGACCACATTGACACCTTCATCAACTACAGTCTGAGCAGCTTTTAAACCAGCACCGTGTGCTTCTGTAACACCTTTGTTTTCAATATAACCATAGTCTTGTGTTTCCTCATCATAGATGGCATAGTATGGACATCTACCAAAGCGCTTATCAGCAATGGCTCCTTCTCTATTCATCGTACTTGAAATACATATTTTCATGACCAATTCCTCCTTTGTTACACATTGACATTTTCTCTTTTTTACATGCCTAACACATATCTATTATATACCCATTATTGGCAAATGCCAATAACTTTTTTTTACATTTTTAATTTTTTTTGAAATTATTGATATTCTACCATAGAAAATGTCATACTATCATTAGATTATGTAGGTCTTAATGGAACAATCTTTCCTATAGGACTAAAAAAGGACAAGTGACCTTGAAAACATCTACCTTATCCTATATAAATAAAACTATGGCTTGTTGTTAATATAAGGTTATAATGGTATAATAATTTTGATAAATATGGAATTTATGAGCATATAAAAAGATGTAAGTAATAAGACTGCTTCTCACTATTTATGTCCATTCCACCTTATATGCCTTACACCACCAACTCTATATTGGGTTATAGGTGTATTACAAATTTCGCATTCATGTTTTCCTTCATAACATATATGGCTTATGAGGAAAGTGTGAAAATAAATTTTCACCCTTGTTGTGACTTTGTCCTTGCAAGCAAACAAAGTCATGGCACAAAACAGGAACATATTATTTCATATAGCAAAGGAGAAATAAAAATGAGTATTCCAACACCACACATTGAGTGTAAAGACAGTAATGTAATAGCTAAAACAGTTTTAATGCCAGGTGATCCATTACGTGCTAAATTCATCGCAGATACTTTTTTAGAAGATGTGGTTCAGTTTAATCATGTACGTAATATGTTTGGTTTCACTGGAACATACAAAGGAAAGCGTATTTCTGTAATGGGTTCAGGTATGGGTATGCCTAGTGTAGGTATCTATTCTTTCGAGCTTTATAAATTCTATGGTGTAGAAAACATCATTCGTATCGGTTCTTGTGGTGCTTACACAAGTGACTTGAAATTATATGATGTTGTGTTAGTAGACGACGCATGGTCACAATCAACTTATGCAAAAGTGCAAAGTGGTTATGACAAAGATGTTATTGAAGCTACTCCTGAATTAAACGAAAAAATTGCAAAATATGCTGAAGAACTCAATATCCCAATGGTTCGTGGACGTATCCATTCTTCGGATGTATTCTACGCAGGTGATCCTAATAGCTACAAATCCTACAGAGATGACCATGGTTGTTTAGCTGCCGAAATGGAATCTTTTGCACTATTTGCTAACGCAAAAGTATTAGGTAAAAATGCTGCTTGTTTATTAACTGTTTCTGATTCAATTGTGACACATGAAGAAACAACAAGTGAAGAGCGTCAAAATGCATTTACAAAAATGATGGAAATTGCTCTTGAGTTTGCTGAGTAATTAATAAAAAGGCAATGGCTTAATATAAAATGTTAAGCCATTGCCTTTTAAATTGTTTCAGATAGAATCGTCCATCATTTAGTCAATATTTCTCTTTAACACATAATAACTTGGTCTTACTGATAAATAGATACAATCCCCATTATACCATTCGATAAAGAGATAGGATTCTCCGTTAATCTCTTTCATAATATATCGTGATCGGGCATGACTAAATGCAAATCCTGTTATATAACCATTAGTCCATTTACCACCGCTTATGCCCCCCTCATATGTACCCTCTGCTTGAAAGGTTAGTCTTTCAATATGAAGCCTTCTTCTAGTATCAGTAGGTATATAGTCAATATAATCATTAGTAAAATCAACAGGTTCCCACTTACCTATTAGCTCAAGGTCATTCTCAACATCTTTATTGTAATTCTCATATATATGCTGACCATAGTTGAATATAATAACACCTAAGCTTACAAGGGTTAATATAGCAATGAATCTTTTTATAACTTTCTCCCTAGTCTTCATAACATAACCATAGGATTTTGCAATGCTAAATATAATATAGACAGATTGTAGAATACTAAAGCCTGTAAGCAACACAATACGTATAATATACTGGTCGATGCTTAATGTCATGGTAAATATGAATATATTTAATATAATCAAGAATCCAATACATATTGGTAATATCAAGTATTTTTTCTTCTTTCTACCCAATACAAGATATGCCCACATGATCCATATAAAGAGCATAAACAACTTATGCACATTGACTATGATCATCAACATACTGTCAAGATCTATACGTAATGAGTATTCAATTGCAAATATACCAATAGTATAAGCAATTATTTCTATGTATGCAGCAATCATATAAGCTCCAATGATTTGTAATGTGCTCTTGGGCACTAAAAATAAGTGCTCTTCTTTATCAAAGGATAAACCTCTTATCATTAACACTATTGGTATGGTTAATATGATTATCCATGAATTAATAGGACCAACTATACCTGGTGCATAACGAAATACAATAAATCTCAGCAATAGACTAATAAGTATGATACTTATCATAATCCCCATATGAACAATCATGTTTTTCTTCAGTTCATATTTAATTAATCTTCCCATCGGATAACCTCCTTAAAAGCACTCTCTACAGACTGCCCTTTGTGAGCTCTTAAATCTTCACAATTATGCACACCTAATATAACCCCTTTATTCATAAATATAACTTTTTCTATTAGCATCTCTACATCAGAAATTAGGTGAGTAGACAATAAAATTGTAGCGTGATCATCTACATAGCTAAATAACATATTAATGACTTGTTCTTTTATGAAAGCATCTACTCCACCTAAGGGTTCATCCAATAAGTAATATCTCGCGTCTCTTCCTAATGTTAGGGCTAATCTTAGCAGTTGTTGCATCCCCTTAGATAATTGATTTATATGTTTATCCAAAGGTAATTTCATATGTGTATTATGAATGATGTCATGAAACTTCTCTTCTCTGAAATCATGATACATTTGCTTGTAAAAAAAGATAGCATCCCTAACTTTCATCCTCTTGGGTAGAGCATTACTTTCAGTTAACACCGATACCAAGCCTTTACTTTCCTTACCTGGCGGATATTGTTCAATATAGAGTTCACCCTCATCAAAGGGGATAATACCTCCTATGATGCTTATTAATGTAGTTTTTCCACTACCACTTGGTCCTAATAATCCTATTATTTTACCTTCCTCTAATTGAAGGTTAACATCATGCAATACCTTTTGCTTCCCATAACGCTTTGATAGTTTTTTAACTTCTATCATGATTAATCTCCCTTCACATAATCTTGAATAATCTCTAGCATCTCATTCTTACCAAGACCTATGTTCCCCATTCTTGTGGCAAAATCATCAACAATTCCCTTTGCGACTTCTTTTTTAAGATGATAGATTTTATCTGAGTCATCTGTAATATAAGAACCCATGCCCCTTTTGGAGTGGATAATCTTGTCACTTTCTAGTTGTCGATAAGCGCGTTGGACCGTGTTGGGATTTACCTTTAAGTCTTTTGCTAATTCACGTACCGATGGCATTTTATCCCCTTCTTTCCACTCTTGTTTAATTATTTTTTCCTTTAGGTAAGTCAGTATTTGCAAATAAACAGGTAGATTTGTATCGAATTCCACACTTTGACCTCCTTTATCTTTTACACTGTATTAACACAATAATACACCCGTTTTATTTCTTTGTCAATATTTTAATGAAACGTCTTTTCAAATCTACTCAACTCTACCCATAAGACTGTAAAAACAAACTCTTACTATTATTTTTTTCTCGTGCTTTAGTCCAATAAAATGAAAATAAATTACTATATCATTAGCGAAGTATTATTATAATTTTGCTATCTGCAATTGTGATATAATTTTTATGATGGCATAAGAAAGTACTGGGTTTTGCTTGCAAAGTACCATACTCTTCTATACCGCCTGAAACGGATACAAAGCATACTTTTGTATCCTAAAAAAATACTTAAGGAGTTTAATAAGAATGGGGGTGATTATCTATGAATAAGAGCAATTTGATTCAGAAATATGACGATGAACTAGAAACACTGCAATTTGATGCATTCACTAGTCAAACTGCATTAGATATTGGAACCTGGCTTATTACCCTTGCCAAAGAAAAAGGCTACTCTATTTCTATGGATATTAGTCGATTTAATCATCAACTCTTTCACTTCTCCTTTGACGGTACCACACCAGATAAAGACATGTGGGTAAGGCGGAAAAAAAATGTCGTACAGCATTTTTATAAAAGTTCCATATACATGGCAGAAAAAATAAAAGTTGATGGATCGAATCTCCATGATAAATATGGACTTCATCCAAAGGATTATGCTGCTATAGGTGGTTCATTTCCTATTATCATTAAGCATGTTGGTGTTATTGGTACAATTACAGTTTCTGGGTTAACACCAGAAGAAGATCATCAATTAGTGATTCTTGCCATTGATCGCTATTTAAACACATAAAAAAAGGAGGCGCTTTTATGGGTTCGTTTTTTCAAGTACCAACAAAAATTCATTTTGGAATCAATCAATTAGAAGGTATTGGTCAAATCCTATCAAGTTATGGTAACAAATGTTTACTTGTTACAACAGAAGATGTGGAACCGCTAGACCAATTATTTACTAGAATTAAACAACTACTAGCATCGAGTCATATCCACGTTATACATTTTGATAAAGTCATACCAAATCCTACTGTAGCCGTTGTAGAAGAAGGTATTCGTCTGTTACAGCAACATGATATTGATGTTGTTCTATCTGTAGGTGGTGGGTCTAGTATCGATACTGCCAAGACCATCGCTTTACTAAATAGTATGGATACAATCCATTGGCAGCAAATATTTCAAACCTACACAGATCCCCATGAGTCGTATCAACCACTATCAAAAAAAAGGATCCCTCATATATCCGTACCAACAACTGCTGGCACTGGTTCTGAGGTCACGCAAGCAGCCGTTATTTCAATGGGCTCTGAGAAAAATACCATTTTCCATCCTGATAATTACGCTACTGAAGCCCTACTCGACCCTGTTTTACTTACAACATTACCAAAAAGCTTAACTGCTTCAACTGGATTTGATGCCTTTTGTCATGCTTTTGAAAGTTATATTAACCCCCATTCATCACGCTATTCAAAGACAGCCTCCTTAGAAGCTATTCAATTAATTAAAGACAGTCTACCAGCCTGTTTGAAGGATTTGAAAAACACGTCTTTAAGAGAAGACCTTCTGTATGCTCAATCACTAGGAGGTATTGCTTTATCTAATTCAGGAGCTGCTGCGCCCCATCCACTTAGTGAAATAATAGGTGGTATTACACATATTAGCCATGGTGAAGCTCTGGCACTTATTTTTCCTGAATTTTTGAATGCGAATTATATGGGATTTGTTACAGAATTTGCAACGGTAGCGAGAATCTTTGAGCCGTCACTTTGTTCAGAAGAGGATACGATAGTTGCTTCTAAGTTATCATCCATTATAAAAGATTTTTTAGTCGAAATTTCACTCTACAATACCTTTGATACATATGGTGTAACAGATGATCAATTCAATGCTATTATGAATTGCCCCATATTAGGTTTCTTACCTTTTGGAAGCAAAGAGGTTCTACAGAATATTATTCTTGCTTCTAAAATGCGATGATTAAAAGAAGCTATGCTTCATTCCATATAACGAATTTGTCCTTAGGTATATGCAAACGTTCCAATGGCAAATGCTGAATTAAGGGCTTCATGTAAGAAAACAAAGAGCTGCTTTCTCATTAATCAGAAAGCAGCTCTTTGTTATATCTTTCATTAAGTGTTACGATTGTATTTCTCACTCTATCAGTGATACTAACCTAACGGTTGCATCATTTTCATTATAGAAGTTCAAATCCAGCAGTAAAATGTCTAAGGGATGTAATTGGACCTTCGTATACTAATTTCATACCTTTATATTGGTCACGATTAGCATAGATATCTCCTAATGCTTCTGCAATAACATCTAGATGAGAATTCGTATAGACTCTTCTTGATAGGGCAATCCTCATGGTTTCAAGTTCTGGCCATATTGGCTCACCTGTTTCCTTATCTTTTGAGCCAAAGGCACAAGCTCCCAGTTCTACAGCCCTAACTCCCGCTTCCTCATAAAGAGCCACTACGAGACGCTGGGAAGGAAATTCATGTTGTGGTATTTGTGGGAAGAAACGTCTGCCGTCCACATAAACACCATGTCCACCTGTTGGTTCAATAATAGGCACACCTTTTTCTTTTAATCGGTCACCAAGGTATTTTACTTGGTTAATACGGTATTCCAGATACTGTTCATCACAGCCCTCTTGCAAGCCAACAGCTAAAGCTTCCATATCACGTCCACTCATACCACCATAAGTGATAAAACCTTCATGTACAATAGCGAGTTGATTAGCTTGTATGTAGATATCATTATTTCTTGTTACAAATAAGCCACCAATATTCACTAAGCCATCTTTTTTAGAACTCATGGTTGCTGTTTCACAATAGGAGAACATTTCTTTCGTTATTTCTTTAATACTTTTATCTTGATAGCCTTCTTCTCTTTGTTGAATAAAATAAGCATTTTCAGCAAGACGCGCAGAGTCCATTACCACAGGGATATTATATTTCTGAGCCAATTCACTTACTTCGCGAATATTTTTCATGGATACTGGTTGACCACCGTTATTGTTACATGTCACCGTTATAATAACGACACATACATTGTCTGCACCTTTTTCATCAATTAATTGTTGCATTTTATTAAGATCAATATTACCTTTAAAAGGATGATACGCACTTCCTGTATTTAATCCTTCATCAATAACATAGTCCACTGGAATGGCACCTAGCACTTCTGCATTGCCTCTAAAGGTATCAAAATGCATATTACCAATGGCATATTTTCCTGGCTCACAATATATTTTTGCCATAATGTAATCAGCCGCTCTTCCCTGATGGGTTGGTTGTACATAGGGCATACCAAATACATCTTGAACAGATTCTTCTAAGTTATAAAAACTTCTACACCCTGCATAAGATTCATCACCCATCATTAATGCTGCCCATTGGCGATTACTCATAGCCGATGTACCACTATCTGTTAAACAGTCCACATACACATTTTCTGCCTTTAATTTGAATGCGTTATAACCTGCTTCTATTAACCATTTCTGTCTTTCTGCTTTTGTTGTTTTCTTCACTGTTTCAACCATTTTTATTCTAAATGGCTCTGCCTTCATATATTTCATCTAATCCCTCCGCCTGATTTAGGCACAAGAAAAAATGAACTTGTTTTTTTCTCGTGCCTATCTGTTTATTAAAGAATGGTACTAAGAAATTGTAATTCTTATCTCATCCCCGTGTTTGAGTTCCTTATGCTTGGATAACTTAATACTTTTACCATTAAGGTTAGTGATGACAACTGCTGTTATAAGTGTTGGCACCTTATCTTTGATTTTATCCACATCCACTTCCAGTAATAAGTCACCTGCTTTTATTTGCTGACCTGTACTTACATGAGCGGTAAATCCTTCTCCATTAAGATTAACGGTATCAATGCCATAATGAATAAGAATTTCATAGGTATTCTTCATTTTTATACCAATAGCATGTTTTGTTGGAAATACCATAACTTCTCCGTCAGCAGGTGCATAAATTTTATTATCACTTGGGTTGATACAGAAACCATCCCCCAACATTTTCCCTGCAAATGCAGGATCTGGATTATCTTCAATGGATTCCATCGTCCCTGACATAGGAGCCAACCATGATAGTTTTTTTTCTTTTTCAAAAAGTTTTTTGAACATATCTATCACCTCTAAAAAATTATTCTAAATTAAATTTCTTAGCCGCTTCATCGATAGCTAGTCTACATGCTTCAGTTCCAGCCTTGATACCCTCTGGATACTTGAAGATTGCTGAAGATAATATGACAACATCTGGATTACATGCGATAAGAGGCTCCATATTATTATGTCTCAACCCACCATCAATAGCTAATTCGCAGTTTGGATTTTTCTCATCAATTAGTTTGCGTGCTCTTTTTACAAGATCTACAGAACTTTTTCTCCATCCCCAGTTATCTTTACCATCTGTTTCATCAACGCCATGGACAACAATATGTAAACGATCGATATCATTAATCGATTCATCAACAAAACATAATGGTGTATAGCAGCCTATGGTTAAACCAATTTTAATACCAAACTCTCTACAGTAATTGATGATATAGGCTAATGGTGCTCCAATAAAATGTTCTGCTGGTAATATCAACATATCTGTACCAACTGCAGCTAACTTTTCAATAAACAAACGGTCACAGGTTTTTGTATAAATATGACATTCGATCATTTTATCTGTGACTGGTCGGATACCTTCAATAATCTGATGGCCTCCCATTAATTGTAGATTTTTTAAATCATGCATATCCGCTGCATCTGAATGGACATAATCCACGCCTGCATCAATAGCTTCCTTGACTACACCTGCTATATTTCCATAATTAACATGTGCTAATCCAGCAGCAATTTTTATATGTTTCATGTTGTTCACTCCTCGTCTAATCATTTTTCATTCTCATGTCAAGAATTATTCTATCACATTTTTTCTCGTTTTTTTTCAAAAGAAGTTACCACTAGTTGTGGTATTTTTTTAATTTTTTCTTATTGCATTCTTCATATAACTCGCGAATATATTTTGTAAAAGCCATAATATCTCCTGACAATAATACTGTAGGTAAAACAATGGAAGGACAGCCAGGCATTTCCTTGAGCTGTTTAGTCGTAATAAGCAATTCTATCTCATCCCCATGAAGATCTTGTACCATTGAAATAGGTATAACTTTTATAATGTTAATTTGGTTAAAATTGTTCTTCAAGAACTCAATGAGTAGTTTAATCTCACTGTAACTGGTATGATACATGACATAGGTTTTAATAGGTTTTTTGCTTCTTTCTATAGCAGCTGCTATGTGTAGAGCGATATAGGTAACCTCTTCTATTGGGATATCATGATTGTAAAACTCTTCAAAAATTGACTTGGTTCTTAGGGCTATTGCAAAAGCATCTTGATGATTTCTTTTTACTTCTTCCACGCTTTCATTATGAAAGTCCAATCCATATTTGATTTTATTGGTGACTGATTTTAGATGATGGACTAACCCGTTAAAAAATGTTATTTCGTTATCAATGTGGTAATTTTCTCTTGTTAATTCAATTATTTCTTGAGCAACTATTTTATTAATGACCATCATCTTTTTATTAATATTCCAGACAGTATCTTCAAAATGTGTCTTAGCGACTATGGTAATACCAAATAAGTAAGCTAACTCTGCATCTGGTAACTGATCTAATTGAAATTGAATAATCATTCCCTCTCTTATTTCTTCTAAACTATGAAATTTGTTCAGTGCTTTTAGATCTTTTAACGTTTGCTCTTTGATGCTTGCATAATGACCTTTTTTCATACGTGAGATAGCAATTGCATATTTGATCGTTAATCGAAGTAAATCTGTCATGGTGAATTTGACTTGTATCTTTTCTTCAAGTTCTTTAATAAATGCCTCAACCTGTTTCATGTTAATATCTAAAAAATCTTCTTTTTGTTCATAGGAAAAAAAATTAAGTGAGGCATAGCCTTTTCCTAACTCTTGTAAGGTTTCGATGTTATTCATAGCAGCATCATATTCTTCACTGTAGCAGAAAAAATCGAACATGGCTTTTCTTATGCGTTTTTCGCCAGCTAACAGTATAAAACCTTCCTTTTTATCGCACATAAGCTTAATATGCCTTTGCATCAACCACTCTTTAACTTTCTCAAGATCTTTATAAATTGAAGGACGACTAATAAAAAGCTCATTTTGCAAACTACTTATGGTATTTTTCTTATTCTGTTTCAGTAACTGATTTAAGATATAGAGTTGCCTATCACCGGACGTATATTGAGATCCCATTAATTTATAGGCTTTTATTAAAGATAATACTTTTAACTTATCCCTTTCTTCACCTTCAACATAGATACCGATACCTGTTTTTTTTACAAGCTTAAGATGATTTTCACCTAATAATTTTTCCACATAGCTCAAATCATTTCTAATGGTTTTATTAGAAGCATTCAACTCATCAGCGATTTTGCTAATGGTTAATATCTCATTACTGTTCATAAGAATTTTTATAATTTGTAAAACCCGCTTTTTCATTTTTAATCTCCTTAGCACATCACAAGAAAGTATGCTTTGCATACGTTTCAGATGGTATAGGAAAGTATGGTACCTTGCAAGCAAAACGCAGTACTTTCCTATACCATAAAATAGACTCCATCTCTATCTATTGACTGGTCATCTCATAGATAGACTTCCATCATTTATCTTGATTAGGTAATGACTATCTTTTAAATCGTGATGAGTACCTGTGCATATATTCGTAATGCTTGAAAAAAATCTTGTATATTCATTGATTCATTAGGACCATGTGAATGGGTTTGGAAGGGTGGGAATGTTGGACCAAATGCTACACCATTTGTTAAGGTACGACCGTAACTGGCTGCTCCTTTTGTAAGTAACTCACATTCTTCTTGTCTGATTTTTTCATAAGCTCTTTGTAATATCATAATGAGTGGGTTGTCTGCTGGTACATAGTGAAGGGGGCGTTCTTGGTAAATCCTCAAAGACAGCTGTTTTTCTCTTGCAATGGTATCTAATATTTGTTTAATATGTTCATAGTCTACACCATTTGGATAGCGATAATCGAATCCAATGATTAGTTTAGACGCTTTTAATATGACATGTGAAAGATTACTGGTTGTACAGCCTGTCTTAGTATCTTTATGGTATATGCCTAACTTTTCACCGCCTATGGAATCCACAAAATATTGATTTAATAATTCTAGAATTTCCTTAGATTGGGGGTTTAATTGATTCAGTTTCAATAAACTCTTTACGCCTTTGAAAATAGCATTTTCACCTCTATGAGGGTTTCTACTTTTTGCAGAAACACCTTCATAATAAATATCTACCCCTTCATCCCAAGGAACAATTTTTGCACTATCTACGATTTGGTCTATGGGTATATCAGGCGATTTTAATCGAACGGTCATTTCTGAACATACCTTACTCCAATCTACCTGTGTGTGTATGGATACAATCTGGTATTGCGACCCATTATCCCAATTCAAATCCTTGGTGTATTGGAAATAACTAATACCCTTTTCACAGTTAATAATAGGAAAATCCCCATCTGGTGAAAACCCCATAGACGGCATGGGATTGAGCTTAAAATAATGATCCATACATTCCCAAGTGGTTTCTTCTGCCCCACCAATAATTAAACGAATTTTCTTTTTAGGCTTATAACCTAACTCTTTTAATACCTTCATCACATATAACAATCCTACAATCATGCCTTTGTTGTCATTGACCCCACGACCTAACCATAAACCATTTTTTTCTTTTAATTCAAAGGGGTTGGTAAACCATTTTTCTGGTTCATAAATGTCTACAATATCGCCATGACATAAGATACCAAAAATATCATCGCTTTTACCATAATCAATATGCAAAGCATAACCATCAAAATCCTTGACGTATAAGCCTTCTCTTTTCGCCATATGCATGATGTAATCAAAGCATTCTCTAACACCTTGGCCAAAAGGAGATCCTTCACTTTTTGTTTTTCCATCATAGACAGACTGAATTTTAATCAGTTTTGAAAGATCTTCATAGATTGCTTCTTTATATTCTTTTAAACGTTTCTCTATTGCTTTTAACATACTATCATACCTTATTTCATATTTTGTGCCATGACTTTTGCCCTATTATAGATTGAAATGCTTAAAGACAAGAGCATTAACCTCTTGTCCTTAATAACATGCTTAACTAATATCTAATGCTTCTTTCACATGAGTTGCTATTGTAATGACGTGGGGTCCATATATAATCTGGTAAGCAGAGTTCTTCTTGACAACACCCTTGGCTTCAAGATTTTCCATCCAGAAGTCATCATCTGCTACGAGAGATGGATCTTTGACACTAACCCTTAGCCGTGTTGCGCAATTACTTACACTATCAATATTATCTTTTCCACCAAAAGCTGCAATTATCCCTTCTGTTAAAGCGGATGTCTTATCTTTTTTTCCTGCTTTCTTTTCAGCTTTCTTTTCTCGATAATCTTTTTTCATATAGAATTTGACTTCTTCATCTTTATTTGCTTTTCTACCAGGAGTCATAATATTAAATTTGCGTATGGCCCATTTAAAGATAAAGAAATATGTTGCAAAATATGCAGGTACTAATAAAATTAAGGATAACGCATGGACTTTCTGTGGTTGAAATAAGTTAGGAATCATAAAGAAAAATGCGTGTCCATTAATGGATACATTAGTAAGTTCCGTTAAGACATAGGCAATACCTGACAATGGTACATGTACGAGATAGTATAACAATGGGCTTACAAACAAGAAGGTATATTCAATAGGCTCTGAAATACCTACAAACATAATGGTTAAAGCCGCTGGTAAAACAATAGAGGCAACCAACTTCTTCTTCTCAGGTCTTGCAGTAGCATAAATAGCTGCTGCTGCACCTGGCAATCCACCTAATTGAAATAATAATCGACCCGTTGTAAAGTTTCTTACAATATAACCAGTAGCTTCCGTTGAACCCGCTTGCCCAATTATAATATTACGAACACCTTCGTAGATCTGACCACCAATTTCCATTACCCCACCTACTCGTGTATATTCAATAGGGAATGCAAGTAAATGATGAATACCGAATGGAAGTAATGCTTTGTCTGTTGCACCAAATACAAACGTACCAAATAAACCTGAACTTGTAATAAACTTTGTTAAATTTTGTAATCCTGCAGCTATTACTGGCCACACATAAAATGTCGCTACACCTAGAGGAATAGAAAATAATGTGATGAGAATAACAACGAAACGAGGACCACTAAAAAATGAAAATACATGGGGTAATTGTTTTTTATACCAGCGATTATGTATAATAGCTGTTAGAATTCCACTAAAAATACCCATATCAAATGTAAATATTCCTGCTACATTTTTCCATAGAGCATTAAAGTTCTGAGCTGATTCTAGCGTATAGCCTAGATTGCCTGTTAAATGCTCAACAGTTGTGGTATCGGCTGTCCATCCCATGGCACCAGCATATGTGCTGATGATTGTATTAAAACAGAAAAACATAATAAGACCACTAAAAGCTGCCCAACCCTTTTCTTTCTTAGCTAAACCAAATGCTACACCTACCGCAAACCAAAATGGTAAATAGCGCATAATCATAAAACCTATACTCGATATCATCGTAAACAAGACATATAAGAAACTGCCTTCTGTTAATATATAACCTGTAAATGAACTTGCGATACTTACATAGAATCCTACTATAACGAGTAAGATAATTGGTATCATCATTGAACCAGCAAAAGTTTGTAATTTTTCTCTCAATGTATTCACCTCATAATTATAGTTTTAAACAACCAAAAGATTGTTTGCCAAATAACCTTCCATAATTTGTGACATGATTTTGTTTGCTTGCAAGCACAAAGTCACAATCACAGTGTCAACATTTATTTTCACACTGTGATTTACTAAGTTAATCATTATCGCGATAATTGTTATAACATATTTTCATTATAGCGTATAACCTTATTCATGTCTTTTAAAACAAATTACCACATTAAAAAGGTAAAACTTATTCCTTAATGACTAAATTAACGATATCCTATGATTATGACAGTTAATCCGTTATGCATATTTCCTAAAGTACAAGATAAGTATCGATTAAATATTGTACTTCTTTTGTGGTACCCATTAATCCAATCTCATCCTTTAGTGCTTTGATTTTTTTATAAGATAACTTCCTAATAGCATGTTTTGCTTTCAAAATTGCTGTTGGCACCATACTGAGTTCATCGATGCCCATGCCAACTAGCACAGGGATTAATCGAGGGTCAGATGCCGCTTCTCCACACATACCTACCCATATACCTTCTTTATGAGCATTTTCAATAACTAATTTTATGACTCTTAATACAGCTGGATGATATGGATGATATAGATGGGCTACTTGCTCATTTCCCCTATCGACAGCTGTCATATATTGAACCAAATCATTTGTACCAATACTGAAGAAATCTACCTCTTTTGCAAACATATCTGATAGAATGGCTACAGTTGGAACCTCAACCATCATACCTACATCAATGTGTTTGTTAAAGTCTATATTCTCCTTTTTAAGTTCTTTTTTGACCTGCTCTAAAACAGATTTTGCTTCATACAATTCTTCTAAGCTCGATATCATAGGAAACATGATTTTAATGTCCCCATATGCACTTGCTCTCAATATAGCTCTTAATTGAACCTTAAAAATATCTTTTCTCTCCAAACATATGCGAATGGCTCTATAACCAAGAAATGGATTCATCTCTTGTTTAAAATTAAGATAAGGGAGTTCTTTATCGCCTCCAATATCAAGAGTCCTTATAATAACAGTCTTTCCATCTACTTTATGAGCGGCTTCCCTATACACATTAAATTGCTCTTCTTCAGTTGGTAGCTGCCCCCTATCCATATATAAAAATTCTGTTCTAAAAAGTCCAATGCCCTCAGCATCACTGTTCGTTAAATAATCTAAATCAGATAAAGTACCAACATTAGCTAGTAAGCTTACTACATGCCCATCCTTTGTTTCAGATTTTAACCCTTTTAGAGTTTCTAATTCTTTCATAAAGGTTAAGTTTTGTTTTTTCTATGATCATACATTCTCATTTCTTCTTCACTTGGATGAATAATAATCGTACCTTCTTCTCCATCAAATACTACTTGGTCCCCATCTTCTAGTTGATGGATGATATCTGTTGCACCCACAATAGCTGGAATTGAAAGAGTCCTTGCCATGATGGCTGAATGGGATGTTTTCCCACCTAGTTCTGTAATAAACCCTATGACTTTGCTCTTGTCCATTTGAGCTGTATCTGATGGTGTTAGATCTTTTCCTACAACAATGACTTTTTCATTAAAGTCGCTGAAATCATCCTCTTTAATACCTTTTAGAGCTCTTATTAATCTAGAAAAAACATCTTTGATATCCGATGCTCTTTCCTTCAAATATTCATCTTCCATGGCATTAAACATATCTACATAAACATTCATAACTTCATCAATAGCCCATTCAGCGCTGAATCCTTTATCAATTTTATCTTTTACTTGGGAACTTATTTCAGGATCTTTTAACAGAAGTTTGTGGGCTTGAAATATTTCTGCTTCTTCCTCACCAATCTGTTCAAAGGCGGTGCTATAAAGCTTGTCTAATTTTTTGTCACATTCATTAATGCCTTTTTTAAGTTTGTTTAATTCTTCTAAAGGATCATCTGCTGAACGTTTTATCGCCATATCAATTTCTTTTTTTATATAGACTTTTCCAATGACGACCCCAGATGATACGCCTATTCCCTTTATTAACATACCAGGTCTCACCTCTATCCTTTGAGATTTTCAACTAATTGCACCAAAGTCTGAAGGGCATTCTCTTCATCCACGCCATCCGTTATTATCGTTACTTCATCACCTTTTCCTGCCCCCATACTTAGTAATCCAAGAATACTTTTTGCATTATATTCTTTCCCTTCTTTTTTCACCAATACATCTGATTTGAACCCTGAAGCAGTCGTCACAAATTGACTTGCTGGTCTTGCGTGTAATCCCGTTTCATTCTTTATTATAATCGTTGCCTTTACCATTATAGTACCTCCTTAATATTGTATTTCTTCGTTAATTGTATAAAACTTGTTATGTTTCTCTTGTTATCCGTCGTACTATCATCCAGTAGTGGCTCTATATAATCTATTGCCTTTTTTGTGATTTGGCTGCCATTCTCTATCCACTGTGCTGGGAAATACTTGACGCGATTGCACACTTTTGAAACATCTACAGGCATGGTTTCTACCTTGTAGGGGTAATTATTTAATCTTTTTATAGCCACCATAATTCCTGAATAGTTTTGCTGAGCATAGCTTACAGCTTCAGCGCCAACCAAAACAGCTTCATCTAAATCTCTTCCTGAAACAAGATGCATGGAACAACGTTGCGATATACCTAATTCAAGAACTTTTATTCTGTTCGTAATACCTGCCTCTATGATCCATTTCTCTAATTGTTTCCCAACTCCACCTAATTGAGGATGAGAGAACTTATCATGTTTATTTTGAGAATCCACGTTATAGAGATATTCACCTGATTTATCTTTTACACCTTCTGACACAACAATATAGACATGACCATTGTTATGATACGTTTCTTTCACATCTTCTATAAATTTTCCCTTGGCTAAAGGTGATTCAGGTAGAAAAACATAGTCCACAATAGGCTTTCCATCAATATGAGCCACAGCACTGCTTGCCGCAAGCCATCCCGTGTCCCTTCCCATTGTTTCAAGAATAAAAATCCCATTTTTCTTATATACATTGGCATCCATATAGGTCTCCATAACCGTCGTCACAATGAATTTTGCTGCACTTCCATATCCTGGTGTATGATCTGTCATATGTAGATCATTATCAATTGTTTTAGGTATACCAATAATCTTCTTATTCATTTTTTTTACTTTTGCATAGTGATTTAGCTTATGGACTGTATCCATAGAGTCATTCCCGCCAATATAAAAAAAGGTATCAATGGATAACTCATTTAATATCTTAAAAAAACAAATATAATCTTGTTCGTCATCCTCAAAAGCTTTTAATTTATAGCGGCACGACCCTAAAGATGAAGATGGGGTATATTTCAATCTTTCTATTTCGTCATCTGTTAATTTCGATAGATTAATGATATCTTTCGTTAAAATCCCTTCCATACCATTAAGTCCGCCGTAGATTGTATCATAACACTTTCTTGATTGATTCTCTTTAATAATGCCTACAATACTAGCGTTAATAACTGTAGTAGGTCCACCCGATTGAGCGATCAAGCAATTCATTAATTACCTCCTTTTATGCCGTTGTTTGTTATTTTACTTCCTTAAACTTATTCATCTCTATTTTCATGTAATGTAGTTTCATTATATAGCATTACTATACAGGCATCAATTTGAGTGGTAATGATTTTGTTGCCATATTATTAAGGTAATGATTTAAATAAATCCAATGACAGAAGGTACGTGAAGACGTTCGCTCCAATAAACAAAAGATAGTAAAGGCTTATGCTTTTACCGACGCAATTATTTGGTGCACAAAAAAAGAAAGGCTTTTTCACAAACCTCTCTACTTTTATATTTGGGTATACGATTACTTTATTGTTTCTCTAGGAACTTTTCATCACTTAAACCATAAAGGTTGTTCTTTTATATAAGGTCTTATACCATATTTCTCTTCATGGGCTTGCAAAATCTGTTGGATCATTTCTGGGTTACCCTTTATGGCATCAATACATGGTGAGTCAATTCCTTGACTAAATGGACAGGCACTAATACAAATGCCACAATCTGTTCCTATACTTCGCCACATGGTATAACACTTTTCTTGCTCTAAGAACCATTTGGTTGAATCATCATCACCTGATATGGCTTTACCTGGGCAAGTTCTTACACATTTTCCACAAGCTAAACAAAATGCTTCCATACCAAAATCAATGGCTTCATCTATTTCAAGGGGCAACTCAGTGGTGACTACACCAAGTCGTACTCTAGAGCCATACTCTCTGGTAATGAGTAACGTATTTCTACCAATCTGCCCTAATCCTGCATCAGCCGCTACACGTGGTGCAACGACCAAGTAATTAGCATCCATATGATTTCTTGCATCGTAACCTAACTGTCTGATATAGTAAGCCAGTTGCATACCTATGATTCCTACATCCACATAAGCTTTAGATGTTTCAATGACCTCGGCTACTTGGGGTGACCGATTAATCATGCCTTTATCCATCTCTACCGCAAAAACAATACCATAGGGGTGTGTCACCTCAACTTCTTCGCCATAATCTTTCTCATGTCTTCCCCGATGAGAATAAAAATGCTCATCTTTCATCTTTGTAACACCTACTAGACAAGCACCATAATGGCTAGCTAATCCTTTTAGGACCCTCGTCATCCTTTTAGGATCAGTTTCTGTCTTTTGTGAATTAACTGGACCTTCTGCTAAGTGCTTAATTCCCCCTAAAAATGCAAAATTAGCATCTGCAATAGGTGAGAAGATTTCATCATAGGTAGCAGTACCCTCACTACATAGATGTGGTTTGTCTCGTATCTTATCATCTATTTCTTTTTTATTAGGATTTCTTCTATAATAATCTTCATAAGCCTTGGAGCCTTTTTTATAACTCATTCTTGCAAACATGGTATCACGTTCATCAATTCTCTTCATGCTAGCTCCTCCTAAGAATCTTTTAGTTTTTATTTCTACCCACTTATTATATCAAATACAATTACTGACGTCACGTTAATACGATTATTTTCTATACTATTAAAAGGGATAATTTGCAACACTTACAAACTATCCCTTTGTCTATTTTTCAATTATTCAATGCTTACGCTACTTTATGATATTGATGTCCATAAAATATATATCCAGTGAGCAGCAATCCCTGCTGCCAGACCACCAAAGGTATGACTGATAATGGCTTTCCCTGTTAGCTTTCGACAATTCAAACTATCCATCATGGCTACATGTGTGCTTAGATAACCACTCCAACACATGCCCATTGCTGTAAAGATAGCAATTTCATTACCACCAATTAGTCCTTCTTTTAGTAATTTAGGTACCATACCAATTGCCGCACCCACTGAACCCAGTGATGTAATCGGCACAGCTATTGCTTCATTACTACTGAATCCAAATAGTGGATCTAATATAAAACTAAGTTTATCTGCTAAATATGTAAACAAACCAACACCTTCATAAGCACTTCCTGTATAGACGCCTACATCGGAAGGTCCATTGGTAAGCATCATGACGAAGGTACATATAATCAATACACCAGGAATGATGGATAGTCCTAAATCAACACCTGCTTTACCACCTTCAAGTAAAGACTCAAGTAATCTAGAACCAAGATTACCCTCCCGTACTTCTCTGTACATCAATAAGTTTAACTCACTACCATTACTTTCAACTGCCATTTCTTCTACGCCATATTCTTTCTTAGTGAAATGAAGCATAATATGTACACTAACAATACTACCGATAATCGCACCAATGTTACCAATAATGGCTGGTACTACAAAGCTTTCTCCAACGGGTGATTGTTGTGCAATCATAAAGGAGGTGACAACAAGACCCATACCAAAAGCCGTTCCTATATTCGTTAAAGCTGGTAACTGGTATTTTTTAAAGTACCTTTTAAATCCTTTATCATTAGCTAATGTAATAATTGCTGGATTATCAGAGAGATACGTGGTCACAACTCCCAAAATAGCAGCTCCTGGCATTCTATATAGTGGCTTCATAAGAAATGCTAAAATGCGATTCAAGATAGATATAATACCAAATTCAGATAAAACAGAGCCAAACGCCCCTGCTAATACTGTAATACCCATAATGAAAAATACCGTATTAATCAAAAGATCATGGGCTGTACTAATGAGCGTATTGAACATATTAACAAGCCCCATCACGCTACATAAATAGCTGAAAAAAATACCAATAACAACGATTGCTACAAGTCCTTCAATACTATAAGCCTTTTTTACATTTTCATTCATTTCCACATTGTTATCCCCCTAAAAATTAATCTTGATAACTTCATTATATGGAGTAAATGTCTCCGCGTCAAATACTTTTTTTATTATTTTTTTGCAAAGATTTTCAAGTCTATAATTCAAGCATTTCGGAACCCTTATTCATTGCTCTACCATGCTACGATATCACTGTATTTATCAACATTTCAGCCATATCTTATCCCATATCAAGAAATCCAAATCTTTCCAGTAATTGTTATTCAGAAACCACAACAATCAGGAATATATATCCCTTCTTCTTTTTTGCATTTGTCTTTCTCACGCGCACATAGTTTTTCTCAGATATACGTCAAGAACATTTAGGGCTTTTTTATGCCATAGACCATGTTTAATCTATCAATAAATTACCCAAACTATAAATAATAGCATAAAAAGTATGGTGCTCTATCTCTAACACCATGCTTTCCTATACTAAAATAAAATCTTATATAAAAGGAAGTGTTAATATGTCCACCTTACTCTATATTACTGTCAATTCTAAGCCAGAGCATCTATCAACAAGCAAGACCGTTGGACGAGCCTTTATTGACAAGTATAAAGAATGCTATCGAGATGATACCATTGAAGAATTAGATCTCTATGAAGCAGATATACCTCTTATGAACTACAAGTTATTTTCATCAAGGGCAGCTCTTGTATGCGGTGATGCCTTAGATGAACTATCTGAAGAAGATCAAAAGCTTGTTCACAGAGCCTCAGATCTATGTGACCAATTTATTAAAGCGGATAAATATGTTATTGCCGCACCTATGTGGAGTGTGTTTTTCCCATCCATATTAAAGCAATATCTCGACTGTATCATTCTTGATGGTAAAGTCATCAATATTGATCCAGCTCATGACAAAGTTGAAGGTTTATTGGATAATAAAACAAGAAAGATGCTCTACATTCAATCATCAGGTGCTAATATTCCAATTGTATTAGCTACCAAGATGAATCATGGCGTCCATTATCTTAAAGATATCTTTAAATTTTTAGGTGTAAGAAAATTTGATAGACTCCTTGTAGAAGGTGTTAACGATCATAAAATTGGAAGAGAAGAAGCCATTAAGCGTGCTATCGTGGATATGGGTGATATCTTACCTTACTTCTAATACAACCAGAACAAAAGAGGCTACGCCTCGTTGGGCTTAGCGGATTTGTCGTTAGAAAAGTTCCATTAGCGCATATGGAAACGCTTCTGTTCCATATGCTTAGAAAGTAGTACTTTCCTATACCAGAACAAAAGAAGAGCATAGCTCCCTAGAAGTCTATATCTAGTGGATCTATGCTCATTATATCTAAAGGCATGTAACCATATGTTTTAAAAGAAATACTATCTTTTTTTGAAAAAACAATTCCTTCTTTCTCTAACAATCCTTTCTGCACGTCATAACATTCACCAGTCATGGATATCTTTCCTTTTGAATTGATTACCCTATGCCACGGTAATTCATGTTTATTGGTCATGGAATGCAAAATATAAGATACCTGCCTTGCATTGCGAGGATATCCTGCCCATTTGGCAATCTCACCATAAGACATTACCTTCCCACTTGGTATAGCCTTTATAATTTTTATCACATCTTGTGTAAACTTTTGCACAATGGAAGCCTCCTTCATACCCTAGTACGCATAATAATTTGATAGAAGCTTTTTCTATCAAAAAAATATTAGCATCTCTATTATACACAGATTCTAACTGAAAGGAAACGTTTATTATATAACCTGACTTGGTATGCCACTTTTTATCACCTTTCCATGACTTAATAGAATCACTTGATCAGCAATTGCTAATGCATCTTCTCGGTCATGGGTAACAAATATGGAGGTGAGCCCTGTTTTTTTAAATATAGTTTTCAATTGATTACGTATATCCTCTTTTAAACCAGCATCTAGATTACTAAAGGGTTCATCAAGTAATAATAAGTTAGGCATAGGTGCTAATGCTCTTGCAAGTGCTACCCGTTGCTGTTGACCCCCACTTAATTCATGAGGGTATCTTTTACCATATGAAACTAAACCAACTAATTCTAAAACCTCTTTAACCTTTTGAGCCTTTTCTTTCTTCGGCATCTTACTAAGTCCAAATTGCACATTCTTTTCCACTGTCATATGTGGAAACAAGGCATAATCTTGAAACACCATTCCTATTTCTCTTTTTTCAGGTGGCATAAAGGTCCTATTATCAACTACGATTTGATTGTTTATTGTAATGGATCCTTTATGTGGTATTTCTAATCCAGCTAAAAGCCTTAAAATGGTACTTTTACCACTACCACTATCACCAAGAATGGCTATAACATCTCCTTGTTCCATGGTTATTTGTACACCATTTAAAGTATCTTCCTTGGCATTTTTATACTTAAAATATATATCTTTCATTACAATATTCATCGTAAAACCTCCTTAGTGGACACCTTATTTAACACCAACATGGCAAGTACGCTTATACCAATAATAATGAGAGAAGGTATGGCTGCTTCATGAATCATTTCATCATTAGCATATTCGTAGGTCTTGGTAGCTAATGTATTAAAATTAAAGGGTCGCAACAGTAGTGTTAATGGAAGTTCTTTTAACACATCTACAAAAACCAAAATAAATCCACTGATAATTGCTGGTCGTATCATCTTCATATCTACTTTAAAAAAAGTAGCCGTAACACTCTTTCCCAGAACTCTAGATGCTTCATGAAATGTTCGACCTATTTTATCAAAACCCGTTTCGATTGGATTAAACCCAATAGCAAGAAATCGTATAACATAAGCAAAGATCAACATAGCAATGCTTGTTGTTAGAATGAGTTTTGATGAAGTGGGATTAAATAACCGATAGATCCCATACAAATTATGATCAAGTCCGATGAAAAAAATCATAACACCAATTGCGATAACAGCACCAGGTATAGAATATCCAAGAACGGTTATACGTGAATAGATTTTCGAAAGAAATCCCTTAGAAATCCGACTATAGTTAGCGATGATGACAGCTATAAAAACAATTAAACTGGCTGTGACAAAAGCTACGAAAAATGATGTTGAACTCAACTGCAAGATCTGTATATTCACATTTTTTTTATAGGATATTGCCATCCAATAGATAAGTTGTAGCACAGGTATTATAAAACCCAAGGTAAATATAGCCATACACACAAAGACTGCTAAATGCTTTTTCCAGCCTATTAACTTTGTTGGTGTCACTGGTTGGATTTTAGAGGTGGTATAGCTGTATCTCTTCCGTCCTCTTAGTAATTTTTCCAGATATAGCAGTATAAATATAATCGTCATAAGTATGGCTGATAACTTGACAACTGTATCCAAGTCGCCCATACCAAACCAAGTCTTAAAAATAGCAATACTAAATGTAGGTATGCCATAATAGTTTGCCACACCGTAATCATTAAGCACTTCTAATATAACGAGACTTGCACCACCAATAATAGCACCTCTGCAGATGGGTAATATAACCTTGATAAAAATGGCAAAATGACCTTTGCCCAGTAGCCTTGATGTTTCTATGAGAGAAGGTGATTGTTTTTCTAAAAATGATTTTGTGATAATAAAAATGTAAGGGTATAAGAAAATCGTAAAAATAAAAATAGCACCTTTCATAGACATCATATTGAAATAGGCTTGATTCACCTGTAACCCTAATTGATTTCTGAGAAACCGCTGAATGAGACCGGTATAATTGAATAACCCGTGATATGTATAGGCACCAATATACGTTGGAATTGTAAGAGGTAAGACCAACGCCCATCTAAACCATTTTTTCATAGGAAAGTCAAACATGGTCACAAGCCAAGCTAATGTTACACCTATAACAATACTTAATAATCCTGCTCCCATCATCAGTATGGTCGAATTCGTTAAATAGTCTTTTAATAAGTACTTTTGAATATGTCTAAAATTATCATTAGGTGCATTAAATATATTGATAAAAATACTCATGTTAGGGATAATTACAAGACAGACAAAACACGTACTTAATAGCCACCACATATTTATATTTGCTTTTAGATTTCTAAATCGAATCATATTAACTCTCCTTATAAACAGAAGAGTTACCTCATCAAGCATATCCCCTGACCTGCTTACATATCGTTAACAGCCCATGTGAACAAAAGAGGCTACGCCTCGTTCCGCAAAGCGGATTTGTCGTTAGGAAAGTTTCATTAACGCATATGTGAATGCTTCTATTACATATGCTCAAAAGTAGAACTTTCCTATAAGGATAATGGTGTCAAAAGTATTTAGTTGAACTTGGATATACAATATCATGTGTCCAAGCGCTTCATAGGACACATGATATTGTATATCCATTAGAGAAACTTTACTTTTGACACTTTTATCCTATAAGAGAACAAATTTGATAAGATAACTCCTAATAGGATGATTTATTGCCAGTCTACCTCATTGAATATTTGAGTGGCTTTACTATTGTATTCACCTAATAGGGATAAATCAATAGCTTGTGCCTTAAAATCTCCCCATGACTTTAATAACTCTGAAGGCTCTACATTCACATTAACTGGATACTCATAATTAGCATTAGCATATTGCTCTTGCGCTACTTCATCTGTTAAAAATTGCATAAGCTTAATAGCGTTTTCACTATTCTTACTATGTTTTGTAAGACCAATGCCACTGACATTAATATGGGTACCATTTCCCTCTTGATCAGGGAAAAAGACACCTACTTGCTCTGCCACTTTCACTTCTTCAGCATCTGACGAATTCAGCATTTTACCAATGTAATACGTATTCATAATAGCTAAATCACCTTCGCCAGCTACCACGCCTGTTGCTTGAGCTCTATCATTACCTTGTGGTTTTCTTGCCATATTATCTACAATGCTTTTTGCCCACTCTCTAGCTTTTTCTTCGCCTTCAATAGCAATAAAAGAAGCTAATAGTGATTGGTTATAGATATTAGTAGACGATCTGACTAGGATCTTATTCTGCCATTTCTCGCTGGTTAAATCAGCATATGTAGAAAGTTCAGTAGGATCTACTCGATCTTTTGCATATACAATAACTCTTCCTCTAATGGTTAGTGCAAACCACTCGTTATCTCTATCTCTTAGATTCTCTGGCACATTCTGTAACAGTTTGTCATCCTTTACTGCTTGTAAAAGACCCTTAGTCTTAGCTCTGTATAGACGCCCTGCATCTGCTGTAATTAATAAATCAGCTTCTGTATCCGCATCTTCCATCACTAATCGCTCTATAAGTTCATCTGATTTTCCTTTTACTACATTAACCTTAATACCTGTATCTTCTGTAAACTTATTATATAATGCCTCATCTGTATCATAATGACGGTCAGTATAGAGATTAACAACCTGCTCTTTTGTTGTTTGCTGAGACTCTTTCTCTGACTCTTTTTTATCGTCTTTTACAGTTTCATCCTTAGAATTATCTGTTAGCACTTTATCCTGGTCAGTTGGTTTTACTTCTGTCTTTACTTTACACCCAGCTATGAGCATGACAAGACCTATTAACACACTTACCATCTTAATGATTGATTTTGTTTTCATGATAGTATCTCCTTTTGAAAGTCGTTTTTTATTGATATTGATAATTACTATCATAATTGTAGTGGGTATTTCATTATTTGTCAATATTCTTTTCTTCCCTACACTATTTAGTTCATTTTAATCGTTAATATATTAACAAAATCATTGACATTTTCGGAGATTTTGTTAATATATTATGTGGGAGTTAATCAAACGATATTTCGCATATCTCTATATAATATGCAGTTTAACAGTATTATAATATATTAAACATTAATAGTAAGGAGTGGTTAATTTGTTAACAATTCACATATGTATAGGAAGTGCATGCCATTTAAAAGGATCCTATTCTGTTATTACCCTGCTTCAAGATTTAGTGAAATCTCATAAGCTTGATAATCAAGTTGAGATCAAAGGGGCTTTTTGTCTTGGTCGTTGTACGGAAGCAGTCTCCGTTCAATTTGAACAAAAAATATATTCAGTGAACCCGGATAACGCAGAATCTTTCTTCCAGAATCATATATTGGCTAAGTTAAACCCATAGAAGGAGGATGATGTCATGAAGATAATGGATTTTTCACCTGCTAATTGCAAAAATTGTTATAAATGTGTTCGAAATTGTCATGTAAAAGCTATTCGTATTGTTGATGATCAAGCCAAGATTATGGAAGATTACTGCATTGGTTGTGGTAAATGCTTTGTTGTCTGTCCACAGAATGCTAGAAACATTAAAAGTGACTTGAACCTGATTAAAGACGCTATACAGTCAGGAAAAAAATGGTCGTATCCATAGCACCATCTTATAACGGTATCTATAAAACCCCAAAGAAACTTATTAAAGCTCTACATAAACTGGGTTTTCATATTATTGAAGAAACAGCCATTGGTGCTGAGATTGTAAGTGATCTCTATAAAGACTATATGGATAATAACAAAGATATGAAACATATGATCACGTCATGTTGCCCATCGGTTAATTTGATGATTCAACGCTATTATCCTGAATTATTGCCTTATTTATTACCTATCGCCTCACCTATGATGGCTCATAGTGTTGTATTAAAAGAAAAATACGGCAGAGACC
>JMSU01000069.1_pt1 | contig 64845 bp, 51 predicted proteins | sample 179011 | NCBI WGS metagenome assembly JMSU01 (sample SAMN02769580, study PRJNA246767) | bioreactor metagenome | isolation source: Culture-1 Bioreactor ArsB derived from microbial biomass from the upper 2 cm... | place: Germany: Bremen | collected day 87 after inoculation
GGGCATACGCCTGTTTTTTTATCCAAATAGTGATAACAGTACCCCTGCCGCAACAGCCGAGCCGATAACACCTGCAACGTTTGGTCCCATTGCATGCATTAACAGGAAGTTTGAAGGGTTTTCCTTTTGCCCAACTACCTGTGATACCCTTGCTGCCATAGGTACAGCCGATACCCCTGCCGAACCTATAAGTGGATTTATCTTACCACCGGATACCTTGTACATGATCTTTCCGAGAAGTACCCCTGCTGCTGTACCTACTCCAAATGCAAGTACTCCTAGTACGATTATCTTTATTGTTTGAAGCTGCAGGAATTTTTCTGCTGTTGCCGATGCACCAACTGATATTCCTAGGAATATTGTTACTATGTTAATTAGTGCATTTGTTGCTGTCTCAGTAAGTCTTGCAACAACCATTGATTCTCTAAATAGGTTTCCAAGCATTAGCATACCAACTAGTGCCGTTGCCGGTGGCAACATTAAGGATACTAATAACGTAACCATAATTGGGAATAATATTTTTTCCTTTTGTGATACAGGTCTTAATTGATCCATCTTTACCATACGCTCTTTTTTCGTTGTCAGCGCCATCATTATAGGCGGCTGAATTACGGGCACCAGTGCCATGTATGAATATGCTGCAACGGCTATTGGTCCTAGTATATCCGGAGCCAGTCTTGATGCTAGATATATTGCTGTCGGTCCATCGGCTCCACCGATTATACCTATAGCTCCCGCCTGCTGTGCGTTAAACCCAAGTAGTATAGCTCCAAGGAATGTTGTAAATATCCCGAACTGTGCTGCCGCACCAAGAAGCAATGCCTTTGGGTTTGCTATAAGTGGACCAAAGTCTGTCATAGCCCCTACACCCATGAAGATTATAGGTGGAAATATTCCAAGTTCATCCCCTTGGAAGAAGTACCATAGAAGTCCGCCGGGATCTGCATGCTGCGCTATGGGCTGTGTTATAGTTAAGTGTAACCCCTCTGCAATTTGTTTTAGGGTCTCCCCATTTACATGATGTGGAGACATTAATCCTGCCTTTGGTAGGTTTGTAAGGAGCATCCCAAAGGCAATAGGAACTAGTAATAAGGGCTCGAATCCTTTTTTGATGGCAAGGTATAACAGAAAGCATGATATTATAAGCATTACGCCATTCTGCCATGGAAAGCCATAAAATCCTGTGCTTTCTATAAACTTCATTATCGCATGACTCATTCGTGCATCTCCTTTCCTTCGAAGTGTCCTCTAATCAGGATATCTGTATATAATACGACAAACATCTCTCATTCTGGAGATTTAGCAGCCAACGATTCTGAGGATGGTAAATCTTCGGAATATAATAGATTTTTCGTAACTTATATATTATCCTAAAACTATAAGAACATCTCCTGCGTTTACTGATGCACCCTTAGCAACATTAACTGATACTACCTTTCCATCTGCAGGTGCCATTATTTCATTTTCCATTTTCATAGCTTCTAATATAAGTAATACATTACCATTTGAAACTGAATCTCCTACATTTACCTTTATATCAAGAATTGTTCCTGGCATCGGAGCTGTTATTGTATTTGCGCCTGCTGGTGCTGGAGCCGCTGGCTTCGGAGCAGGTGCTGCTGGTTTTGAAGCTGCTGGTGCTGCCGGTCTTGGAGCCGCTGCTGGTCTTGAAACCGGTGCAGACGCCATTCCACCCACTTCTTCTACTTCAACTTCATATGATTTACCATTCACAGTTATATTGAATTTTCTCATTGTAGTTCCTCCTTCAAATCATGTAGTTTTGTGTGAAATATGATGAACAAGATACGTTCTCTGTCTTGCTGTCACACAATCATAATTTTTTCTATTATTTCATTCCTTTATAACAATTACAATATGAATTGAGATGCTTGCATAATTCTAACTTGGCAGAATTGCATAATAAATGTGGTATTGCTCTAAGGATTTTAAGACTATATATAGTAGTAAGTTTTTTTAGATTGTAACTATGCAATTTGCTCAATTAATCAAAGATTATTTCTTACAGCATACTATTCATTTGATCCATTCTTCCTGCTCTTCCCCATGCTGGAGTAGAGTCAGCCACTCTTACGATATTTCTTACCACGATATTGTGAGTAGACGTATTTAAACTTGCTGCTATAGCAGCAGTAATCACCGCTACAAGTTCTTCGTTATCTTCCTTAGTTTCTACAGCTGGTTGTGGGGTAGGAGTCGGTGCCTTAGCTACCTGCAGGACCTCCTTCTTTTGCTTAGCTACAAACTTTGTCATAATAATGATTAGACACCATAAAACCATAAGTACAACGAAGGTTATAGCCATACCTAATATCGCTACAGTACCTGATGCTAAAAGCTTCTCTCCTAGAGTCATACCGCCTATCAGCTCAGGATCGGCAAATCTTTCGAGTAGGTTCAAATTTTCCATTATTTCACCTCTTTTTCTAGAAAATCTTTAGGGTTATACATCCTATAGAGGAATATTTCCATGTTTCTTAGATGGTCTTGTTTCTCTCTTAGAAGCTAACATGTTAAAGGCATCAACAAGTCTTGGTCTTGTAGTGCTTGGCTCTATTACATCATCAACGAATCCTCTTTCTGCAGCTTTATATGGTGTTGCGAACTCTGCAGTATATTCGTCAATCTTCTTTTGTCTCATTGCCGCAGGATCCTTTGCATCTGATATATCTTTTCTAAAGATAATATTTGCAGCTCCCTTTGGTCCCATAACCGCTATTTCAGCTGATGGCCATGCGATTACAACATCTGCACCAAGGTCTTTTGAACACATAGCTAGATATGATCCACCGTATGCCTTTCTTACGATAAGAGATACTTTAGGTACAGTTGCTTCACTATATGCATAAAGCATTTTAGCACCATGTCTGATGATTCCACCATATTCTTGGTTAGTTCCCGGTAAGAATCCTGGTACGTCTATTATGTTAAGTAATGGTATATTGAAGGCATCACATGTTCTTATGAATCTTGAAGATTTGTCTGAAGCATTAATATCAAGACATCCTGCAAGCACCTTCGGTTGGTTTGCTATGATTCCTACTGTGCTTCCATTAATTCTTGCAAAGCAAGTAAGAATATTTTGTGCAAAGAAAGGTTGATATTCATAGAAGTCACCATCATCTACTATTAATGAGATAACATCCTTCATATCGTATGGCTTGTTTGGATTATCTGGAATAATTGTATCAAGCTCTGGAATAATCTTATTTATATCATCACTTGTTTCAAATAATGGAGCTGTTTCCATATTGTTTGATGGTAAGAAACTAAGTAATCTTCTGATCTGTGCTATACAATCTTCATCACTTGATGCTACAAATTGAGCTACACCACTGGTTCTGTTATGTGTCATGGCTCCACCTAGGGCTTCTGCTGACACTTCTTCTCCAGTAACTGTCTTAATAACTTGAGGCCCAGTTATAAACATTTGGCTAGTCTGATCTACCATGTATATGAAATCAGTTAATGCCGGTGAATATACCGCTCCACCTGCACAAGGTCCCATGATTGCTGATATCTGTGGGATTACACCTGAAGCTATTGTATTTTTGAAAAATATCTTTCCGTATCCTGAAAGGGCATCTACTGCTTCTTGGATTCTTGCCCCACCGGAATCATTAAGTCCTACTACTGGAGCTCCTACCTTTAGGGCATTATCCAATACTTTACATATTTTTGCTGCATGCATTTCTCCAAGAGAACCACCAACAACAGTAAAGTCTTGAGCATAGGAGTAAACTAATCTTCCGTCTACCATTCCGTAGCCTGATACTACACCTTCACCTGGAGCTTCTAATTTTTCCATTCCAAAGTTTGTACATCTGTGGGTTACAAAGGCATCAAGTTCTACAAATGTTCCTTCATCAAATAGAAGGTTTATTCTTTCCCTTGCAGTAAGCTTACCCTTTGCATGCTGCTTCTCTATTCTTTTTGCTCCACCGCCTTCCATTACTTTTTGGCGGCGTTTACGTAAATCTTCTAATTTGTTTACAGCCATTATTCTACCTCCTATTGCACATATTATAGATAAACAACATTAACTTTAAGTTTGTTTAATCTTATCTCTGCTGATTTTATCAACTTAAAATCTCTTATTATCTTTCGCTAAGTTCAACTAACACACCGTGAGAACTCTTTGGATGCATGAATGCTATCTTAGCTCCACCAGCACCATATCTTGGTTTTTCGTCGATCATTCTGAAACCTTTTTCTTTCATGTGCTCAATTGCTTCTTCGATATTTTCAACTTTAAAAGCTATGTGCTGAAGTCCTTCTCCCTTTTTCTCAATGAATTTAGCAATAGGTCCATCAGGTGAAGTCGATTCAAGAAGCTCCACTTCTGTATCTCCTACCGGTAAGAAAGCTACTTTTACCTTTTGCTCCTCCACAGTTTCTGTTCCATGAAGCTCTAAACCTAATGCTTCAGTATAAAACTTTAACGTTTCATCTAAATTCTTTACAGCTATACCAATATGATCTACCTTTAAAACTTTCATTCTAGCTCCTCCTTCAATGATATAGAGTTCATATAGCAAAACTTAATTTATACATATCCAAATACTCGATGGTTTTGGGAGTTTTGGATGTGTATAGATTAATAGTTTTACTTGAATCTCTATATTATTAATTTAAGTAATTAAATCATTTATATAATAGTACTTACCTTCATCGGTCACCTGCATCTGTCAACTGCCTCAGGTTGTAGCTTAAAGATTTACTTTAACTTTTCAAACACTTTTTCACAGGCCGTGTAAGGGTCAGTTTCCCTGACTGCTACATCCTTTGCTAATGCATCGATCATTTCTTCTTTGTTCGATTTATCTAGCAATATATTCATAAGCCTTTGTTGAATTAAATCAATTATTTCGTTTTTACAGTTCTTAATTCTCCTTGTTTCTTTCTCTCCAGTATCCTCTAAATAATTCTTATGTTCTTCTACGTGGGCTAAAAGTTCCTCTACCCCTTTATTGTCTATTGCTACAACTAACTCAACTGGTGGACGCCAATCTGATTTGTCAAAGTCCAGCATCATATTAATTTCTCTTGCTGTTCTTTTTGCTCCATCTCTGTCAGCTTTATTTACTGCAAACACATCTCCGATTTCCATAATTCCTGCCTTAATTGCCTGTATATCGTCTCCAAGACCTGGAACCATTACCATAATAGTAGTGTCACAGCTTTTAACTATATCTACTTCTGACTGGCCTACTCCAACGGTTTCAATAAATATATAGTCACAACCATAAATATCAAGTACTTTAACAGCAGCCTGAGTAGATTCAGATAAGCCTCCAAGGTGACCTCTTGCTCCCATACTTCTGATGAAAACTCCACGGTCTAAGTTAAGATCAGACATTCTTACTCTATCTCCAAGTATAGATCCTCCTGTAAAAGGACTTGTAGGATCGACAGCAATAATACCTATCTTTTTATCCCTTTTTCTAAGGGCCTTAACAAGCTTATCAGTGAGTGTACTCTTACCTGCCCCTGGTGGTCCAGTTATGCCTATTACATAAGCATTACCAGATTTAGGATATAATTTTTTAAGGATTTCAAAGGCTTCTGGGTCCTTATTCTCCACCAAAGTTATAAGTCTTGCTGCTGCTCTTTTATTACCATTCAGTAATTTTTCAGCAAGTTCCATTTATATAACACCACCTATTTTTGACAAAGCCAGCCATCTTGTTGCCTTTGTCGACGATATGTACGTCTGACGACGCTTTCTCAGTTTCAAATTTCATGTTTCAAATTACAAGTATTTTAGTCATTATTTCAGATCTTTTTCTTGGAACTTGTAACATGAAACTTGGAACTCTATATTGGCTGGCAACAAGAGAAAATCCTTATTGCCAGCTGTAGAGAGTTCCTAGTAAAACTTAATTTATATATACACAAATACTCAGCGTTTCTGGGAGTTTTGGATATATATAAATTAAAGTTTTTACTGGAATCTCTATATTTTTACCTGAATTATGCTTTTACATTTTCTTTAATATAATCTATAGTAACTTGAGTTGGAGTACCAGGAGTAAATACTTCTGCTATTCCTTTTTCCTTTAATAATGGGATATCTTCATCTGGAATTACTCCTCCACCTACAACTAGCATATCCTCAGCATCTTCTGCCTTTAATAACTCTACTACCTTTGGAAGTAAAGTGTTATGCGCACCTGATAATATGCTCATTGCAACTACATCAACGTCTTCTTGAACTGCTGCACTTACTATCTGCTCTGGAGTCTGTCTAAGTCCTGTATAGATAACTTCCATCCCCGCATCTCTTAACGCTCTAGCTATAACTTTAGCTCCTCTATCATGACCGTCTAAGCCCGGCTTAGCAACTAACACTCTAATAGGTCTATCCATTAATTTTTCCTCCTTTTCCTTACTTGATTCTATTATAAGTTAACAGATTGTTGATATTCACCAAATACTTCTCTCATTACTCCACAGATTTCTCCTAGAGTAGCATAAGCTCTAACAGCATCTAATATCAGTGGCATTAGGTTGTCATCACCTTCGCATGCCTTTCTTAAATCTTCTAATTTCTCTGTAACCGCTTCGTTATCTCTTTTAGCTCTTAACTTAGCAAGATTTCCTTTTTGAAGTTCACCAACTGATGGGTCAACTCTAAGAAGTCCCTTAGGAGCTTCTTCTTCGATTTGGAATTTATTCATCCCAACAACGATTCTGTCATTTGATTCAACTTCTTTTTGATACTGATAAGCTGCGTCCATAATCTCTTGTTGGATGTATCCCATATCAATAGCCTTTGGTGCGCCACCGATTTCATCAATCTTTTTAATGTATTCCATAGCTGTGTCTTCAATTTCTTTAGTCTTAGCTTCAATGTAGTATGAACCAGCTAATGGGTCAACTGTATTTGTAACACCACTTTCATATGCTACTACTTGCTGAGTTCTAAGTGCTACTCTTACTGAATCTTCAGTTGGAAGAGCTAATGCTTCGTCTTTAGAGTTAGTGTGTAATGATTGAGTTCCACCAAGTACTGCTGCAAGTGTTTGTATAGCAACACGAACTATATTATTTTCTGGTTGTTGTGCAGTTAATGTAGATCCACCAGTTTGCGTATGGAATTTAAGTCTCATAGAATTTGGATTCTTAGCTCCAAATCTTTCCTTCATAATCTTAGCCCATAATCTTCTTGCTGCTCTAAACTTAGCTATCTCTTCTAATAAATCATTATGAGCATTGAAGAAGAATGAAAGTCTAGGTGCAAATGAATCTACATCTAATCCAGCCTTAATAGCAGCATCAACGTATGCAATACCATCAGCTAGTGTAAATCCAACTTCTTGAGCAGCTGTTGAACCAGCTTCTCTAATGTGGTAACCTGAGATACTTATTGTATTCCATTTAGGAACATCCTTTGAACAGTATTCAAAAATGTTAGTTATAAGTCTCATTGATGGCTCTGTTGGGAATATATATGTTCCACGAGCTATATACTCTTTTAATATATCATTTTGGATTGTTCCTCTTAATTTATCTGCGCTAACACCTTGCTTCTCTCCAACTGCTATATACATAGCTAGTAATACTGATGCAGGTGCATTTATAGTCATTGAAGTACTTACTTTGTCAAGTGGTATTCCATCAAATAATACTTCCATATCAGCTAATGAGTCAATAGCAACCCCAACTTTACCAACTTCCCCCTCTGATAATGAGTGATCTGAGTCGTAACCAATTTGTGTTGGAAGGTCAAAGGCAACAGAAAGACCCATAGAACCTTGCTCTATAAGGTATTTATATCTCTTGTTTGATTCTTCTGCTGTAGCAAATCCAGCATACATTCTCATTGTCCAAAGTCTTCCTCTGTACATCGTAGGCTGTGCACCACGAGTGTATGGATATTCTCCTGGTATGCCTAAATCTTCCTGATAGTCAAAGTTTTCAATGTCAGCTGGTGTATATAATCTGTTTACCTCATCACCAGATCCTGTATAAAACCTTTCTTGTCTTTCTGGTCTTTTTTCTAATGATTGTTGAGTTTTTTGATCAAAGGCTTCATAGCCTTCTTTAATTTGGGTCATTTTTTCCTTATCAAACATCATTTTTCCTCCTTTTTTGATGTCTTTTTTAATATGCTGAGAATTATAATTTGAATGTAGATTCAAACCATAATTCTCACATATTAAAATTTCAAAAATAAAATAATTATATTTTTAGCTATATCACATATCACTCTATATAGGATATCACAAATCGATTAATTAGTAATTAGATTAGAGTGTTTTATACTTGTATAAAGCTTGGACTTTGTATACATATATGTGATATAGCTATAACATACTAAATTACTTAACTTTCATTGAGCCTGTTTCCAAGAATCTAGCATGCCAAGATAATGATTCACCAATTATATGTGGCTGATGCTTAAATTTACCTTTACTTGCTCTTTCAAAATAATCCTTAAGCATTGGCTTATAATCTGGATGAGCACATTTTTCTATAATTTTCTTAGCTCTCTCAGTCGGTGAAGTATTTCTTAGGTCTGCTAAACCTTGTTCGGTAACAACAACTGCAACGTCATGTTCAGTATGATCTACATGTGAAACAAAAGGTACTACTGAAGAAATATCTCCATTTTTAGCAGTTGATACAGTTGTAAATATAGAAAGGTGTGCATTTCTAGTAAAGTCTCCTGAACCTCCAAGACCATTCATCATTCTTGATCCCATTATATTTGTTGAGTTAACATGCCCGTAGATATCAAATTCTATAGCAGTGTTCATCGCTATAACCCCAAGTCTTCTAGCCACCTCTGGATGGTTTGAAATTTCTAATGGTCTTAAAATACAGTATTTAGAGTAGTGTTCCATGTTTTCATGTAATCTCTTTAATCCTTGTTCAGACGGAGTTAATGAACACCCTGAAGCTACGGTTACTTTTCCCGCATCTATTAAGTCAAACATTGAATCCTGAATAACTTCCGTATAGCAAGTTAAATTTTCAAATTTTGATTCAACTAAACCACCTAAAACAGCATTAGCTACTGATCCAACACCTGATTGAAGTGGCAATAAATTCTTAGGTAGTCTTCCCACTTTAACTTCATGCTCTAAGAACTCAATTATATGATTAGAAATCTTTTTAGAATCCTCATCTACCGGGCCAAGTGGTCTAACATTATCCTTAATATCACATTCAACTATTGCTACTATTTTTTCTGGATCACAAGGAATATATGATGTACCTATTCTATCTCCAGAACTCACTATAGGAATCGGCTTTCTGTTTGGAGGATTTTCAGTCATATAAATATCATGCATCCCCTCTAATTCCATTGGTTGACTTGTATTTATTTCAACTATTATAATATCTGCATTGCTAATAGCTTGAGGGGATACTCCAACCGATGAAGTTGGTATAATTCCACCCTCTTCAGTTATTGCCAAAGCTTCTACAACAGCAACATCTATCTTTCCTAAGTAACCATAATTTATAAATTGAGCAACATGACTTAGATGCATGTCTTGGTACATAACCTTACCCTCGTTTATGGCATTTCTAGATGATGAATTAGTTTGATATGGATATCTTCTTTTCATGACACCTGTTCTTGACAGTGCACCATCTAATTCATCACCAACTGAAGCACCGGTAATAACAGTCAGTCCTATTTTTTCTCCATTCTCAGCTCTCCTAGCTATAGCTAATGGTACTGCCTTTGGATATCCCGATGGTGTAAATCCGCTGGTTGCCATTATCATTCCATCTTTTATAAACATAGCTGCCTCATCGGCTGACATTATCTTATTTCTAAGATCTTCTCTTCTTATTCTATCTATTATCATCACGATTCCTCCCTAATATTTACATTTTTTCTATTCTATATACAAAACTATTTTGCCACAGGTTAATTTTATAGATTTTTAGACAAAAAAAGTTAGATAGACTGGACTATTACACAATAAAACTACCAGTTATCTAACTTTCCTTCATTCATTAATAGAACAAAAGGGCATTTTGTTCCCGTAAATAATAAAGTTAAATGTGGATTAATCGAAGTTTTTAATTTTCTTCTGGTTCAAAGTTGTTATCTTTGATTTGCTTGAATTTCTCATTACACGTCTTAAGTGCTGAAATTAACGCTTTTTTTGCAGATCCAAAATACCTCTCCTTTAGCGCCTTATGAATTTCTCCATAATCATTTAGATCTTTCCCTAGCACGAGTTCTTTAAAAAATTCCTTTGCGACCCTTGTAACTAAGGAGCAATCTGCGTCTACAATAATACCGGTGTCCTTGTCTACTATGAGACCAACTGCAATAACTCTATAAAGCTCAGTAGCAGTTATCCCCTTTGGAAGCTTAGCGTATCCGGTTAAAAAGATTTCATTGGGATCCAATATATCGCCTTCTTACTTATATAAGATTATTATAACTCTACACTTAATGGAAGAAGAAGTCTAATCTTTTCCGACCATCCTCCTACTTCCATTTATTCTAACATTTTTTTAACAAGATGTGAAGTATGTTGGATATACTTTTAAAACAAAATCTTCGATTTTATAAAACTACTATATTAATCCACATTATATCTTATAGATAACCAATATTTAGATCTACTATTCTTTTAAGCTGCTATTAAGCTATTATTACATCGGTAGGTTGTGTAATACAATTGTGAATATAACCATTCCTAACAATGCAAAGGGATACGTTGCGCCATAACCAGCTGCTGGTTCATCACTACCAACTGCATCTATAGCTGCTCCAAGCCCTGGAGTTGAAGTCATACCACCGCATATAGCTCCTGATAGCATGATCCAATTGATTTTCAGCACATATCTTCCTAAGAAGAAACCTACCATCATTGCTACCACTCCAACAACTAGAGAAACTAAAGCTAAGTAGGCACCTGATCCAGTTAAAGCATCAAACACTTTGAAACCATATCTTAATCCAACTATCGCTAAGAAGAACGCTAACGATACTTGTCTTACTACTCCTAATATTTTATTGTTCATTCTAAAGTGTAGGTTTCCAATCTTACCAATGTAACCTAAGATAAGTGAGCCAATAAGAACTCCACCTGTTGAACCTAGACTAAAATATCCAAGAGGCCCAAGGTTAACTTTAAACTTACCTAATGTATATCCTAAGAAACACGCTATTGCAAATGCAGTTAAATCGAAGCTTACTTCTGGAATTTCCTTTACACCCGTAGCATTCTTAGCTGCTTCCATTTCAGCTCTATGTGCCTTCATCTCTTCATCAACTTTAATTCCAAAAATTCTCGGGAAGAAGTTTACTGCAAGTATAACTATAAGAACTCCAAATGGGTATCCGATAGCATGACCTACACCAATCCCAGCCTCTGCATTTTTTATAAATTGATCTCCTTGCTCTTCTGTCAGCTTATAGGTTGCTAAGTCGACAGAGCTTGTGTCCACACCAATATCATTTAAGATAAGTTCTTTTTCTTCCAAACTAGCTTTATTAAATTCTTCAACTCTATGGCTTGAATGACCCCTTGCCGTTTCTATTGCTGCTGCAAGTCCTGGTGAACTAGTAAGTGCCCCTGTATAGACACCAGATACCTCATATGGCGTAGATTTAATATTTAAAACTCCACTTAGTAAAGTCATTCCATAGGTAGCTGAGGCACCAAGTAGTGTTATTATAAATCCTAAGATTACAAACTTCAGACCATATTTTTTAAGAACTACTCCCATATCCTTAGCTGCTAAAAGTCCAACAGCCGCAACAAACAGGATAAGGAATAAAAAGAAAAAGTCCTTTGGAATAACTCCTGATTTTATCAGCTTAGCTGCAGCCTTGTTTTCCCCAAGACCATTAGCATATTTAAGTGCCCACCAACCGATAACTAAACCTGAAAATAATGTTCCTGATACGCCAAAGTTAAACTTACCAAATTTAATTTTACCGAATAGCATACCTGTAAAAACGGCTAAAAACATAAGTATAAATGGATTCAACATCCAACCTATAATATCAAATTTTATAAAATCCATATTTTTTCCCCCTCTTCTAAGTTTTTACTAATTTCTCATAAATGCCTTTCTATTATTTCTTACTTTTAATCTTCCTCCTTCCCAGTCGTTTTAACTTCTTGAGTTTTATAGTTACACAATACGGCATACACTAACCCAAATACTCTGCTTATTATTAATTAGAAATCAGTTAACGCCATCTGCCGCACAGTGTAAAATACCATAATATAAAAATGCTTATTATTAAATTGTCCTCTATACATTATGCATTAATACCATTATTCTCTTTGATATTTCTTTCTCTCACTTTCGTACAGGTTGTTACCTTCACTATCTATGACAACAATTACAGGAAAATCTTCTACACTTAGCTTTCTAATAGCTTCAGGGCCTAAGTCATCATAGGCTACAATATCGCACTCCTTTATGGAGTCAGAAATCAATGCACCGGCTCCACCAATAGCGGCAAAATATACCGCCCCATATGTTTTCATTCCTTCAATTACCTTTTCTCCCCTACTCCCTTTGCCAATCATTCCATTTAATCCAAGCTCCAATAGGGGTACAGTCAAATCATCCATTCTATAGCTAGTTGTCGGTCCTGCTGAACCTATCACTTGCCCTGGCTTTGCTGGAGCAGGTCCAACATAGTAAATTATTTGATCAGCTAAATCTACCGGAAGCTTTTCTCCCCTTTTAAGGCTATCTATAAGTCTTTGATGAGCTACATCTCTGCCAGTATAGATAATTCCACTTATATATACTGTGTCTCCAGACTTTAAGGCCTTAAGCTTTTCTTCAGTTAAAGGAGTAGTAATTTTTTTTATTTTCCCAGACATTCTATATTCTCTCCTTCTTTATGCAAAAATATTTTATGCCTTTATAGAATTCAAATCTTGGATTTAGAATACTTTCTTACTCTTTTCCCAATTTTTCAGGTTAATCAGAGCTAAAAATCAAGCTTCAATGTCACAACTATTAAAATAATCGTTTTCCTAATCTTGATTAGTTGCTAGACAATTCTCTCCTCATGCCTCGAAGCATGGCAGTTTATATTAACTGCTACAGGAAGTCCCGCTATATGGGTGGCAAAGGCTTCTATATTAACTGCAAGGGCGGTAGTTCTGCCACCTAAACCCTGAGGCCCAATACCGAGATTATTAATCTTCTCTAAAAGTCTTTTTTCCAATTCTTTAATATACTCTACCTCATTATTGTCACCAATGGGTCTTAACAGTGCCATTTTTGCCATTTGACAAGCTTTGTCCAAGGTCCCACCGATTCCTACACCAACAACTATAGGAGGGCATGGATTAGGTCCAGCTGCACTAACGGTCTCAACAACAAATTCTTCAACTCCATCAATTCCATCGGATGGCTTAAGCATCTTAGTTTTGCTCATATTTTCGCTACCAAAGCCTTTAGGAGCAAAGATTATTTTAACTTTATTCCCTGGGACAATATCTATATATATTATTGCTGGGGTATTATCTCCCGTATTTTTTCTAATTAGCGGGTCTCCCACTACAGATTTCCTTAGAAATCCCTCTTTATATCCTTGTCGTACTCCTTCATTGATAGAATCTTTTAAGTCTCCACCTACTAATCTAATATCTTGACCTATCTCTATAAAAACTACTGCCATTCCAGTATCCTGACACATTGGAACACTTTTTTCCCTTGCAATCTCGCTATTTTTTATTAGATTATCTAAAATTTCTTTTGCTATAGGAGATTCTTCGTTTTCTAGGGAACATTCAAATGCTTTAACCACATCATTTCCTAGGTTATAATTTGCGCTAATACACATATCCTTTACAGCATCTTGAATTTCCTTAACATTAATTTCTCTCATCACCCTCACCTCCATGTTTATTATTTTTACCTACTATAAAACTATTAAAAATCTATTACATTCCGAAGATTTACCATCCTTAGAAACGTTGGCTGTCAAATCTCCAGAATGTGAGATCTTTATCGTATTATATATATTTGACTTTAATAAATTCAAATTAAAAACAAGGTACTAATCCTCAATAGTTTTTATTTGATTTCAAAAAACAAAAAACGGCATAGGACTGACGCTTTTTAATAGCGAAATTCCTATGCCGTTCGACCTCTAGGGAATAAGTGATGGGAAATCACTTTGATAGAAATCTGGCAACACATAGTTATAGTTTTAACAAAAATGACTAACTACTTTATACTTCATACAAAGTAGGGGAATGTCATATTTGTATCTTTTATTTAATTAAATTCATATTTTTATTAATTTATCTTAATTATACACCATTTTCTATTTGTATTCAAATATTCTTGTATTTTTTTTAAGGTTTAAACTAAATATATATATGATCTTGTTATTTTTATAACTTATTGTTGCTAGCTTCAATGAACTTAGGTACGTCAATTATATATCTACTATGGTATCCTTCACCAATTTTTTCTTTTTCATCATAGGCTTCAATTTTAAATTTCAACTTTTTACCCTTTACTTCTATAAGTTCAGCCTTTGCCGTCGCCTTCATTCCTACAGGTGTAGCCGCTAAATGCTTTACATCTAAATGTATCCCAACTGTAGCAAAGTTCTCGGGTAAATGTGTGTCAACCGCCTTTAGTGCTGCATTTTCCATTAGTCCAATCATCATCGGTGTAGCAAGAACCAACACCGAACCGCTTCCAAAACTTGCAGCAGTATCCTTATCACTAACCACTTTATCAATTTCTGCTTTCATACCAACTTCAAGGTTAAATTCCATGGTTTTTCACTCCTCAATATAATCTATTATATAGAATGCACTTATAAATCTATATTTTCATCTTCAGAATAGCCAGAGCTTCAAAGCGATTCAGGGAATCAAAATGCAAAAGATTTATTATGATTTCTATATTGGTTATCTTACAGAATCATTATACCAAATTTTTCAACAGAAATAAAAACTGATGGACATCGAACTTCTTCGTTTTAGTCAGATCTTTCTTCGAGAAAAGACGTGGAAAAATTAAAAACCCTCACTTTGTGAGGGTTTTTATTATCATTATATTCAATAGCTTTGAAGTTATTAATTTTTACAAGTTGATTAGAGATCTATTCTTCATCATCACTACGATCTACTTCGGGCCATACATCATCTTTTTTTTCTTCAGGTTTCTCTAATCCGTCAATTCCTTGTGTAAAGACAATTTCAAAGTCATTTGCATTCAAGGTTTCATGCTTTAATAATGCGTTAGCAACTTCATGAAGCTTATCAAGATTGTCAGCTAAAAGTCTTTCTGCCATCTCATATCCATTATCTATTATATCTCTTGTTTCCTTATCTATTTGAGCAGCCACCTCTTCGGAGTAATCCTTTTTAGAAGAAAAATCTCTTCCTAAGAATACTTCTTCACCTGAGCCATAGGTCATAGTTCCAAGATTCTTACTCATACCATATTTTGTAACCATACCCCTAGCTATATCAGTAGTTCTTTGAAGATCATTTTGTGCTCCAGTACTGATATCATGGAGAATCAATTGTTCTGCAACTCTACCACCTAATAAATGGATTATTCTTTCTTCCATTTCTGTTTTAGTCATATAGTACTTATCTTCCTTAGGAAGAATCATTGTAAATCCACCAGCTCTACCTCTAGGAATAATTGTTACTTGATGAACTGGATCTGTATTAGGTAAAAGCCTAGCAACAACAGCATGCCCTGCCTCATGATAAGCTGTTAATCTTCTATCCTTTTCACTTATAACTCTACTCTTCTTCTCTGGTCCAGCTATAACTTTAGTGATAGCTTCTTCCAATGTATCCATGTAAATTTTCTTATTATCTTTTCTAGCTGAAAGCAACGCAGCTTCATTCAATAAATTCTCAAGATCAGCAGGTGTAAATCCTGGTGTTCTTCTAGCCAATACCCTTAGATTAACGTCCTCGGCTAAAGGTTTATTGGCTGTATGAACCTCAAGTATTGCTTCTCTTCCTTTTACATCCGGTATACCAACTAATACCTGTCTATCAAATCTACCTGGTCTAAGTAGGGCAGGATCCAATATATCTGGTCTATTTGTAGCTGCAATTATGATGATACCTTCATTTATACCAAATCCATCCATTTCAACTAACAGTTGATTTAGTGTTTGCTCTCTTTCATCATGACCGCCACCTAAACCGGCTCCTCTTTTTCTACCCACTGCATCTATTTCATCGATAAAAACTATACATGGTGAGCTTTTCTTTGCCTGTTCAAATAAATCACGGACCCTTGAGGCACCAACACCAACAAACATCTCTACAAAGTCAGAACCACTTATACTAAAAAACGGAACATCGGCTTCACCAGCAACTGCACGGGATATATAAGTTTTACCAGTTCCCGGAGGTCCAACCATAAGAACTCCCTTTGGAATCCTTGCCCCTAGTTCTATGTACTTTCTCGGATTCTTTAAGAAATCTACTATTTCCTTTAGCTCTTCCTTCTCTTCGTCAAGACCAGCAACCTCTTTAAAGGTAACCTTTTTACTATTTTCATCCTTATGCAGCTTCGCTTTACTCTTACCGAAGGACATCACTCTGCTTCCTCCACCTTGAGATTGCTGCATAAATACAAACCAAAATACAACAAATATCAAAACCATAAATACTGAAGGAAGTATATCTATAAACCACGGAGTACCTGCTGGAGGTTCTCCTGTAAGCTTTAGCCCATTATTTTTAATAGCTGGATAAATATAATCTGCAGCAAAGGTTTCAGTATTCATTACTTCGGGAATATATGAATTAAATTTAATTCCCTCGGTTCCTTCTGCCTTCAATACCCCTTTTACTCTATTATTTATTAGATGTATCTCTTCTACATTATTATTCTCTAAATTAATTATAAGCTCCGAAAATCCTAATTCTTTTTCTTGCTCAGGCTGTTTTGTATAAAATTGAACTATCATTAATATTATGATAAATATCAATATATAAAAGCTTGCGCCCCTAAAAAATTTTCTCAAGAATCCTCCTCCTTTCAAACACAAAAAATTGGTCTCTTAATTTTAACATATTTTAATTTCCTAGACAACCTTCATATAAGTTATTTTAATTACTTTATCGGGTTTTATGTCAATTTTATAATTTTCACTCATTCTATATCCCACAATCCATATAATTCCTTCTTCATCACATAATATTGGAATTTCATTTCTAATTTCTTTTGGAATCTTCTGATCAATAAAATAGTCCTTGATTTTCTTTGTTCCTTTCATTCCCAAAGGGTGAAATTTATCTCCATTTTTTCTATTTCGTATAAACAAGCCTCCTTTAACCTTACTGTAGTCAAGAAAAATTGTGTTTTTGTCCCTTATGCCATTATGTCTATCGGACAAGGACACTATCTCTACTTTCATAGATGCATTTAAAGCTTCAAGAGGTGTAATTTCACCTATATATAGTTTATACTCAAAATCACGATTTTTAATCTTTCCTTTTACAATTTCTGCTGTTTTAACATCTATACTATTATACCCAAGCTCCACAATGATATGCCCAGGCAAATCTATCTTTGAACCAACATTATTTCTATTTGAAAGTTTAATTATACTCTCAATATGTTTTAAACTTATATCCTTTAGATTTCCTTTAACTTCATCGATAACTCTTCTGAGCACTCTTTTCTTCATAGAAATATGCAGCATACCAAAGTTCTTTAAATCTAGAGAATAATTATTACTATTGTTTGATAAGGTTATATCATTCAATTTTTCAACTGCTGCTTTAGCTAGATAGTCACTATCATCCCTAAGTAAGTTAGCGCTTCTCCATAGGGCATCTATAACCCGCGAATTAAAGTTCTTTTCTATATATGGAATAAGCTCTAATCTTATTTTGTTTCTTGTGTATATGGTTTGTAGGTTCGTCTTATCTATCCTAGTCTTTAGATTGTTTTCCTCACAGTATTCTTCAATTTCTTTTCGCGTTATATCAAGTAATGGTCTTATTATTTTTCCATCTCTTTTGTAGTCTATGGCAGTAAGACCCTCAAGCCCCGAGCCTCTCATAAGCCTCATGAGCACAGTCTCTGCTTGATCATTACGGTTTTGTGCAATGGCAATTTTAGATGCACCTGTTTCCCCTGCCACCTTATAAAACAATTTATATCTTAGTTCCCTTCCTGCTTCTTCGAAGGTTATACCCTTTTCTTTGCTATACTTGCTAACATCATAGGAAAAAGTATAGGACTTTACTCCTAGCTTTTCACAAATTTCCGCTACATATTCTGCATCCTTCTTAGCTTCTATACCTCTAAATTGATGGTCAAGATGAACAGCAAAAACATCTAGTTCAAGCTTTTCTCTTAATCTGCATAAAAGATGTAGTAGACAAATAGAATCAGGACCTCCTGAAACGCCCACTACAACGCCTTCTTTTTTTTCTATAAGTTTATGTACTTTAATAGTTTCTAAAAGCCTATCCATTGTGTTCATAGCTATTCTCTCCAAATACATATATATCCAATGCAAAAACCTATTATAAATAAACAACATAAACAGTTGAAATTTATTAAACCTTGAAGTTGTTTATATTTACATTACATATATTTAGTCAAAATAAAAGGACTACTAAATGTCCTTAATTTGCAGTTATGATAATCAGTATTATAATAAAGCTTAAAGCAGAGCCTATAAAAAAGGTATTAATTGCTAAGTTAACTCTATCATTATATCTTATTTTCTTATTAGTGCGAAGGGTTTTATACATTTTTTTTAAATCATATATAAATTCATTAAATTTCAATCTTTCTTGATATAATCCTCTTTTTAGTAATTCAACAAGTTTTCTATTTATCCTTCTTCTTTTAAGTTCATACACCATGTCTGCAACTGTCATACCTAATAGTTTTTTCTCGTTTCTAATAATCAAGTTGACCATCATCATACACATCGAGAAAAGATCATACTTAGTATCAGCACTTCTTAATCCCATATTCAGTCTAGCTCTGTCATATAGAGGGGTAAATTCTTTTACACTGGCTCCAATTGGAACTAGTCCTCCTAGATCTATGACCTTAATTCGACCCTTTGCTCTATCTACCATAACATTCTCAAGCTTCAAATCTCCAAAAATATAGCCTTTACTGTGTAATCCATTAATCATTTCACCGGCTATTATTACTATCCCCACTATTTCTTTTAAGTCCATTTTATTTTTCAATATGTATTCTTTGAAATTTTGTCCATCTATATATTCTATCACTATAAAATAATATGTTTTTCCGTCCTCTTCATAATCATCTAACTCTATGGCGTCGGGTATTGAATCAAGATGTACAAATTTATTGAGCATATTCGATTCCTTAGTAATACTTTGCAAATCCTCAGAAATCTTTAGTGCATAATATAGTTTAGTTTTTATATCAAGCACTTTATACACAGTTCCCGTTCCACCTTCTCCTAAAAGCTTTAAAATTTTATATTGATTCCCATTCCATTTCCCCGTAATCGTTTTATTCCTCAATCTCATTTTCAAGCTCCTAAAATAATCCCAGATTACCCATAGAAATTTCAAAGTTGCTTCTATATTTCAATCTTCTATGAATACTTGACCCGAATTATTTATGAAAAATTCAAAATTACTTGCACCCTTTGAAACTTTTCATGAATACTCTGGGCCTGAGAATAATATTAGCGGCCAATAGGAACTAACAACTTTAAAACTAGATTAGTCATAGTGTTGTTTAGATCTATATAGCCGCTACATGTCCTACTTTATACAATACTTTCTGTAAAAAGAGGTTCTTCTTCTATTATCTCATTAGAATACGGGGATTTATTTGCAAATATCTCTATGGCTTTATAAATAGCCGGGGCCGTTGGAGTAGTACCATTAGGCCTCATATTATATATTTGATTTTTAACATATTCAATATCATCGGTAAATTCATTGATAACATCTGTCATTTCTCCCTTTATTCCTGGAAAGGCTATAACTGCAACCTCACTTTTCCCCTTCCTACCATTTAAGGAGTTCATTAAATCAACAATACCGTCCCTAGCCTTGTGAATTTTTGGCTTCATGCTTCCACTACAATCCATAAGCACACAGCACTTTATATGTATTTCATCACTTAAGTTCTCTATATATTCTATGAATTTATTTCTTTTTTGAGGCTTTATGTCATCAAGCTCTGCACCAATAATTTCTTTTAGTTGCTTATTTACTACATCACTTAGGGTTTTATTTACTGTTCTTTGTGTTACCATTTGGAGTGTTGAACTCAAATTTTCTATATAGGTTAGCTCCCATTCACCTTTACCATTATGGGCTATTTTTTGTATTTCTTCTATCGGACTCTCATCTTCCTCGCTTTTATCAACTATACCTATTGCACTTACGATAATATTTTGACCAGCTGCTTGCCTAGCCGCTATGGTCGGATCGCCCCCTATGTTAGATCTTCCATCTGTAACCACTATAATCTGATTAATTTTCACTTTGTTTATTCCCCCCAACTTTTTTCATAGGTTGTCCATTAGTTTAGTATATGCAAATTGAAGGGAATTTATACTTCATATAAAAAAATAGGGGCTACCTCATACTACATGAGACACCCCTACCTACTCCTTATCTCTACTTACCCGAAATAGAAAGCTCATTAATCTTTAAGGATGGCGAACCAATATACCCGCCTCCTCCTGGCAATGTAAACTTCAGATCACTCCCTACCTCAGCAATGTTTTTAATCATTTCATAGAAATTACCCGCAACAGTAATTTGATTCACAGCTGTGGAAATTTCACCATCTTCTATTAAATATCCATGGGCCGATAGGGAAAAATCTCCCGATATGGTGTTTACGCCCGAATGTAGTCCTTGTAAACCTATTATAATCAAGCCTTTTTTAATGCCTCCTACTATATCATCGAATTCTTTATCTCCCTTTTGTATATACATATTTGTTGGAGCGATTGATATGGTAGATTTGTATGAGCCCTTATATCCATTCCCCGTAGATTTTACGCCATCTTTTTTTGCTGATTTAAGATTATGAAAATAAGTTTTAAGCATACCATTCTCTATAATATTCTTTCTTTCAGCTGCTACACCTTCTCCATCAAAGGACCTTGCCGCGACACCACCTTCCATATAGGGGTCGTCTGTCAAGGTTATGATATCACTTGCAATATTTTTATCTATTTTCCCCTTTAACATCGAAAGTCCTTTTTGAACCTTTTCAGCTGAGAAAATTGAGCTATATGCTTCTATAAGACTTGCTGCGGCTTCATTTCTAAGTATAACTGGATAGTTACCGGATTCTATACTGTCGGCACCTAGCTGAGAGATTCCTTCTTTTACAGCCTCCCGGGCTAATTCTTTTGCATTAAATTCACTAAAATCATTTGAAATCACATGTCTAGCTGCGGTTTTGACATCATCACCGTCCTTAATCATAACCGACACATAGCCATATGCAATGTTGGATTTGTCTTCTAGGCTCAATCCCTTTGTATTAAGCAGTGTATTATGTACTATTTCTTCACCATATACGCAATAGTTAACGGCTTCAACTCTTTTATCGGCTTTTAGGGCTTCTTCTTCCATGGATCTTGTAAAGTCAATCTTTTCTTGATTTGAGATATTATCTAAACTCTCATTATATCTATCAATTTTTCTATATTTCTCTGATCCTTCAAAGATGAACTCTTCGTCATCACTATCTATAACCTTTGCATTATCTACTACTTCTTCTATAAGCATATCGATAGAGCTTTCATCTATTTTTTCCGTGTACGAATATCCCATTTTACCTTTATGTATCCCTCTAAAGGATAATCCATCTTCATCGGAGATACTATAGTCATCTATTTGACTTTTGAAAACCTTTATACTAAGCTTTTTCCTTCTCTGGATAAAAACTTCCATATCTTCTATTTCCTGTTCACTGCCTCTTTCAAATAGAATTTCTACAAGATCTCTTCTATTCATTGCCATCTCCCTTTCTTCCTCCAACGGTCATAGACTGGATTCTTATTGCAGGCTGACCTACATTTGTTGGTATAGCACCACTTTTAGAGCCACAAACACCTTGGCCATGGGCTAGATTACTTCCTAGCATGTCAATTTTCTTAAGAATTTGTGGTCCGTTTCCTATTAAGGTAGCGCCCCTTACAGGTTTGCCTATTTTACCATTTTCAATTAAATAACCTTCTCGAACAGAGAAATTAAAGTCTCCCGTGGCTGTATTTACAGATCCACCACCCATGTATTTTGCATATAGGCCGTATTCAGTATTTTCTATTATTTTTTGAAGACTATACTTGCCTGGAGCGATATAAGTATTTGTCATCCTTGAGGTAGGCGCATATTTGTAGGACTGTCTTCTTCCCGATCCAGTAGAATCCATTCCCATTTTTCTTCCATTTAATTCATCAACTAAATATCCCTTCAATATACCATTTTCTATAAGTACATTTTTCTTCATAGGAGTACCTTCATCATCAATGTTTTGTGATCCCCAAGCATTTGGAATCGTTCCATCGTCTATGGCTGTCACTACATCCGAGGCAATCTTCTCACCTATTTTATCAGTAAACACCGAGGTTCCCTTAGCAACAGATGTAGCTTCTAATCCATGACCACAGGCTTCATGAAAAATTACGCCTCCAAAACCATTGTCTATAACAACAGGCATCTTTCCACTGGGGGAAGCCTGAGCAAAAACCATAGTCTTAGCTGTCCTTGCTGCTTCTCTAGCATCGTCTTCTATATCAATGCTTTTATAAAATTCAAAACCCATATGCGCTCCCGGTCCGAAGTATCCCGACTGCATCTCCCCATTTGCAGAGGCAATGGCCTCAATCATAGTCCTTGTGCGAACTCTTTTATCCTGGGCAAATAGACCTTCTGAGTTTGCAATAAGTACATTTTGTTCATAATCTAAATAACTAACCCTTACTTGAGAAATAACTTCGTCATAATCCTTAGCAGCGTAATAGGCTCTCCTCATCAAGTCTACCTTTTGAGAATTAAGAACGTTGCTTGGATACACTAAGATATTATGTTTATTTTGAAATTCATCTTTCATAAAGTTAATCCTAATATCTTTTCCGGAGCTGTCTATCGCCGCCGCAGTCTCCTTAGCTACTTTAATCAAGTTCTCCCTAGATGTGTCATTGGTATAGGCATATACGCTTTTTATTCCATCGAATATTCTTATACCTATCCCATAGTCCCTACCCGATATAGCATTTTCAACCTTTCCTCCTACCATCCCGATAGATGTATTCAGCCTATCTTCTAAAAATATTTCAGCAAATACTCCACCTGTAGAAAGAGCTGCAATTAATACATCTTCTACTAGATTTTTGTTTAGCATTTCTTCTCCTCCCAAAACAATATCATTTACTCTCACTATCTTTTCTAATGATAATCATTGGTGTTTTATTCCATATGAATATTTTCATGTGTATTGTTAATATTTTCTAGTAATTAATATTATATACGATTTTCGATATATTAAAAAGCATTTGATAAGGATTCTCAAGGTTGACTTTTTTTGAAATACATGACAAAGGGGCTGCCTCATAAAGTTCTCTTATGAGTTCAGCCCCAGGGTGTTTCAGAATGAGTGAAGTTCAAGGTTTTGAATTTTCATCGGCTTGGCTAGTACTAATGTACGTGCCAAGTCGGTGAAAATTTCAAATAACGCAGAAATTCGCCATTCTGAAGCATCCCATTATCTCTTCCAAATTTTTGTTACTAATACTGTCATATCATCATCAATTTTGTTCTCTCTTTTTTCTATTGCCTTATCTAATATTTCATCAGCTATAGTTTGGGGATTTCTACTATCAGATTTCCTTAAAAGTTCTACAATCCAATTTGAATTATTTAGGAAGTTTTTATCTGCATCTAATATCCCATCAGACATTGTTATTACAAAATCTCCGTCATTCAACTTTAATATTTTACTATCTAAAAATATCTCATTTACGATTCCAGCAGGTAGTGAGGATGTCTCTATCACCTCTACGTCACCGTTCTTTCTTTTAACAAAGGAGGATACCGCTCCATTTTTTATAAACTCCACCTTTGCTGTATAGAGATCGATTATAGATAGGTCTATTGTAGAAAAAGCCTCATCTAGAGATTTTGACATAAGCACGGAATTGATTGTATTTATAACTATATCTTTACTAAAGCCTGCTTCCATTAGCTGTTCAAGCAAGGTTATGGTTGCTATACTTTCTTTAGCTGCCTTCTCACCAGAGCCCATTCCATCGCTCAAAGCGATCATATATTTACTATCCTTAAGGTTTTGGAAGGAATAGTTGTCGCCGCTTACAGCATTATTGTTTTTAGAAATCTTTGCTATACCAGTGTTGACTCTATATCTTTGAGCTTCTATAAGTTGAACGACACAACTCCCACGGGATGAACATTCATTATTCTTCTTAATAATTTCCTTCCCTATTATCGATGATACAAGGGGAATTATTCGCTTTTCACATATTTTTCTATTAAAGCAATTTTTCTTTTCTATATCTATTTGAAACTTACCCTTTTCGTTCTCAAGAACCGTAATGTTGTCAACAAATACCTTCTCCTTATCAAAGGCTACATAAAGAGCATCCTCTACATCCTTTTTAAATTCTACCTTCGTTGTGATCTCACTAGATAGCTCATCAATAATTTGAGCTACTCCATTAAATTGTTCCGAAACCAATTGTCTCATTTCAAAAAGTTTTTTACTCCACCTATAGCCGACTTTATATACTTCATAGGTCGAGTTTATTTTATCTAAAAGTTTATCTTCTTTAAGGCATTTCTTTTTTAGATAGGATGGAAAATTGTTCTTATGTAGATTTCCTTGGGTATCTAGGATTGTAATAGCATCCATTATCCCATTATATGTGCTATAAAAGGATTTGTCCCAACAGCTTCTTTTCATACTGCAGTTTGCACATATTGAATTAGCTATGTCATTGATAAGATTTGTAACTTCATTGTTTTCTATAATCTTTTCCTTTTCAGATATTTTAGAATATGTCACCGCCAACTCCGAAAATGCTGTTGAATACTCCCTTAATTGCTTATTGGTAAGTTTTTTAATTCTTTCACTATATAATCTATCCATTTCAATGGTATTTATCTTAGAGTTAATAATTTTGGCCATGTAGCTAGATAAGGCCTTTGGAGTTACAATAAAAATAGCAAAGGATATTAATATCTCTTCTAATTGTATAAGTGTCTCAGTTGAGCCGTTAATATAAAATGTTAATATAGAATTCCCTAATATCATTCCTAAAGCAGAGGCCGTCTTACCCATATCTTTAAAAATCCCTGCCAACAATCCCGAGAAGGCATATATTCCTATTACAACCGGGGCTCCTGTTATTGTCATACTGGTTATAACCCCAATAGTTACCCCCACAGCTGCTCCTATGGATGCGCCTCCATTATAGGCAAAAAACAAGGTCAGCAGCATTCCAATAATATTTTTCAAAGAAAATCCTAATACGTTTACCTCGGACAAACCAAGTACGCCAACTGCCGCTACAATAGCAATACAAATAACTTCTTCATTCGATAATACTTTTCTATTCGAATTATTCGTGAGTGCAGGGACAGCATAGGACAAAATATATGTAAACACAAACACTACAATTGCTTCAAATCCAATCATAAACAAGTCATATAAATAGAAATCAGTGAAAAAAACGTATCCAGATCCTGCTAAAAAGGTGATTGTTGCTGATAAAAAGGCTAATTTAAATATATTAAAGTTCAATCCTCTAATGACATACACAAATAGTATCGCAATGGCCCCCAGTATAACCATATACTTATATTGGCCAGGCCCAGTGGTCATTACCCCAAGTAAAACAATTGCTCCCAATCCAAGATTCCTTTTGTCCTTCGTTATCATTATTGAGAAAAATGCTACACCAAAAGGCATTAACCCTTCAAGAATAGAGGCTCTTCCTAACAGAAAAGCTACTAACGCTAAAAGGATAAAATGTCTATTTATTATATGGGTAGCTTGTCCATATTTTCGACCTACCTTTTTTAAAGTTCCAGTATTTAATTTTAACATAATAAAAACACCCCCGTTAAAAGAATTATAACAATAGGTGTCTAAAATATTTGTCAAGATGGCTCCAGATATTCATAAAACTTTAAGACATTTTATATCAGCGATAGACAAAATCAAGTAAATCCCTTTATGAATTTTACTTTCGACATCATATTTCCTAGGAAATAATAGAAGAAAGACGATTGAAGTCATTTTGTCAGTGGAAATTTATAAGTACGTTCTCTATATATAATACGATAAAGATCTCACATTGTGGAGATTTGGCAGCCAACGTTTCTGAGGATGACAAATCTTCGGAATGTAATAGATTTCTCGTAACTTATATAGGTCATTCTTTTTAATATAAAAGAAAAAGACACGGTTTTTCTTTTCCGTGTCTTTTTCTTAATGGAGCTGATGATGGGACTTGAACCCGCAACCTGCTGATTACAAGTCAGCTGCTCTGCCAGTTGAGCTACATCAGCATAATGGCGATCCAGAAGGGACTCGAACCCTCGACCTCTAGCGTGACAGGCTAGCGTTCTAGCCAACTGAACTACTGGACCGTATTTAAAATCCAAATGGTAGTTTATTTGCCTATCGGTAAATACCGTAAAATTTCCTTTGAGCTAAAATTCGCTACAAAGTTTTGTTGACCTGGTGGGCGCAACAGGACTTGAACCTGTGACCCCCTGCTTGTAAGGCAGGTGCTCTCCCAGCTGAGCTATGCGCCCTTAATTAGTTTAAACCGCCTGGTGCATGCTAGGATACATGCTTAGTTATTACTGCAAGTTTCTTATTTAAAATTTGTGGTAGCGGCGAGTGGACTCGAACCACCGACCTTTCGGGTATGAACCGAACGCTCTAGCCAACTAAGCTACGCCGCCACATTATGATGCTTATTGGTTGCGGGGACAGGACTTGAACCTGCGACCTCCGGGTTATGAGCCCGACGAGCTACCAACTGCTCCACCCCGCGTCGATATTTATATATGTTTTGTTGATGGTGCCGGGGACCGGAATCGAACCGGTACGGTCTTTAAGGACCGCAGGATTTTAAGTCCTGTGCGTCTGCCAGTTCCGCCACCCCGGCAGAATGTTTTTTTATTAGCGACAAATAATATAATACAACATTTTTCATTCTTTGTCAATAAAGAGGCTAAATATTTTTTATCCATATATAGGAAGATTCTAACTTAGCTTATTTCTTGTTTGTATTTTCTTTTTCCCAATAAATATAGCCTTCAAGATTATCAAAGTCACTTATTCTTATTTGCTCTATGTTTAAAGCGATAAGTATTTCATATAAAATTTTACTGCCAGCTAAAATAATATCAGCACGTTTCGGTTGCAATCCTTTAATCTTTCTACGCTCATCATTATGACATCGCTTAAAGCTATCAACCATATTACCTATTTCTTCAATACTCAGATTATAATTATGGACTTTTTCTCTATCATAGATTTCTAGGCTTTGAGTTATTGCCGCTAAGGATGTAGCTGTACCACCTATCCCAGCCACCTCTTTTATTTCAAACTTCTTTAGTTCCATAATTATTTCATCTATTATTTTTCTTATATCATCTGTTAAATTGTTTATTTCAATATCGGAAACCGGGTCAGTATCTATATGCTTATCTGTCATTCTAACGGCTCCAACATTTAAGCTTTTAGAATATTTTATGCCATGACTATTGCCAAATACAAACTCAGTGCTTCCTCCACCAATATCTATAACCAATAAATTATCTAATATTTCATCTATTCCACTAATAACCCCTATAAATCCTAATTCAGCTTCTCTTTCACCGCTAATTACTTGAATATCTAAATCTAATTCATCCTTAGCTCTTTTTAGAAACACTTCTCTATTTACAGCATCTCTAACTGCGCTAGTTGCAATCACCTTAATATTCTCTATTCCACTACCTAATGCCTCATCTTTAAATTTTTCAAGTGCAGCGATGCTTCTATCAATAGCAGCTTTAGACAGTGTCTTTGTTTTGTTCACACCTTCCCCTATTCGGGTCATTTCAAGTTGTTTTGTATTTTCAACTATATAACCATTTTGAAGTTTTGCGGTAAGCATTCTTATAGAATTTGTTCCAATGTCAATGACACAACATTTATCCATAATATTTACTTCTCCTTTACGGCTTCTTTAACCCAGATTATTCATAGAAAGTTTGAAAAAGCGCAAGTTGTTTTGATTTCTAAGGCGTTTATCAAATTCGAAGGCATACTAGAACAGTACGTCGAGAATTTGATGAATGCCTTAGAAACAAAAGGCCGCAGTAAAGTTTTAAACTTTATATGAATAATATGGGTTTACATATATAAAACCGGGAAAATAATTCCCGGTATTATCTATTAATTATTCACCGCTTCTATTAAAGCCATTGCCTCTTCTATTGCTAGCATTCTTCTTCATAGTTTTTAACTTTTCATCACTGTCTTTCATAAACTGTGACAGCATATCTTCAAAGCCACCGCCTTGCATCTTTGAACCATGTGATCTCGAACCATGTGACCTCGATCCGTGGGGCTTAGATCCTCCTTGTGGTCTAGATCCGTAAGGTTTAGATCCTTGTGGTTTAGATCCATAGGATTTAGATCCTTGTGGTTTAGATCCAAAGTTTCTTGATCCTTGATCATTTTGTGGCTTATTATATCTTGGTTTTCCATCGTTTCTCTGATGCTCAGGTTTTCTTTCTACTTTCTTTACTTCCGGGTCGATAGCTTTTCGTATTGAAAGACTCACCTTACCCTTACCATTTGTCTCAATAATCTTAACCTTTACTACCTGTTGTTCCTTTAAATAATCCTTTACATCCTTTACATACTCATCAGCTATTTCTGAAATATGACACAGTCCAGTATTCCCATCTGGTAGTTGTATGAAAGCTCCGAAATTTGTGATACCTGTAACAGTGCCGTCAACTACCTTACCAATTTCCAAGGCCATTAAAAACCTTCCTCCTTAATCTTTTTTACGTTGTTACCTCACACTAATTATATTTTATCATATCAACTATGTCAATATAACTTTTATCAGGTAGTTTAATCCGACTGCTTTTCATCTTGAATGATATATATTATTTCATTTTGTTTTACCATTTTTAATTTTTCTCTAGCTGTTTTTTCGATAAACTCTTGGTTTGTACTTTCCTTAGCTTTTTCTTCCATTTCATTTACTTCTTCTTTTAGCTGGTCGGCTCTTTTTTGTAATTGCCTTTCTTCCTTTTGCAAATCTCTTAATTTTATTTCTTGATTCACTATAGTTATTGACAAGTATGCTAATAGGCAACCTAAAAAAAGTAAAGCAATTCTATTTCTTTTTAAGAAGCTGCCCTTCCTTTTTTTTCTATTTCTACCCATAGTTTCACATCCTTAGATATGTTTCAATCTTAGCTCTTATCTAAAGATATTCTATGAATTTATTCTTTTTCCTTCAAGAATTTCATACTATCCGGGATTATTTCTTATCTAACATTATTCTATAATATTTTCTTATTTCCTCAAAAACCCGATTTGGTATTCTCCTAATTCTCTCTATCTTTATAATTAATGGCTCTAGGGTCTTACAAACTTTCTTCCAAGGATACATTAACAATTTTATGCAATGGATGAAAGCACCCCTTATCTTATCATATATATAATATATTATTTCTCTTATAGTTTTTAATATCATATTAATAGTTTTTACAACTATTCTGCTTAATAATAGATTGTATATTAAAGCTCCTACTATAAATCCTAGTAAGGAGTATCCTCTTAGCTGTCCATCATTACTATATACAAGAACATGTATTGCGACTCCAGAAATAACAATCCAGAACAGTAAGTCCTGTATTATGGCAACAAATTTCTTAGGCTTTAGTATAGTTCTATATATCTTATAGACATCATACATGAAGCCGATAACCACGCCTCCGTAAAATGTAGCTAAAAAAATATATAATTGATAATATACAAACGTAGACATATATCTTCCACCTCAATACAAGAACAAAAATTGCTGAAAACTATATCTATATAGAACGCACTTATAAATCTACATTATGATTTTTTGAACCACCAAGGTCTCAAGGATATTCAAGGAATCATAAAGTAAAACATTTATTGCGATTTCTATAGAAATGATTCTTTTACTTGAACATCTTTCCAAGGAAGCCTATGCCTTTAGACCCAATGTCCTCTTTATCACTATATACAATAGAGCTAATATAGCCTTCTATTGATAAATTTCCATCATCTAGGTTTAATTTCTTTATGTCAAGCTCTTCTCCCTTTATGGTCATATTGCCTTGTACAGTAACTAAAACGATAACGTCTGGATTAAAACTCGTAACATGCTCCACACCAGAAACGCTCATTTTTTTCCTATTCTCTAGTACTACGTTATGAGATCTATTACTTACATTTCTCCTTTCTTCCAAAAAGACACCTCCCTCTCTTATAAGGATATGATACAAGTTTTAAATATATTACTATTTAACAGAGGTGCCTAAGAGAGCTATAATATATTATTCATTAAAACCCTTCTCTATACAAAATAAATGGGTGTCTCAGAATGACAAATTTCTACGTTATTTGAAATTCATTCATTCTGAAACACCCGGTGCTGTAATCTAGAGATGTCTTCAGTAGACAGCTCCTCACAGTAAATTTTTATTCAATTATTTTATACATTTCCTTAGCTCCGTCTTTAGTCACGTGCTCCTTTAAGCCTAGAACTTCAGCCTTAATAGTTCTTGTTCCAAACTCAATAACAATGGTATCTCCTGCTTCTACTTCTGTTCCAGGCTTAGCATTTTTATCATTCACCTTTACTCTACCCTGTTCACAGGCTTCTTTGGCTACTGTTCTTCTTTTTATAAGTCTAGAATTTTTTAAAAACTTATCTACTCTCATAAAACAACTCCCTTTAAATTTCAAAATACAAACTCAGCAATATTGCGAGCCTTCGCTTTGATCGGATTTTTCTTGGAGAAATGGCCTCAAAAAAGAAAAAAGCAGCTAAGCTGCTTTTCTTTTTTTAATCTTACTCATTTACCATGTCTTTTAATGCTTTACCAGCTTTGAATACAGGTGCTTTTGAAGCTGGGATTTCAATTACTTGCTCAGGATTTCTAGGATTTCTTCCTTGTCTTGCCTTTCTTTCTCTTACATCAAAAGTACCAAATCCAACAAGTGAAACCTTTTCTCCAGCTACTAATGATTCCTCAACACTCTTCATAAATGCATTTAAAGCAGCCTCTGCATCTTTTTTTGTTAATTCTGACTTTTCAGCCATGCTTGCAACTAATTGTGCTTTGTTCATAATTTAACCTCCTTAGATTAATCTTTAGTTTTCAACTATAATTCAATTTTATTACGTATAAGCTAATTCTATCTTTTATTGAAAAATCCTTCTTTTTGTAGGGTTTTTTTTTAAAATTAGGTCTTTTTTTCTATTTTTTTTGCTAAATTCCACAGTTTGTCCATCTCTTCAAGGGTCATCTGTTCCATTTTTTGGTTATTTTTTCCAGATGTTTCCTCTATGAATTTGAATCTCCTAATGAACTTTTCTATTGTTTTATTTAGTGCTAGTTCAGGTCTAACTTTTAAAAATCTGGCTACATTTACTACAGCAAATAACAAATCTCCTACTTCTTCATTAATTTCATCCTTGTTATCGCTGTCTAATACATCTACTAATTCCTGAAGCTCTTCTGAAACCTTTTCAAGTGCACCATGTACATTTTCCCAGTCAAATCCAACCTTTGCAGCTTTGCCTTGTATCTTGTAGCTTTTCATTAAAGCTGGTAATTGTTTTGGTATCCTCATAAGGGATTCAGTATGACTCTTTTCTTCTTTTTCTTCACGCTTTATTGCTTCCCAATTTATTAAAACCTTCTCAGAAGAATTTACCTCTAACTCTCCAAAAACATGTGGGTGTCTGCTTGTAAGCTTATTACATATGCCTGTTATTACGTCAGATATATTAAAATATCCATTTTCTCTGGCTATTTGGCTATGGAATATTATCTGCAACAGTAAGTCTCCTAATTCTTCCTCTAGGAGCTCCATATCGTCATTCTCTAAAGCTTCAAGTACTTCATAGCTTTCTTCAATAAGATATGGCTTTAGGCTTTGGTGATCTTGCTCTCTATCCCAAGGACAGCCCTCTTTACTTCTTAGTTGTTCCATAATGCTTACTAAATTATCCATTTTATATTTTTTTATTTTATTATTGTCAATTTTTTCAACAAATATACTTGTTAAGTGATCTAGCCAGTCTATTCTATCTAATTCATACAATGGAAGTTTAACTATCTTTTCTTCTCCATCGATACCTGCAGCTCTAATTATTGTTATTTCATATTCATCATCGTAATATTCCATAAGTTTCAATTTGACTTCCGAAGCAACAAATCTATTATACACCTGCGTTATTATTAAGTCTACATCAAAATCAGGTTTTTGTGAGTCCATCTGCAAAGCATCGATAATCTTGAGCCCGTTTACAGGGTCCCTACCTAGAGTGCTTATAATCGCCTCTATAAAGCTTACACCTGCCACAAACTCCAGTTCTATACCTTCCTGCTCACAAATTGCCATAAGCTTCTGTACTGTATTTTCTGCCACAAATGGGCTACCAGGAACTGCATAGACCACATCATCATTTTTAGATAATTCAATAAGCTTGTCCACAATCTTATTATAAACCTCTTGAAAGTTTTCATATGTATCATAAATATTGTCAAAACTCTCTGTTTTTATACCTAAAGTTTTTATATAGTCAACGATAGGATGCCTTTCAGTTCTAAGGTATAGAGTATTTGTTTCTCTAATTTTTTCAAAGGCTTCTAAAGTTAGATATTGTTTTCCTCCAGGTCCAATTCCTACAACCGTAATTTTTCTTGCCACTTTTATCACCTCACATCCGTTACTAGTTCTCCATTATTTTTTATAAAACACCTTTGCAACTTTATAAATTCTTTTGCCACCAGGCATTAATTCAAAGTCTTCTTCGTTTAACGCTCTAGTTATGAGAAGCATTAGACCATATATCAAAGCACCTATAGCAATAGAAATAACTGTAGCCATTCTAGCACTGATACTTAAACTTAGTAGTAAGTAGGAGTATTTAACTCCTAGAGCCATGACTCCAACAGATATAATTGGCTTAATGAAATCCTGGATGATATTAAATTTAACCTTAGTATATTTCTTTACAAAAACAAAATTAAGTATACACGCTATTGCAAATCCTATTACCGTAGCTATAACTGCACCTCTAATATTCAAGTCAGGAATAGCAATTAGTATATAACTTAAAATAAGTTTAACTATTGCACCGACTAATAAATTACCAGCAGCAACAAGCTGTTTCCCTAGCCCCTGCAAGATACCAGTAAGTGTTTGGAATAATGATAAGAAAATAATTCCCCATGCTGAAATTCTTAAAATTGCTCCTGCACCCATAGCTGCTTCAACTTTAGAAGGATAGAGAAGAAGCATTATATCCTTAGAGAGCATCGAAAGTCCCACAGCGGCCGGCAATGCTATCAGCAATGTTATTTTGATTCCTGCTTCAACATTCTTTAGCAATTCTACTCTATTTTTTCTCGCTACTACAAAGGCAATGGCCGGGACTAAACTCACCTGTAGGGCAGCTGTTATTGCTTGTGGAAGATTTATTATATTATTTCCCATTCCTATTTGTCCCCACAATTTATTAGCTATTTCATACTCATAACCTATTGCCATGAGTCTTCTTATTACTATACCAGTATCAATGGCATTCATGAGTGGTAGGACTGCAGCTCCCATAGTAATTGGTATGGCTATTGAAAGTAATTTTTTTATTATTTCCGTAGAGGACTCATAAGTTCTATTTGTTTTCTTTAGATCTCCAAGGGCTTTTTTTCTATATCTAAAATATATATATGTTACAAATATACTTCCTAAAAAAGCACCAGCAGTTGCCCCAAATGTAGCTCCACCTGCAGCTTTTTCGATGCTGAATTTTGAAAACTTATATGCTAAATAAAGGCCAACAGAGAACCTACCAAATTGTTCTATAATCTGAGATATGGCAGTAGGCTTCATGTCTTGAAGACCTTGAAAATATCCCCTAAATGATGACATTATAGATACAAAAAACAATGCTGGAGATAAAGCTATCATGGAGTAGTATGCTTTAGGATTTTTCACTACAAGGTTAGATATTATATCCGCCCCTATAAATAAGGAAATTGATGTAGCTAAACCTATTATAAAAAGCACAAAGAATGATACTTTGAATACTCTATGTGCACCATATCTATCTCCTGCAGCTACCCTTTCAGAAACCATCTTTGCAATAGCAGCAGGTATACCCGCTGTCGAAACTGCAAGTAAGGCTCCATAAATTGGATAGGCGCTATTGTAATATCCTATTCCTGTGTCATCTACTAAGTTTGTTAAGGGTATTTTAAAGGCAGCTCCCAAAATCTTAGCTATAATAGCCGCTATACCTAATATAAAAGCTCCCTTTATAAATGAGTTAGATCTCCCTTTTTCCATTCCATGTCCTCCTAATATATCTATCTATTTCTAATTCATGAGTTTTCTCAATTCTACTCATCTCTATACATTGCAAATTATATATATTACAAAGCATATTAATTATATCAAAATATATGAAATAAATCCTATATTTTAAACAAAATATTATAATTTTAAGATTTCTAAATAATTTATGAGTGTGTGACTCAAAAACTTTCTAAACGAAAGTAAACTCTGAGGTTTCCTTTTGGCGATTTTCATGAATGTGTTTTATCCTTTATTTTCAATTTAAAACACGTTCATAGAATGAGCCAAAAGGATTCTCAGTTGCTACTTGAGGTAGTTTAACTTCTCAATCACACATCTCTCTATTCCTTTCTCAATAGATTTCTATCAAAAAAGAAAAAAAGTAGTAACATTATGGATATTAGCTTTTATAATTTTACATTTAAAAGCAATTCCCTTTATTGTCACTACCTCATAATGAAGTACCTTTTATAATACTTACTTCAATATGTATAACATTGTATATTATTAGTGCTCCATTTGCTTACCTAAAAATCCTGCAGCAGTTTCAGCAATCTTTATCTCTAGTTCTCCCATTAGTCTATCTGTATCCTTTGATATAAGTATTACTGAACCTATGGGGTCTCCATGAGCAGCTATCGGAACTACAATCTGCGAAGAGTATTTTCTCATATCACTCTCTTCAATGCTTATAGGAACTAGTTTGTCTGCTTCATTGAATACGGCTGACTCTCTTTGCTCAATCACAGATTCCAAATCTTTGCTGATCCTTTTATCGTGGTATTCTTTTTTTGAACCTCCAGCTACAGCAACCACATTATCTCTATCTGTAATTATAGCAATAGCATTTATGGTTTCATTTAAAGATTCAGCGTATTCAGTGGCAAATTCATTTAGTTCTCCTATAGGTGAATATTTTTTAAGTATTACTTCTCCTTCTCTATCTGTGAAAATCTCTAATGGGTCACCTTCTCTTATTCTTAATGTCCTTCTAATTTCCTTAGGAATAACAACTCTGCCTAAGTCGTCTATTCTTCTAACTATTCCAGTCGCTTTCAATTGTTTTCCCTCCTAAAATCATTTGAAGTGAACTGCTAACTTATGGTTAGTATTTGTTCATATATATTTTTTATACATATATGGTAAATTTCTTTTTTGTTCGATAAAACAGAAAAAATCTATGGAGGTTTCCATAGATTTTTTATCTGATCATTAAAGAATATAATCTTCTAAATTTCTATTTTAAATTTTCTTCAAATCTTTCAATCTTTGCTTTACTCTTTAATTCTTCAATTCTCTCGATGAATTTATCCTGAATTATTTTGGCTTCTACGTTTTTCTTTTCCATCGCTAGCTCTTCTTCTGATATTTCTTCTTTTAAATCATCTATAGTCTTTTTACCTTCTACTTTAATTATATGATAACCATATTCTGTTTTTACTAGTTCACTTACTTCACCAACATTAAGTGAAAATGCAGCTTCTTCAAATTCCGGTACCATTGCATTTCTCGCAAAATATCCAAGATCTCCATTATTATCTTTGGCACTTGGATCTTCAGAATGATCCTTTGCTAGAGTTGTAAAGTCCTCTCCTGCTTTAACTTGAACAAGGATTTCTTTGGCTTTCTTTTCATCCTTGATTAATATATGACTTGCTTTAACTTGAACAACATAATCCTTAGTAATTTCGTCTAATTTTTCTTCCTTCAATCCTAGTTCGTCAATCAAGGCTTTTTGATACTCAGCAACAAGCATTTCCATACTTATTTGTTTTTTTACAAATTCATCATCCAAGTTGTTCTCTGCATAAAATGTTTTCAATTCTTCATCTTGATCTAAACGCTCTTTGAAAACACTGTAGGTTTCGTCAATTTTTGCTTCCTCAATTGTAATTCCCTTTTTATCTGTTTCTTGTTTTATTAGTTCTTCAGTAATTAATTTATCTAGAACCTGACCCTTTACTATCTCTAAAACTGTTTTACCATTAATTTCTTGACTCCAAATATTCTCAGTGTACCATTCATTATATCTTTTTTCTACTATACTAAAGTTCTTATTAAAGCTTTCAAGATATATATTTTCACCATTAACCTTAGCTATTACATTTTCATCTACAGTAAGCTTGTCCTCAGGTTGCTGACATGCAGCAAGAGTTGTCATTAAAAGCATCAGTACTAAAGCTATTGATAGCACTCTTTTATTTATTTGAAACAAAAAAACCATCTCCCTCATCGATGTTGTCCTAAATTATAGAATTCATATAGCAAAACTCAATTTATACATGTCCAAATACTCAATATTTCTGAGGGTTTCGGATTGGCCTAAATTAATAGTTTCTCTTAAATGTCTACATTAGAACCAAAATATTTGTGATACAATTTAAATTGTTTAGAAACTTATTCTGTCCTTATATCATTTATAGTAAAATTTTATATATATAAATATAAAACTAATTATAAACAATATGAAATGCTATAAGTTTTTCTGCACAACTTTCTCATAATAACTATTATATATTATATTAACCATGCTGAAAACCTCTAATTTTTTCTAACATCTTCTCCAATTCATCTAGTTGCCTATTTTGATTTCCTTTCTTATTATCCATTCTATAAACAAAATAGGGTTTACTAGTACAATTAATGATTATTTTTCTACCAAAGTTTTCAGAAATTTTAGCTAATAGATAGGGATCTAATTTATATTTAGTGTCAAATTCAAATTTAAATCCTTGTTTAACCTCTGAAATTGTGCTTATCTTAAGCTTTTGAGCTAGAACCTTTATATAGGATATTGATATAAGGTTATACACCGGCCGAGGCAGGGTTCCAAATCTATCTTCTATTTCTTCTTCAATATTATAGGAATCTTGCTTCTCCCTAATAGATGCAATCTTCTTGTATATCTCAAGTTTATATCTCTCGTTTGCTATATACTTACTTGATATGAAGGCATCAACGTTTATATCAATTGTAGTTTCTATTACATCCTCTACATCTTCCCCTTTAAGCGATTTAACCGCATCTTCTAACAATTTACAATACAAGTCATATCCAATAGCAGACATGTGTCCATGTTGCTGAGATCCTAGTAAATTTCCTGCACCTCTAATCTCCAAGTCTTTCATGGCTATTTTAAAACCTGAACCAAGTTCAGTAAATTCCTTTATAGCTCTAAGCCTTTTCTCAGCCACTTCTGAAAGAACTTTATCCTTTTCATATGTGAGGTAACAATAGGCAATTCTGTTGCTTCGCCCGACCCTTCCCCTAAGCTGATATAGTTGTGAAAGTCCAAGCTTATCAGAATCAAATATTATCATAGTATTCACATTCCCAATGTCCAATCCAGTCTCAATAATAGTTGTACATACTATTACATCAAACTCTCTATTTAGAAAGCTTATCATTATTTTTTCGAGCTTTCTTTCGCTCATTTGTCCATGTGCATAGGCTACTCTAGCCTCAGGAACCAACATTTGTATTGTCGATGTGATTTTTTCAATATCTTTTACTCTGTTATATACAAAGTAAACCTGTCCACCTCTTTCGAGTTCCTTCACTATGGCATCTTTCACCATGCCTTCGTTATATGGCATAACAAAGGTTTCTACGGGATATCTGTCTTCTGGGGGATCTTCAATTATACTCATATCTCTAACACCTATAAGGGACATATGCAGGGTTCTAGGTATAGGAGTTGCAGATAAGGTTAAGACATCGACACTTCTTTTCAATTCCTTAAGTGCTTCCTTGTGCTTCACTCCAAATCTTTGTTCTTCATCCACTAGCAATACCCCTAAGTCCTTAAAGACTAAATCCTTCGACAGTAGCCTATGAGTTCCCACTATAATATCAATAACACCTGTTCTAACATCTTCTAGAATCTTTTGCTGCTGTGCTCGGCTCCTAAATCTACTAAGCATCTCTATAGTAACTGGAAAATTTTTAAATCTTTCTACAAGAGTGTTATAGTGCTGCTGTGCTAATATAGTTGTAGGTACTAAAAAGGCCACTTGTTTACCATCCATAATCGATTTAAATGCTGCTCTTATTGCCACTTCAGTCTTCCCAAATCCAACATCTCCACACAGAAGTCTATCCATAGGCGATTCTTTTTCCATATCCACCTTTACCTCTTCAATACATCTCAATTGATCAGGTGTCTCTTCATAGGGAAACATATCTTCAAATTGCCTTTGCCATTGGCTATCCTTTGAAAAGCCATACCCCTTAGATGACTTTCTTGAAGCATAGAGTTTAAGTAAGTCCTGGGCCATATCTTCTATGGCTTTTTTAACCTTGGCCTTTGTTCTTTTCCATTCGGCGCCGCCCAATTTACTTATCTTAGGCGCCTTTTCTTCACCACCAATATACTTTTGTACCAGATCCATTTGGTCTATGGGAACATAGAGGAGATCAGTTCCTGAGTACTTTATCTTCAAATAATCCTTTTTTGTATCTTCAACCTTCAATTGTTCTATACCAATATATTTTCCTATCCCATGATTTTCATGTACTACATAATCTCCAATATCAAGATCCCTAAAGGTTTTAATTTTTCTACCTTTTTTGTTAAATTGCTTCCTTCTCTGCTTTTTTGATGATCCAAATATTTCTTTTTCACTTATTATGATAAATTTAGAATCATTAAATATAAATCCATTTCCAAGACTACCTCTAATAATAAAGGTCTGTCCTGATAATATATTTTCTTTAAAATCACTGAAATACTGACATTCAATATCCTTGTCCTTTAGTTCGTTCTCTATACTTTTTCCCTTTTCATCAGTCCTACATAACAATACAACCTTGTAGCCCTTATATTTCCAACTCTTTATATCTTCTGCAAGTAAATCCATCTTACCATGATATGAATGCATATCCTTAGTCATAAAAGAAATATGAGTACTAAGATAAAAATCCTTTATCTTTTTAGGAAGACTGTTTACCAATATAGTATTTCTATTGTTTAACTCCTTTAGAATTTCTTCATAGGGCTGTAAAATGCTATACTGACCAGTCAATACTTCTCCTCTTTCAAGGAACTGCTTGAACTTTTCATTGAAGTCATCCAAATAACTCTGAACCTTCTCCCTTATTCTTTCAGGTTCATGTATAAATATTAAGCTGTCATCATGAAAATAATCTAAAAAGGTTTCTGTCTCATTTAAGAAGTAGTTAATATAGTTATGAATGCCATCAAAATATATTCTACTGTTAAGCTTAGATACGACCTCTCCAATTTTTTCTTCCAAGCTCTTCTTAGGCTCATCATCTAATCGCTTCTCATATTCATTAAATTCACTTTTTATCTTGTCTATACCATTTAGGAGCAACTTATCATCTATGAGGGTTTCCCTTGTAGATTTAACTATAGTATCCGTTAACTTTTCTAAGGATAATTGAGTTTCAATATCAAAACTTCTTATAGAATCTACTTCGTCATCAAATAGTTCTATTCTAATTGGATACTCATCTACAAAGGAGTAGCAATCTATTATTCCTCCCCTGACGCTAAATTGACCTTTGCCCTGAACCATGTCAACTCTTTCATATCCCATAAATACAAGTTTACCTATAAAATTACTGAGATCTATAATTTCTCCAACCTTCAAGGATATTTCGTGACTTATCCAATCTTTTCCTGGAATTAGTTTCAACAAAATACTATCAATAGTTGTAACTACAATACATTTTTCACCACTAAGAACTGAACGAATAGCTCTTAATCTTTCCTCAATAATTTGATTGCTATGGGCATATACATCATAAAATGTTATTTCCTTCGCCGGAAAGTATAAAACTTTATCTCTTGTAAAAAATCTTAAGTCTTCATATATCTTTCTAGCTTCCAATTCATTATGGGCTATAACTAAGCTCTGACTCCCTTTATTAGCACTTAATGAAAAAATAGTATTGCTAACGGCTGAACCCGATGGCCCAGTTATTGATATTGGAAACATTCCAGCTTGAATACTCTGATTTAATTTTGAATACTCCTTAGAACTTTTAAAAACATTTGAAAAAAGATTATTCATTTCTTATCCCATTCCTTCCAAAAAACAAAGGTACCTGTGGTACTTTAATTAAGCTAAGTTCAGGTTCCGTTTCTATGATTTTATAAAATGAAAACACCTTTAGCCCGGATCTACGAGACCCGGGCATAACTCAACAATATAGAGCTCACATAGCAAAACTTAATTTATACATATACAAATACTCGATGCTTCTGTGAATTTTGAAGATGTATAAGTTAATAGTTTTTCTTGAATCTCTATAATAAATTTCTAATCCTTTTATATTTATCTTCATAACTTATTACTCACCATTTACTATATTTAAATGCAACTCACTGTTAAAGTACTTGTAAACCAGCAATTTGGTTAAGTTTGAAATCTAAAAACATTGCAGTTTTTGATTTATATAATATCTAGTATCTATTTATTATAATTATTCATGGCTTTATCTATACCTTCTTCTATCATATTTTCAACAGCTTCTGTAGCTACTTTGATAGAAATTATAATATCTTCCTTTTCTTTTTCCACAAATTTACCTATAACAAAGGAAACTAGATCGCCTTTTTCAGGCCTTCCAATGCCAATCCTTACCCTTGGAAAAATATCTTGCTGAAGTAGGTATATTATATTGCGCATACCATTATGGGTCCCACCGCTGCCTTTTTTCCTAATTCTTACTCTTCCAAAATCAATATCTATATCATCATATATTACTATTAATTTATCCAAGCCTATTTTATAGTACCCACATATTTCTGATACGCTTTGTCCACTTAAGTTCATAAATGTCTGCGGCTTAACAAGCATAACCTTCTGACCTGCAATTGTTCCCTCGCCAATTAGCGCTTTATGCTTAATTTTTTTAACTTCAATATTATTTCTGTATGCTAGATAGTCTATTACTTCAAAACCTACATTATGTCTGGTCCCATCATATTTTCTACCTGGATTGCCTAGACCAACTACTACGTACATTCTTCTCACCTCATATACTTCATATAAAACAAAGTCTTTAATAAAGATTCTCAAAGCTGAATTTGCCTATATAGTTGCAACACTCTTAATTTTAACAATTTTTATAGAAAAAATGTAGCAGCTTTCATTATTTTCTATAAAAATAACATAGGTTGTAGATTGACAGAACTATATACATGACGAAAATTATATGTATCTATATATAATACGATAAACATCTTACATTGTGGAGATTTGACAGCCAACGCTTTTGGGAATGTTAAATCTTCCAAATGTAACAGATTTTTCGTGACTTATATACAATTTTGAAGAGTTTATAATTTTCTATGTGTTATAAAAACTATCAATATTATACCATAAGTTCACTTTTATATAATACATATTAGTATATTACCATTCTTTTGTTCTTATTAATGTATAAATAAAAGCTTAGTGGCATCGAACCTCTTCGTTTTAGTCACATTTCTCTGCGAGAAATGACCCCAACAAAAAAAATAATTACTGAATCTTAATTCAGCAACTATTTTTTGTTTCGATATATTAAATTTTAAATTTCTTTATTCCGTCATTAAGCTCAAGTGAAAGTTCATTCAGTCTCTCAGCTGCCCTAGCTACTTCTTCAACGGCCATACTCTGCTGCTGCATTGAAGCGCTAACCTCTTCAGATGCCGCGGCTGTTTCTTCAGACACTGCTGAAATATTCTCTATAGCAGCAACTATTTCATCCTTTTCCTTATTCATTATTGTAACAAATTCCCCGATCGAACTAATCTTTCCTGAAATATTATCAATGGACGTAGATATGGCGTCAAAGGAATTATTTACTTCATTAACCGCTTCTGATTGCTCTTGGGATCTTTCCTTAACATCTTTCATTGTTTCTACTGTATTTTCGCTATCTCTTTGAATATTTATTACTATTTCCTTTATTTCATCGGCAGCATCTCTTGAATCCTCTGCAAGCTTTCTAATTTCGTCGGCAACGACTGCAAATCCCTTGCCGTGTTCTCCTGCTCTTGCCGCTTCGATTGATGCATTTAAAGCTAGAAGGTTAGTTTGTTCAGATATAGAGCTTATGGTTTCTAATATATTTCCTATGTGTTTAGTTTTTTCATCTAACTCACTAATTGCGCTTTCGATTTTTGAAGTGGCTTCATCATTCTGCTTTGTTTTTTCCTGAAGTTCCTTCATCATATTAACACCATTTACATTTGCCTCAGATACTTCATTTGCTGAACATAGCATATCTTCTGTATTACTTGTAAGCTTAATAAAGTTTTCAGCCAGATGTGCCGTTAGAGCGGCTCCCTTCTCGGATTCCGAAGCCTGTTCAGTAGCACCCTTAGCTATCTCTTCTACCGTCCTCGATACTTCTTCAGCAGAGGCACTGGTTTCTTCTGATGTTGCAGCAAGTCCCTGGGCTGCCATTGTAACCTCCGATGATAACCCCTGAACATTTTTTATAAGGTTACCTACATCTTCAATCATTAGGTTAAATCCATCGGCAAGACTTCCTACCTCATCCCTAGTTTTTACATCATTTCTTACTGTAAAGTCACCCTTCTTAATTTGTTCCATATTATGTAGAAGCTTAGCGATATGTTTAGTTAAACTTGATGAGAATAGTAATGAAATAATAACCGCAGCAATTAATGAAACCGCTCCAAATATTAATGTAGTAGATAACACGCTGGAAGCATCCTCACCAATCTCATTAACATACATTGTAACAAGTATGGTCCAGTCTAGTTTTTCAATCTTAGTAAATACAGCGAACTTCTCGTATAATTCTTTTTTCCCATCTCCATCAGGGTCTTCTTCCCACTCATAGTCAACATAATTATGGTCGCTTTCATTTAATGCCTTGTTTATTGTGTCTATAGGTACAGGCTTTCCTATAAGTTCAGGATTTCTATGGGTCATAGCATTTCTATTTTCATCTAATATTACAGGATATCCATTTTTACCTACTTCAATATCATTCATTTTTGCTGCAAGGGTATCTAATGATATATCTATTGCCATTACCCCTACAAATTCTTTATTATTATAATCATTGTATACTGGCGTAGCTACTGAAATAGTCAGCTTTCCAGTATTCGCATCTCTACAGGGCTCTGTCCAGATTATAGTATTCTCTTTTTTAGCTTTTTGATACCAAGGTCTTGAAGTCGGGTCATATCCATCTGGAAGATCCTCCTTGGGATGCATATACATTTGTTTATCTTTTGTACCTATATATACATATGCAGCTTCATCATGTGCCTTCATATAACTTTCAAAACTTTTCATCATCCACTCTGCAGAGTCAGGATGAGTAAGCACCTGTTGCACATTAGGATCAAGTGCCATTTGCGCAGCACTTTCTTCATAGCCCTTCATCATATTGTTTATTGATTCCTTAGTCTGCTTTACAAATTGCAGGGAAGAAGTTTTAAGATTTTCCTCTAGTATGGCTATAGACTTCATATAGGAAAATGTTCCTAGGGCTAAAAGTGGAATGGTTATAAGAACAACAAACATCATTATTAGCTTTGCTTTGATTCCCATACCTTTCTTAAATTCCTTTTTCAAATGTAATTCCTCCTTTGTTTTTTCAAAATATAAATTTACAAAACTTATAAGTGCTACATTTTTTTCACAATTCAACTTCTTTAATTCCTTCGACATTTTTCTTGAAATTCCTTTTTTATATGCACAAAAAAAGATGGCCCTCAGACCATCTTAAATGATTCTCAAATAAAAAATATATAGGTCAAATTAATCAAAAAGTACACTTACAGATTTATTTCCATATATTCTTTTTATAGCGTCAGCAAGTATAGGCGCTACTGATAGTGTCTTCATGTTTGGAAGTCTCTTTTCCTCAGGAAGCAATATTGTATCTAATACTACAATTTCCTTTATTTCTGAATCTTGTAATCTTTCAATGGCAGGTCCAGATAGTACCGGATGGGTACAACATGCATATATATCCTTTGCTCCAAATTTCTTTAGTGCCTTTACTGCCTGTGTTATAGTTCCAGCAGTATCTATCATATCATCTATTAGTATAACGTTTTTGCCTTCTACCTCACCTATTATATTCATAACCTCCGCTACATTAGCTTTTGGTCTTCTTTTGTCAATAATAGCCAAAGATGCATCAATTCTGTCGGCAAATTTTCTAGCTCTAGTTACACTTCCAAGATCCGGTGATACAACCACTACATCCTCTAATCCAAGCTCTTTAAAATAATTTCCAAGTATCGGAACCCCAAGCAGGTGATCAACTGGAATGTTAAAATACCCTTGTATCTGAGACGCATGTAGGTCCATTGTTAAAACCCTATCGGCACCAGCTGTAGTTAAAAGATCAGCAACCAGCTTAGCAGAAATTGGATCCCTTGCCTTTGCCTTTCTATCCTGTCTTGCATATCCATAATATGGTATAACAGCATTGATTCTTGCAGCCGAGGCTCTCTTTAAAGCATCAATTAAAATAAGCAGCTCCATAAGATACCTATTTACTAGAGGAGCACTTGTAGATTGTATAACATATACATCAGCACCCCTTACTGACTCAGTTATGTCTACGGCTATTTCTCCATCACTAAATGAATCAACTTCAGCAATTCCAAGGGGTAAACCTAGCTCATCACAAATTTTAAGTGCTAGTTCTCTATTTGAGTTACCCGCAAAAATCTTAATCTTTCTGTTCTCAACATTCATAGTCTTTCCTCCTAGAGTTTATTGTATAGTACTATTCTTTTACTAAGCCTTTTCTTCTGACCCATCCTTCTATATTGCTTTGCTTGATTCTTGCAACAGCTAAAGAGTCTTCTGAAACCTCTTTAGTAATTGTGGAACCAGCTGCAACATAAGCATTTTTCTTGATGGTGACTGGAGCAATAAGATTTACATTGCAACCTACAAAGGCATTATCTTCAACGATGGTTTTGTTCTTATTTTTTCCATCATAGTTTACAAATACAACACCACATCCAATATTTACATTCTTACCAACTTCACCGTCTCCAATATAGGATAAATGTGAAGCCTTTGAATTGTCACCAATCTTAGAATTCTTCACTTCTACAAAATCACCAATCTTTACATTTTTACCCAAATCACTATTTGGTCTTAAATATGCATATGGTCCTACCTTGGTATTTGAATCAATCCTACTTTGTAGAACTGTGGAATTTCTTATTTCAATATTGTCCTTTAGTGTAGAATCTTCTATACGGGCATCAGGGCCTATTACACAATCTTCACCTATTACAGTATTCCCCATTATGAATGTGCCTGGATACAAAACCGTGTCTCTTTCTATTTTAACGTCTTTCCCAATATAAGTATTATTTGGATCTATTATAGTAACACCATTATCCATTAATTTACTTAGGATTCTTTCTTTCATTATTCTTTCTGCATCGGCAAGCTGTCTTCGAGAATTCACACCCATTATCTCAGTATCATCCTCAAGCTTAAAAGCACTTACCTTCTTATTTTCACCATTTAAAATCTCAATAACATCAGTTATATAGTACTCGCCTTGACTGTTTTTATTATCCAATCTGGATAATGACTTTTTTAAATCTTTTGCTTTAAAACAATAAATTCCAGAGTTGATTTCTGTAATGTTCTTTTGTTCTTTGCTTGCATCTTTTTCTTCAATTATTGCTATTACTTGGTTTTCATCATTCCTTATAATCCTTCCATAGCCAGTAGGATCAACCATATCGGTAGTTAGTACAGAGGCTGTAAAATCGTTGTCCTGATGGAATTTTATAAACTTCTCTAGAGACTCTTCTTTAATAAGTGGTGTGTCTCCATATAATATTATTACATTTCCTTCTTCAGGTATTTCCTCCTCCGCCTGCATAACAGCATGGCCGGTACCAAGCCTTTCACTTTGAAGGACAAACTGAGCATCCCTATGTTCAATAGCTTTTTTAACTTCATCTGCACCGTGGCCTATAACGACAACTTTCTTATTGCAGTCCACATGTTCTACTATATCTAGAACATGTTCAATCATAGATACACCTGCCACCTTATGTAATACCTTAGGCAGCTTTGATTTCATACGTGTACCTGCACCAGCAGCTAAAACAATAGACATCAACATATTCCTCAAAGCACTCCTTACTATAGAGATTCAAGTAAAACCATTACTTTATACATATTCAACCCCCCCGAGAAACATCGGGTATTTGTATATGCATAAATTAAGTTTTGCTATGTGAACTCTATCATTATTTATTTAAATTATATTTCAAATATTATCAGACTTTCCGGGATATATTATATCATTTTATGCAAAAAAAAACAAAAATGATATCGCTTTTATTTCAGACTTATGACAAATCCAATTTTCTAATTTGTCATCAATCTGAAACAAAAACTAAACCACCTTTGTTTTAGGTCACTGCTTCTTTTGCTAACCAATGTTAATTAATGCTTTTTCATACTCCGTAAGTATGATGTCCTGTAAATTAGCTCTGGTGTCAGAATTAATCGGGTGAGCTATATCTCTATAATCTCCCTCAGCAACCTTTCTGCTTGGCATTGCAATGAATAGTCCGTTTTGTCCTTCGATTATCTTTATATCATGGACAACGAAAGCATCATCAAAGGTTACAGACACTATGGCCTTCATTTTCCCCTCGTCGTTCATCTTACGAATTCTTACATCCGTAATATTCACCCTAACCCCACCTTTCACGTCAATCATTTTAAGTTTATTAATATAAACAACTTATTCTCCATAAAATGATAAACTCCTCTTTATACTTGACAAAATTTTAAGAAAATTTTATTTTTTTGCCATTCTTTATATATCTCATAAAAAATTGCCATTTTAGGGTGATATAAACAGAAAATTATTGGATTTCATTTGGATAAATTTTTATTCCATCTTGATCCTTTACATTATCCAATATTATTAGTGGTAAGTATCCATCTACTAGTTTTTTCTCGGGCTCTTTAGTGGCAATCATTACACCAATACCCTTTACGGTAGCATCAAATTCCTTCATAAGATCTAATAGTCCTTTTGCAGTACCTCCGGCCTTCATAAAGTCATCGATAATAAGTACATTGGCTCCATTTTTAATAGCTCTCTTAGATACATACATAGTTCGAATGTTCCCTGTAGAACCTGAAACATAGTTCATACTAACGGTTGATCCCTCAGTTACTTTGTTGCCATTTCTCACTATAACTAATGGAATATTTAAATAGTTTGCTGTCATTAAAGCTAAGGGGATTCCCTTAGTTTCTATGGTTATAACATAGTCTATATCTCTATCCATAAATTTAGTGGCAAATATTTTTCCCATCTTTCTAACATAGGTTGGGTTATAAATAACATCAGACATATATAGGAAGCTTCCCGGTATTATTCTACTTTTATCATTAATTATTTCACATATTTCATTCAAGGTTTGCATAGTACTTTCTTGATTCATATATGGCACATATTTAACTCCACCAGAAGCCCCAGCAATAGTCTCTACCTTTCCAAGCCTTAAATCTTCCATCAGCTTTTTTACAATAACTAAATCCTCACTTATAGTAGACTTTGCCGCATTAAATATATTAGTGAAGTAATTAAGGGTGTGGATTTCATTAGGACTATCACATAGAATCTTAACCAGTGCTCCTATCCTTTCATTCCTTTTAAGCTTGCTCACCTTTTCCTCTCCTATTCGAATAATTTTTTTATTATATATAATTTTATTCGTTTTTTTTGTTTTATTCAATAGCGAAAATTATATAATTTCCTTATTTAGCTAAATTCCTCATAACATTTCCTCTATCAATAAAAATATGATATAATTTCAATTGTGCAACGAAGTTTATGTTCTGCTTATGACAGCAGCTTTTAAATAAAATAAGGGGTATAGGTTCCCTCATTTGCATGTCATATTTCACTCTAAGAAATGGCCTATAATAATATTTTTTAAATAATGAATTATAGTAAGATAAATTCATGGATATAATACATATAATAGTAATATGTAAATAATTGTATTTTTTATTCAGAGTCATGACATAAATTACAATATTGGAAAACGAAGGTACTCTGTATCTTCAAGGTTTATATTTTCCATCACATTATATCAAGGAGAGTGTATAATGTTAGATTTCTTGAAAAATAAAAAGTTAAACAGAATCCACCTAATAGGAATCGGTGGGATCGGCATGAGTGCATTAGCTGAAATACTTTTAGATAAAGGTTTTAATGTTTCTGGTTCTGACATTAAATCTTCCCATATAACCGAAAAATTGAAGAAGAATGGTGTCAAAATATTTCTTGGACATCATGAAGACAATGTAGTAGGTGCAGATATTATTGTTTATACTTCAGCAGTAAAATCTGAAAATCCTGAACTAGCAAAGGCTAAGGTCCTAGATATTCCAGTTTTAGACAGAGCTGAAATGCTTGGTAAGCTTATGAACGAATACAAGACTAGTGTGGCTGTTGCTGGAGTCCATGGCAAGACCACTACTACCTCTATGATTTCTTTAATATTTGAGCACGCAAACTTTAATCCAACTATATTGGTAGGTGGAGAACTTAGAGAGATAGGCGGGAATGTAAAGATAGGCAATAATGATCTTTTAGTTACGGAAGCATGCGAATATAAGGAGAATTTTTTGAAATTTAATCCGACTGTAGGAGTCATCTTAAACATCGATGAAGATCATCTGGACTATTTCAAAGATTTTGAACATATTTTTTCAACCTTTTCAAAATTCGCAAAGCTCATACCTAAAAAAGGTTTCCTTATATTAAATAATGATGATTACAATGTTCGAAAATTAGTATCCCATGCCAATTGCAATATCGTAACCTGCGGAATAAATCTAGATAGTGACTTCCAGGCGAAGAATATTACATTTAACGAAGCCGGATACCCTTCCTTTGATGTCGTTAACAAAGGAACATTTTTAGAACGTTTTACCTTAGATATACCTGGACAACACAATATATATAATGCCCTTGCTGCTATAGCTACAACTTATACTCTTGGAGCCGAATCAGATAAGATTAGAGAAAAGTTGAGTGTTTTTAAAGGTACACATAGACGTTTTGATATTTTAGGCGAGTGGAATAATATTAAGGTGATTGATGATTACGCTCATCACCCAACTGCAATAAAAGCAACATTAGGTGCTGTCAAAAAGTTTCCTCATAATAAAATTTGGTGCGTTTTTCAGCCCCATACCTATACAAGAACCAAGGCTCTATTATTGGATTTTGCTAAATCCTTTGGTGATGCCGATAAAATTATTATTAGTGATATCTATGCTGCCAGAGAAGAGGATACCGGTGAAATTCACTCAAAACATTTGGTAGAACATATCAAAAAAGAAGGTTGTAATGCAGTATATATTAATTCTTTTGAAGAAATAGTTAACTACCTTGAGAAAAACTCAGAAGTTAACGATATTATACTAACCATGGGTGCTGGGAATATATATGAGGTTGGTAACATGCTTATAAGCAAAGGCGTCAACGGTGCAGTTTAGTGGCGTAAGTTCTAACTTTAAAAATCTAAGGTTATCCTTTAGAATTAGAAAGATTAAGTCTCAAAATGACTTAATCTTTTTTGTTTCACATAATTTAAATAAACTGACCAAAATCTTAGGGATTTTAAAACTGCCAAAGCACTCTATCTCTTCTAGTATTCCTTATCATTGCTGTTATCAAAAGACATATTATAAATTGTCTTTTGAAATATCAATTGGGTCGTAACACTGCCAACAGCACAGGATAATAGTATAGGGAGAATTATTGTATAATTATCGGTTAGTTCAAATAATATTATCGAGCCAGTTAAAGGCGCATTTGCAAATGCTGCAATCATAGCACCCATTCCAACTAAAGCATAGGTATTTACATTGAATATTTTAAGTTGCATAATTTCTACAATATTTCCATATATACTTCCGACTGTAGCTCCGATAAATATACCTGGTACAAAAACTCCTCCTACGCCTCCAGATCCTAGAGTAAGTGCAGTGGCAAGCATCTTCCCTAGAGATAGAAGTATAAGAATCTTTAGTTCATAGCTTCCTTCTACAATTTTCTTAATAGTTCCATATTCAATGTCAAATATCTCAGGCAAGAAGTATCCAATAAAGGCCACCCCTATGGCTCCTACAACAGGATAAAATACTGAATTTATCCTTATTCTTGTTATATTCTTTTTAATATAATCAATCAGTTTCATATAGAATACTGCAAATACTCCTATTAAAATACCTAATCCCACATAAAAAACAAGTTCCCTATAGCTTACTAAACCAAAATTCCCTTCTATTACAAAGAATGCACTATTGCCTATTAACACTCTAGCCATTATTACAGATGTTATAGAGGATATTACAATAGGTGCAAAGTATTCAAGGTGCTCTTTACTCATTAAAACCTCAAGAACAAATACTGATGCAGCAATCGGTGCATTGAATACTCCAGCAATAGCCCCTGAAACACCACAACTTATTAATATTCTTAATTTTGTTTTACTAAAATTAAATTTATATCCAATAGCAGCTCCTATTGCCCCTCCAAGATGAACCATGGGACCTTGCCGACCTGCAGATAATCCAGAACCAAGAGTAATAATTGTCTGAAATATTTTTATTAAAACAATTTTAGGTTTCATTAAAAACTTATTTATATATCTTAATTCCTCAAGTACCCTGGATACTCCAAAGCCTTCATCCTTTTTATCTAAAAAAAATCTATTAATTATCCCTATTATAGCTCCACCTATAATAGGGATAAAAAACAGTCTAAACCTAATTGAAATATTTGATGTAGTAAATAATCGATCAAAGAATAAATCCTGAGTAATATCTACCATTTTATTAAATGCTATTGCTGCAGTTCCAGTAACAATACCAATGAAAACTGCCAAGGCCATCATTATTAGATTTTCATACCTTTCTTCGCCACCTATAAGCTTATTAACAAATGACAAATAATATCGCATCTTTTCATCTTCCTTTTTCATGTTTTTATTAAGGTAGCATCAGGGTTGCTTTGATGTGTTCATATATGTTTTTGGAGTAATACAAACTATCTTCGTAGACAATATAATTACTATATATTAATACCTCTTTAGATTTTCCATCCACCGAAAATTTAAGAACAAATCTCAAATCTTCATTAATAGTTTCATCACTGGACTTTTCAATTTTCTTTGGGTTTGATTTAAGTATCTGCCTTGGTAGTTCAATATTGTAGTAAGAACTATTCTCTAGATCATATACTCCCTCTAGATCTTTAACTACAACTCTATCTGCCTTCATTAGAAACCTTAGTTCGTTTTCTCTAGCCGAGTTTTCCTTCGGTAGCTTGTCTACTATATAGTCCCACAATTTCCTATCATATTTACAATATAGGTATACTATTGGAGTATCGATGATCATTACTTCATGATTTTTCATATAAAATTTATAGTCTGGATTTCTCTTAATAGTTATTTCGTAACTTGGATACATAGTGGGAGTTCCAATATACTGATTCTGGTCCTCTATAGATAGTATCTTAAGCTTTGAAATCAAATCCTTCGTTTCTCTTTTGTCCGTAACATACATAGTATTTTCATCCCTGGCGCTTAAATATACTTTATCTGAAATTGGATATAAAATCTTTTCAAGCAATTTATCAACATACATCTCTTCTAAGAGTGTTACAAAATTTCTAAATTCTCCTTCTTCAAGTTTATATACATACCTCATGTCATCTGTACTTTCTATTTTTTCAATGATCATATATCCAATCTGATTATATAGCTTTATTTTGATATTTTTTGAGAATACATCAATTTCATAATCATATAAATCAAAGTCAGTTATTTCTCCTTTAAGTTCAGATATATCAACCTTTTCTTTTTGGAGAGCCTTAAAGTTAGCAACGAATACGCCTCTTTCCTTTCCACTTAGCTCTACTACACTTGATTGTTTAACATAGCCTTTTATGTATATATTTTCTATTCCATTAAAAATATCCTGAATAAAGAAATCTGGTTCTCTATCTTTATCATCCTTCTCTATGGCTAAATCAACACTCTTTTCAACCTCTTCAACCTTTGTCTCTACTACTGGTTTTTTATTATTTTTTTTCCCCATAGCTGTATATGTTATGATTCCACTAAAAATGGATAGGATCATAATGAAAAAAATAAAGTATAATATTGTTTTCTTATTTAGCATCTTCTATCACCTAAATCATAATTCAAATTTTTACATTATTCATATATTTCTTACATTTATTCTACAAATTTTAGTCAATACCTTTATTAAAAGCACAAAGTCTTTTATAAAGATTCTCAAAGTAGACTTTTCCTATATAGAGATTCAAGTAGAACTATTAATTTATACACATCAAAAACTCCAAGAAACATCGAGTATTTTGATATATATAAATTAGGTTCTGCTATAGGAACTCTATACACATAATGGAAATTGCATTTATCAATAATTTAAAGAAGTTTATAATTTCCTATGTATTATAAAAAGCGGCTATTTCAGCCGCTTTGATTACTCTTCTAAACCTCTTTTATATATTTGTAACATCAGTTCCTCAGTTGCGCTTAGATCGTAGATATAATATGATGCTCCTTTAGTATTATCAGCCTTACCAGGAAGTCTATATGTTTCAATATCCTCAGTAGAGATTCCTATGGCACTTTTAGCATAGTATATTATATCATCTAATTCCATACTGGTTTTAACAAATTTAAATGCCGTATGGGCAACTACTGGTAATCTGAAACTCAGTGCTTTTCTTGCAGCCGCCTTAACAAATTGCTGCTGACGATTTATTCTTCCTAAATCACCACTAGAATGACTTCCGTCATCATTCTGTCTATGTCTTAAAAATTTAACGGAGTCCTTACCATTCAACACTCTAGTACCCTTTTTAAGATCGATCTTAAGTGGAGGGTTAGAGTAAGGATCAGTATACTTCATATCAAATGGGATCTTAACCTTAACGCCGCCAAGAGAATCAATTATCTGTTCTACACCTTTGTATGACAAGGTTACATAATGATGAATTGGTACCTTTAAAACGTTTGATGCAACCTTCATAACACCTTCAGGACCACCGCCTTTGGATTTACTATGCCCATATACAGCGTTAATCTTTTTCTGATCAGCAGCGTCATAGCCCTTTATATGATAGTATGTATCTCTAGGTATAGAGATTAAATCTACATTTTTACCCTTTGGATCAAAACTGGCTAGGATTATGGTATCGGTTCTCGTTCCCTCTAATCCTAATAACAATATATTTATCCTTTTGCTTTCTTCTACTAATTGTTCAAGTTCCGATTTTTCCTTCACCTCTGGTCCTTCCGGATCAGGGGAAACTACTATATCATCAGGTCCTATTGGTTCAACTTCAGGATTCTTAGATTCGCTAGTCATTTTTAGAAATGCCAATACTCCACCACCTAAGAGTAGAGTAAAACATATAAAAGAAACAATAAATACTTTAAAAAAAGATTTCATAAAATTCACCTTCCACAACAAATATTCCTATATTTAAAAAATGTCCGTGACTTAGTACTCAAAGCAAAATAATAAAACAAAGCCTTCTATAGGGATTTAAGTAAGGGCTTTAATTTATACATGCCCAAAATTTCTAAAAACGCTGAGTATTTGTACCTGTATAAACTAAGTTTTACTATGTAAACCCTATATAGATAAACAGCATTAACACTCAAAATAAACTTCAAAAAAATAATGAACGCTTTTACATTTTTTCTTTGAAATTTATTAAACCTTAAAGTTGTTTGTCTTTGTGAAGATCTAAGAGAAAGATTCTGCCTATACATATAATGGAAATCATAAGATTATACGCAGTTTTAAGAGATTTATAATTCCCCAAATATGTTATAACAAATACTATTCTATCATATATTTAATTTATTTTGATAATTAATTTTTCATTACAAAAAATTAACAGAGGATAAGCTAAAATGTTACCCTCTGTTAATGACTACTCAAAAACTACTTTTGATATTACATGTTATTTTATAACATATTAGGGGATTATAGACTTATCGTAATTGTTAATGCATTAGTGCTTCTAAAACAAATCCTATTATCATCATAACTACACCCATTAAGGCCGGTCCGATTCCTTCACCCCCGCGTACTGGATCTTCGAACTTCTCTTTGGTTTCCCTTACAAAATATTCTTTTCGTATCTTTGGTGTACCCACCAGTAAAATAGCGGATATAACCATCGTCACTAATCCTGCACCTAAAACTGCTATATACGCGCCTTTAAGAATCTCCCATCCCTTGAAGAGAGAAAAAGCCCCACCAATCACAGCAAATACAGCTGAATAAATTAGACCCTTAAGAACATACTTTAATATATTTTTTATCAAAACAATCACTCCTTTCTACAACTCTATTCTTATATTATATATAAGCCTAATTATATTTTTACAAAAAAGAAAGGAAACTGTCAAATTTACAGTTTCCCTCCTAAATATATATTCATATGGGGGTATGAATATCAGATTAAAGAAATCTATATACAATGTATTTGTAAATCTTCCTTTGTTTTCTTCCAAACTAGTGTCTTAGTAACATTTGTAGCCCAAATTCATCAGATTTATCACATTGTCATAATACTATAGATTTCCGAAAATTGCATATGAAAGCAATTCCCTTAACTTTATTATAAATGATTTCATGGCTTTTAGCATTATAATAATTAAATTTTTATCAAGGAAATTTATGCAATTTTCTAAATTTGTCGATTTTTGCTTTTGAATTATACCAAAAATATACAGATACTCATCATTTTTTTACAAGCAGATGATGTAAAATTAAAGCACCTTTATAAATTAAATTCTCTTGCCACAGCTATAACTGCTTTTTCTTTGTCACTAGTATTTATAGTATAGGATATTCTTATTTCTGATGTTGTTACTTGCTTAAATTCAATATCATTATCTGCAAATATCTTAAACATCTTAGCTGCAACTCCTGATTGACTTTTCATTCCGATTCCAACAACTGATAGTTTTGTTATATCTTCTTCAACATCTACTTCAATACCCTCTAACTTGCACTTTACATCTTCCAATACCCTATTAATTATGAATTTATCACTTTGAGGCGCAGTAAAGGATATATTTATATATCCATGTGATGGTGCAGTTTGGCTAATCATGTCAACATTTATATCATTTGAAGCTAAGTTTTGAAATATCATAGATATATTACCCACTGCATAAGGAACGTGGTTTATAGTTATCATTATATCATCATCACTGACAGATAATCCAGTGATAACTTTACTTTCCATAGATTCATCAAACTCCTTTATATATGTCCCCGGCCATTCTTCAGTACTTAAGGCCACGTATATAGGAACACTAAATCTTTGTGCAATTTCTATTGATCTGGTTTCCATGACTCCTGCACCGAGGCTTGCCATCTCTACCATTTCTTCATAACAAATATAATCTAACTTTCTAGCAGTTGAAAAAAGTCTAGGATCTACTGTATAAATACCATCTACATCGGTATAGATCTCGCATATTGAATTTAGCTTAGCTGCGAGTGCTACAGCAGTAGTATCAGATCCACCTCTTCCTAGGGTAGTGATATTACCTTCTTCATCTGTCCCTTGAAATCCTGCCACAACTACTATTTTTCCTTCACCGATATGCTTCTTTACTTTTTCAATTTCTATATCAGTAATTCTAGCCTTTGTATGATAACCTTTAGTAAGTATTCCTGCTTGAACTCCTGTAAGAGATATGGATTCGCAGCCTAATTCCTTTAGGGCAATTGACAATAGGGATATTGATACTTGCTCCCCCGTAGAAATGAGCATATCTAGTTCTCTTCTATCAGGATTCACGGCTATATCCTCAGCCATACCTAAAAGTATATCCGTGGTTTTTCCCATGGCTGAGACTACAACTACGACGTCATCACCCTGGGCCTTTCTTTTCGCCACTCTTTTAGCTACATTTTTTATTTTATCTATAGTTCCTACTGAAGTTCCTCCATATTTTTGAACAGCCCTTGCCATGCATTTCACCTGCCTTTTCTTACGATAATAACTTTGTTTTTTTAACAATTTAACAAATAAAAAAACAGCCAAGAGCAAAAGGCAGCCATGACTGATGATATTATCATCAAAGACCTCTTACCCCGCACAAATCAGCACTCCACCGGAAGATTGGGCAATCAACCGTAGACAGTACTATACTTATTAAGCATAGTCCCAATGCATTACCTAGGGAAAGTAATACATTTCGGCAATTATCCCTTTCATCTAACTCTACGATTTCCCCAAACCTAAGTTAAAATACTAATTATAATTGCATCCTCTAATTTGCACTCAAAGGATTTCTTATTCATTTCCATGTATCTTATCACAATTGTTACGTTCTGTCAATATTTCAACATCTCATATATCCCGATTAACAAGCCCAAAAGGCTTAGTACCGCTTGCATCAAAGTTGGTTTTACTCTAAAAATATATTATAATAAATATGTTCACAAAATATCATCGATCGAGGTAAGATATGAAGAGAGAGATCAACACAAAGTATACATATTTAACGATTATCGTTACAATTATTGCAATAATCATGACTTTAATATTAAACATACCTTTATACTATGGACTCTTAATGGGACTCTTGATAGCTTGTGGAATTTCCTATAAGAACGGATATTCATGCAAGGAAGTTTTAGAAATGATTATCAAGGGGGTTAAGGGGGCTCTAATAATAATTATTATGATGTCTCTAATCGGAATGCTTATAAGTATATGGATGTCCAGTGGAACTATACCCACTATGATCTTCTATGGATTTAAATATCTATCAAATACAAATATTATTTTAGCTGCATTCCTTACTAGCTCAGCGATTTCTATGGTTTTAGGTACGGCCTTCGGTACCATAAGTACTATTGGTACTGTTTTTCTGAGTTTAGCCCTTGGCCTAGATTTACCCATGGCACCCTTGGTTGGAGCAATAGTTTCGGGTTCATATTTAGGGGATAGGACATCTCCCATGTCAAGTAGTGCCAATTTAGCTGCTACAATTACTGAAACAAATATTATTGATAATATAAAACATATGATGGCAACAACTTTACCTGTTTTTTCTTTAAGTGCAATATTATATTGGATCATTGGTAATAATCTTGTTAGTGATGTTTCAAGCTCAAATGATGTCAAATACTTCCAAGAGCTTTTGTTGTCTAATTTTCAGATTGAGTTTATTTCACTAATACCACCATTATTAATCCTGGTTTCCGCAATTGCATTTAGAACTTCAATAGTCAAAAGTATTAGTTTAGGCTTAATAACCAGTATTCTTATTTTTCTAATTAGAGATGATGCTTCTATAGTAGATACCATATACATAATAATTCTAGGTTATTATCCTGACAATTTTGAAATTGGCAAAATTATGTCTGGTGGCGGATTCGTATCAATGAAAAATGTTCTATTAGTCATTAGTATCTCAACAGGTTTAAATGGAATTTTAGAGGGCACAGAAATGATAACACCTTTAATTAAAGGCTTCTCCAATAGTATTAAAAGTATAAGAAATCTTATTCACAAGACAGCTATTCTGTGCATTATTGTATGTGCTATAACCTGCAGCCAGGCACTTACTACTATAATACCGGGACAATATTTGAAAAAGATTTATGGTGAATTTAACCTTTCTAAAAACACATTAGCCCGTACTATTTCCGATGCAGGAATTATCATAGTTCCACTTATGCCATGGAATATTAATGCTATTTTGGTTTCATCCATAATGAAGGTTCCAACATTGCAATATCTACCCTATTCTTTTTTATGTTACATGCTTCCTATACTAACATTTGTTTATCCAATGTTTAACCCGAATTATTCACTGAAAGATTAAAAAGGTGCAAGTAGTTTTGAATTCTAAGACTTTCATCAAGCTCAAAGGCATATCCATACTGTACATCGAGAATTTGATGGAGGTCTTAGAATCAAAAGGACGTAGCAGAGTTTTGAACTTTCTATGAATAATACAGGTTTAGGTTTAAATATAGAGAAAACTAAATTTTAAGGAGTGATTTTATATGAAGCTTAAATACCTAGGTCATTCTGCTTTCTATATTGAAAGTGGAGATTTCAAATGCCTAATAGATCCATTTCTCAGTGGAAACCCTATGGCAAAATCAACACCGGATGATTTTACAGGTATATCCCATATATTTGTAACCCACGGCCATGGCGACCATTTAGGCGACACTATCGAAATAGCTAAAAAGAATAATTCTACAGTTATAACAAATTTTGAGATAGCTTCTTTCCTAGGAGAAAACAAAGTTACTGCCCACCCTATGCATATAGGAGGAAGAACAAAATTTGATTTTGGTATAGTTAAAATGACTCCTGCCCTTCATGGTTCTGGAATACAAACTCCAGATGGAATGATTTATGGAGGAAACCCCGGTGGGTTTGTAATTGAAATCGATGGAAAAAAAGTGTATCATGCTGGTGACACAGGTCTTACAATGGATATGAAGCTCCTTGAGGTAGAAAATATTGATCTAGCTATCCTTCCCATCGGTGGCAACTTTACTATGGATATTGATGACGCAATAAGGGCAGTAGAATTTATTAAGCCAAAAAAGGTTGTTCCTATACATTATGGCACCTTCCCAATAATCGCGGCTTCTCCTCAGGAGTTTAAGGATAAAGCCCGTGATGTTGAGGTAATAATATTAGAATCTGATGGAGAGTATTCTCTTTAGTACATACTAAGGAACCGAAGCTTTTTCGGTTCTTTTAAATTTCCTTAATAAAGGTTTATATTTTCCCTATATGATATATAATCAATACTATGAATAAATTCATATAGAGATTCAAGTAAAACTACTAATTTATATATATATCCAAAACTCCCAGCAGATCGAGTGTTTGCATATGTATAAATTAAGTTCTACTATGTGAACTCTATATAATAAATTAGTATATATATAGACGAGGTGTTTAATATGAAACAAGAAACTAAGGGTATAATATGCCTTCTTTTATCTTCATTCTTTTTTGCTATGATGGGCGCAACTGTAAAATCAGCACCTGATATACCAATTGCTCAAAAGATTTTTTTTAGAAATCTAGTAGGTGTTCTTATTACTGGCAGCATTCTTATAAAAAACAAGGAGAGTTTTATAGGTTCTAATATAAAGCTTTTAACATTAAGGTCATTATTTGGATTGTTAGGTGTAGCTGCAAATTTCTATGCTATTTCAAAATTACCTTTATCCGACGCTGCTTTATTAAATAGAATGTCTCCTTTCTTTCTTATATTACTGTCCTTATTTTTTTTGAAGGAAAATGTAAACCGATATCAGCTTTATGCAATGATAGTCGCACTATTAGGTGCTAGTTTTGTAATAAAGCCCCAATTCAACTATACTATTATACCTGCATTAATAGGGCTATCCTCTGCCATATTCGCTGCAGCAGGTTATGCCACTGTAAGGCAGTTAAGACTCTATTCATCCCCCTATACAATCGTATTTTTCTTTTGTATCTTCTCATGTCTTGGTACAATTCCATTTATGTTAATGGGCCACTATAGAGTTCCAAATTCTTCAGAGTTAGTTATGCTTATTTTAATAGGTCTTTCTGCTACGGCAGCTCAAATCTTTATGACAACGGGATATAGATTTGCACCTGCTTCCAGATTAGCTATATATGGATACACTAATATTATTTTTTCCGCTATCTTGGGAGTAATACTTTGGAGCGAATATCCGGATCTATTAAGTGTCTCAGGTGGTCTTCTTATAATAATAGGTGGATTTATTAATTATGTTGCTATGAATAATAAAAACTTCAGTCAACCAAATGAAATAACAAAGGATGAATAATTATTAATTTATTAAAAATATGTTATAATTTAAAGAAGCTTTTAAATAGTTTTATTTTTATATTTTAAAAAAGCCAATTTAAAAACAAACCCGTATTATTGATAAAAAATTCAAAACTACTTGCACCTTTTCAAATTTTTTATCAATAATACGGGCTAAAATATATTTTTAATAGGAGGATTACTTATGAGTCAAAGTTTTTCAATGGTTGCACCCCATTCTAAAAGACCGGTTAATGAAGATAAAATTTTTTCAGCCAGCAGGCAAGCCAATGAGGCAACTTCAAAGTATGGCTTTGAAAATGTTATAAATTCTACTGTAGGTGCTCTTTTAGATGACAATGGAAAATTACTTGTCTTACCTACTGTTATTGATATCCTAAAGAATTTACCACCTCAGGAGATAGCTGCCTATGCTCCAATTGCCGGACTACCTGAATTTCTGGAATCAGTAAAGACTGCCACTTTTAGAGATTATCTACCGGAAGGATATATTGAGGCTGTAGCTACTCCTGGGGGGTCTGGAGCTATAAGGCATACCATATGGAATTACTCTGAAATGGGTGACTCTATACTAACATCGGATTGGTACTGGGGCCCTTATAAAACAGTAGCTGAAGAGCATGGTAGGAAAATTGCTACATACAAATTATTTGATAAGAATAATAATTTTGATATTCAATCATTTAAAGAAAAGCTAGGTGAATTGTTAAAGGTTCAGGAAAGAGTAGTTATCTTATTAAATTCACCAGCACACAACCCAACTGGATTTACCTTAGAATTATCTGAGTGGGAGAAAGTAATTGATGTTCTAAAGCACTATGCCGATATCGATAGTAATAACAAAATTATTTTGTTCTCGGATATTGCCTATATAGATTTTGCGGGAGAGGCAAGTTCATCAAGGGAGTTTATGAAGTACTTTAGTAACCTTCCTAAAAATATACTAACTATAGCATCCTTTAGTATGTCGAAGGGATATACTTTATATGGAATGAGAAGTGGCGCAATGCTATGTGTTACATCAAGTAGAGAAATCTCTGAAGAGTTTAAAAATGCAGCACAATTTTCAAATAGAGGCGTATGGTCTAATGGAACAAGAAGTGCTATGAAGGTACTAGCAGAGATTTTTAGTAATAAGGACCTTCTCAAGAAGGTTGAGAGCCAACGAGAAGTATATAAAAAGTTACTTGACGATAGAGCCAATGCATTTGTAGCTGAAGCGAATAAAGTAGGATTAGAGATTTGTCCATATAAATCTGGATTCTTCGTGACAGTACCATGTGATAATCCTGTGGAAGTAGCAGATAAACTGAAGAAGGACAATATATTCGTTGTACCTCTTGAAAAGGGAATTAGATTTGCAGTATGCTCTGTATCTAAAGAAAAATGTAAGAGTGCACCTCAAAAAATATATGATGTAATAAATGGATAAAACAAAAGCGCCTAGGGCGCTTTTGTTAGTTCTAAGTTTAAAATTCTTAAGATTAAAGTCATTCTTTATGGTCTTTATCACATGTTAATTTATTATATTATGTTATTAGTTTTGTTGATAAATATTGAAAAAGAATGATTTTATCCACAATTTTGAAGAAGTTATTATTATATGTGGAAAAAAGAAGATATCAAATCCTCATTTTTATATTTCTATATTTTTAAAGATTACCGCATAACCAAAGATTATTGATCCCATAACAATAAATACATCCGCAGCATTAAAAACTGGATAATTGATTAAATTGAAATCCAAAAAATCTATAACATAATGCAGTCTTATTCTATCGACTAAGTTACCAATAGCCCCTCCAATAATAAATGCCAAAGGTAATTTTAATAATAGTAAATTTTCTTTCTTCATGATTTTTACAAAATATACTATTAAGGCAAGTACTACTATAAATGTAATTAATATTAAAAAGGTTTGCTTATCTCTTAAAATACTAAATGCAGCACCAGTATTTTTTCTATATGTAAGATGAAAGACATTTTCGATCAATGGATAAGTTTCTATTGGACGTAGATGAATAACAGCTAGATATTTAGTCCATTGATCTAAAATAATTATAGAAATTATCATTATAAAGTATATCATTAAATTTTCCTCCAAATTCTTTTAATAAGCTTTTTCAGTACCTTCTCCATTCTAACATATAGAGTTCATATAGTAAAATTTAAAGCAGCTGGTTCTTCTAAAGTATTGGAGAAAATAATCTTCCCAGGGCCTCTCTAAACTTAACAAATATATTCCTCTTTGAGTACTCTGTAAGTTCTATCTCCTTACTATCGTCAATATCCATTAAAAAATCATTCTCTATTCTTTTTACTACTTCATTGTCATAAATAAAAGCATTAACTTCAAAATTGATGCTAAAGCTCCTAATATCAAGATTTGCCGTTCCAATGGAGGCTCCGATTCCATCCACTAATAAAAGCTTGCTGTGTATAAATCCATTTTGGTAGGAATATACCTTAACTCCCGCTGCTAAAAGTTCTTCTATATAGGATCTCGTTGCCCAATATACAAGATAATGATCAGGCTTATTAGGTACAATTATACGAACATCTATCCCACTAAGTGAAGCAGTCTTTAATGCCATCAAGATACTCTCATCAGGCACTAAATATGGAGTAGCTATCCATATTCTCTTCTCGGCAGTAGATATCATTGTGAAGTAGGCTTGCAAAATCGATTCCCAATTAGAATCTGGACCACTTGATGTTATTTGTATTAATTGTTCCCCATAATGGGCTAGCTTTGGATAATACTTTTTATCTAAAATTAACTCCGCTGATACAAAGTTCCAATCCTTTAAAAAAATATTTTGTAGGCTATATATAGCTTCACCTGAGATTTTTATATGGGTATCTCTCCAAAACCCTAAGTGAGTATTTTTTCCCAGATACTCGTCCCCAATATTTATGCCACCTAAAAATCCTACTCTACCATCTATAACTATTATCTTTCTATGATTTCTGTAATTTAACTGCCTGCTAAGAACTGGAAAAATAACAGGGTAAAACGGATAAACCTTTATACCAGCATCCTGCAAGGATTTGATATATTTTTTACCCAACTTCCAACAACCAACACTGTCATAGATAAGTCTAATCTCTAATCCTTCCTTCGCCTTATTAATAAGAATATCTTTAATCTTATTTCCAATGTTATCGTTTCTTATTATAAAGTACTGCATATGAATATGATGCCTTGCCTCTTTAAGCTCCTTTATTATTGAAGAATAAGTATTTTCGCCATTAGTTAATACTTCTACATTGTTATTAACGGTAAAGGGCGCATTTGAATTTTTTAAAAGTAATTTAATTAACCTGCTTTTCACCATACTCTCATCATTTTGAAATAAACCTATTTGACCTAAAATTTTTTCTTGGGTAAAAGCAATTTGTGAAAGAAGCTCAAAATCTATATTCTTCTTTTTTTCGAATCTTTTTTTCTTCCTAACGGTTTGCCCAAATAAAATATAAAAAATAAATCCAACTACCGGTACTAAAAATAATATAAGTAACCAGGCAATGGTCTTTGAAGAGTTATTATTTTCTAAAAAAATGACTATTCCTATAAAAATAGCATACCATGTGAATATAATTCCTAATAGCGTGGTAATTTTTTGCAAAACCTCATCATATGTAATGTTCATCGTGACTTCAAAAACTACTAGGCCTAAAAAAGCAAGAATTAATACAGAAAAAACTGAAATCGCTATGATTTTTTTAGATAGTATTTTCATATTATTCACCACTATATCCTATAGAGATTCAAGTAAAACTATTAATTAATACACATCTAAAAGTCCTAAAATACTTCATATTTGGATATGTATAAATTAAGTTTTGCTATATAAACTCTATTTATTTGACTTCTATTTTATTTATTAAATATATATACTATTATAGAGTTTTCATACTAAAAATACTCTTGGTAGTTTTAGCAAGAATCTTTATCTATCATTTCTTATTAAATACCCTATTTTGATATAAATAAAGACATCCTGCTAAATTTAGCAGGATGTCTTTATTTATATTGGCGGAGAAAGCGGGATTCGAACCCGCGCGCCGGTAAACCCGACCTAACGGTTTAGCAAACCGTCCTCTTCAGCCTACTTGAGTACTTCTCCAAAATATTGCTCCTAATACACAAAATACCCTAACATGCATTAGGGAATTTTGAAATATTTAGTTTGAACCGGCAATGACTTACTCTCCCAGGCAGTTGCCCACCAAGTACCATCAGCGCTGAAGAGCTTAACTTCTGTGTTCGATATGGGAACAGGTGTATCCTCTTCGCTATAACCACCGGA
>JMSU01000070.1_pt1 | contig 64508 bp, 49 predicted proteins | sample 179011 | NCBI WGS metagenome assembly JMSU01 (sample SAMN02769580, study PRJNA246767) | bioreactor metagenome | isolation source: Culture-1 Bioreactor ArsB derived from microbial biomass from the upper 2 cm... | place: Germany: Bremen | collected day 87 after inoculation
ATGAAAGAGATTGTTTTGCTATGCAAAGCCAACTCTCTGAATTTACAAAGGAATTTATTTGGGTAAAGTTTTTTAAGCTTTTAGTTTGTTTCACTGTTCAGTTTTCAAGGTTCCTGTTGTTTCTCGTTTTTCTTTGCTGTCTCACCAGCGAAGAGTATTGTATCATCCCAGCAATTTAAAGTCAAGGTTTTTGAGGAACTTTTTTCAACAAAACATTACAGCGTTCTCTAAACCCTTATTATCAGCGGCTTTAGCACATATTTTTTTATTGAAGTTTATTTGTTCTTTTTCTTGTTCTGTTGCTTATTCTCTTTAATACCTTAAAAAAATATTTCTAAACCCCTCATACTGTCTTCCAAGCCAAAGAATGAGAGTATTCTCACACTTATTCCCTACTTAGCATCTTATTAGAATCTCTTAATTGTTAATCATCAAAAAAGCGTCAATTCAAAATATGACCCCTTATCAACTAAAAACCCAGTATTAGCTCAAATAGATCTAGATAAATACCACACACTAAGAATACAGGGGGAGATCTTTCTTTTATCAACTTTATGTATGTACTTCATGGGGGTCCTTATACTATGAAAAAAGACGTCCCTATCTTCATATAATACTTCAATACAAAGTTAAGGACGCTTTCAAAGCAAGATCATTATTTAATTTTATGTAATTTCCCTATAATATATAGTAGAAACACGTTAATCTACTTTATAATACTCTTTGAAATATTTGTTACCACCTTCATTAATAGGTTGTTATCATAGAAGAAACTAGCTACCTTAGATACTTCTAATGTCTCATATACCTTAGCTACATTTGGATTAGCGCTTAACATAGATAGTACTAAACCTAAAAACCAGACAACAATAACACCAATAATTGCACCGATTGCCAAACCACCTAATTTATTTATCTGATTAAGTACAGGCAACTTGCTTACTAAGTCAGCTAAGCTTATAACGACCTTCATTAAAATAGATACAATAATGAAAACACCTAGAAAAGCAATAATATTAATAATTAATGTGGCAATCATACCACCAATATAATCACCAATGTTATTTACATCCAACAGATTGTAGATTTCATTATTGTTATTGGTTACTAATATATGTTTAAATGCCTCTGGTATCTGTAACCCATTAATAAAGTTCATTTGGTCTCCAGTAGTCTGAGCTGTCTCAGCAGCACCTTCTAACTTTAATAAACCAATAATCCAATCTTTTATGGATCCAAAAACACCTGTATTATGAATCAGAAATTGACTCACATATGGATATACATACATGGTAACCATCACCGATATAATCAAAGATACAAACTTAAACAACGTTTTTATTAAACCTCTCTGATAGGAAATAAAAGCATTAAGCCCAATGATCCCTATCACCACTATATCTAACCAACTCATTTTAATTTCCTCCTCATTTAATCACCTTTACAACCCTATATTCATTTTGTAGAACGATTAGGAATTTATTACGACCTAAAGATGCAATATATTTTATATCTTCCTTAAGAGGTGTATCCCAATTAATTTTACCATTATAATATTCCCTTATGTAGAATTCAGATTCAACATAGTATTTTTCATGGCTACCTTCTAAATATGTAATTGGGTGTTCATAATCTGTTTGATAAGCTACTTGTCCTGAAGGCTTGTATGCCACTAGAATATTTTCTTGATATGTTGCCTCTCCTGAAACGGGTCTACCCATTAAAGTTAATAGATTGCCATCTGCATAAGATACTTTTTTAATTTCATTGCCTATTATAACTTTGGCAATCTCCTCTGGCTTGATATCTACTTGATAAAATAAAATCTGATTATCACCTACTGCACTCACATGCTCTCCATCAAGAAACTTCACTTCTGGGATAACGGTGCCATCAACACCGTATGCGCCAGTTACCCTTTCGTCAAATTTCTGACCGGTATCACTGAAATTAAAAAACGTTAAGTTGGATGCTACTGTTTCACCCTTTACAAACAAGTAGCTCGTAACCATCTTGGTACCATCTTTTGAAATATCTAAGGCTAAAGGAAACCCATCATTTTCTAAAAAAGTTTCTCTATGTATTAATTCTGTGCCTTCTGCATTATATAATTGCACAACATGTCCCTTTTCATTTTGCCCAATTATAGCTACTATACCATTTTCATTAATATCATACATAATGATGGGGTCATTCACATCATATTTTCGAATAAACCCTTCTTCGTTAAATAAATAAATATCTCTTGATGATATATCACCAACTGCTAAAAACTTATCATTACTAATCACCTTGGGATTCATCATATTAAAGGTTTTATCCCATATAGGGTTTCCCTTATAGTTTATCATGGTCACACCATCTTTGGATACCCTTACAATATGATCACCCAATTGTCTTAAGCTCACCTTATCAAGCGGATTAATAATTGTCTTATTCATGACTTCAAACTTAACTTTCCCCCCTATTAACCCATAGCCCGTTGGTCGTAAAATTAATACGTATGCCACCAATGCGCCAATGACAGTAACCATGATGAGAAAGATTTTCATCTTTTGTTTTTTCACCTTATCACCTACGTTTATTCTTTCTTATCCTTTTGTTAGTCTCTTTCCTAAATACTTTACGTTACCCTTGACCTTAGCTTTTAATTCATCCCATTTTAGTTTAGCAAAATATAACATAATGAGAATAATTTGAAATATACCTATGTAGCCAAATATAGGATAGACCTTACCTACCATATTTGAAAAACCTATTTGAGAAAAAACCACTGCCACACTAATGAAAAATGCAAGCTTGACTTTACCACCCTTAGCTTTATTTATATTTAACTTAGATAATATGCCATAACCATTAGCTACCGCTGTAGTAAACATAGCAGAAATTAAAACAATGATGTAAATATATTGTACCACCTTAGCGTATCTCATTACAATAGCTAGCATAGGAATTTCTATTCCTTGTATATCTTTGTAATGTACAAGAATCACAAAACCAAGGATTAGTCCAATCATACCTAGAGCGATACCAGCAAGAAACGAACCTAATCTGGCTGTGAATTTACTGGTAATTAATTTATGCAAAGTGGTTAACACCACCACAGCTGTGATAATGTTATAGGATACATAGATAATGGCTGAGCTAAACCAATTATCACGAACAACTAAAAACACTTGAACGATATTGCTTATGACAGATGTACTTCTAAAAAACCACATATATAATCCCACAATAAGAACACCTACTAATAAAATAGGTGCTAAAATAGAATTAACCGCAATAACACCCTTAACGTCAAACAAAAAGGTAATGTAACAACAAATAGCCATGGCAAGAACACCTACCTGATAGGGCATGTGAAATCTTTGTTGAAACAAAGCTCCTGAGCCTGCAAACATAGCACAAAAACAAACGAACATAAAAAAGACAACAGTCCAGTCCAATATTTTACCAGATACTTTTCCTGCTATAGGATTTATAAACTCTTTATAGTTTTTTGCACCATTATGGTAGATAGTTTCTAGAACTGCCCATCCGATAAGTGCGAACATAAAACCTGTCAGCAATAACCCTATCATACCTTTGTATCCATAATATGCAAAAAACTTCATCATTTCTTGACCAGAAGCAAAACCAGCTCCAAGAACAGTTCCTATGTATACTGATGCAATTTTTATGGCATTTCTGAAATCTGTTTTCAATATATCAACCCCTGAATATCATAATGTTTGATTAAAACTTGTTATTATATATTTATGTTCACCTCTATAAGTTCATACCATATAAGTCTATTTAGATCATATGCCTTCTTTAATTAATCGAGCCTATATAATACTTATCATTATAAATAAGATACATTTTCCCATACTATAAAAAAGGCTATCAATGCTAGAATACCTAGCTAATGATAGTCTTTTTATAGTTATTATGACTTGTTTCTTCTATTATAATGTGCTTCCCGTCATATTAATTAATCTCTACTCTGGATACCTTGCCATCCAGACCATTTTTTTTGTGGTATTGAACTTTTACATAAGTATCTTCGTAGCTACGTTCAAAGGAATTTACTTTATAATCTCTTACATACCTTTTAACTGTTATGGTACATACATCATCACCCCAACTTCCTTCTGGGCTATCATAAACGCGGATGACCGTATCCGGTGCTACATTTTTCAAACGTAGTGATCGGACTTCATCGTTTTCCATAGGGTTCTTTTTAAGGTTAACTCTTGTATAGACTACATTCCATGTACCTAATAAATCTTGGGTACAGTTATTACCTTCATAAAACATAATAGAACCATCTGGAAGTTTATCGTAATGGGTATTTACACTGACACGGGATATCTTACCATCCAAACCATTCACATAGTGCGGTATCACTCGGACATGGTCGTTATCTACATAGGTTTCAAAAGAATCGACTTTAATACTTGCTACATCACCCTTGATGTAAACCTCAGCCCAGTCATCATCTTTTCCTCCGTTAGGATCATCATAGAAAGTGAGTAATGCTCCTGCTTTGGCATCTGTAATAACCATAGAACGTATCTCATCATTTTCGATAATGTGATTCTGGAGATTCAATGTCATATTCTCTGATAGACTTACTGTTCCGACAAGGTCTTGTGTGCCATTATTGCCTTCATAGAATCGTGCTACAGAACTTGGGGCACTTACCCCTACTCTCACTTCTACTCTTGATACTTTACCTGATAAACCGTTATATAAGTGGGGTAAAATATATACATAGTCATTGCTCAAGAATGCTTCAATATTATCAATCCTTATGGAATGGTCAATATCCTTCTTTACAAAGATCTCTACATAATCGTCTGATGTACTGCCACTTGGACTATCATATAATCTAATACATGTATCTTTATCCATTTGGATAAGTTTTAACGACCTTATATCATCATTGGATAATTTCTTAACACCACTTGGAGGGTCCTCTTGAATATTATAAGTTATATCCCCATTTATACTTAACCCTGCACGCATAATACCGATACAATTATCACGTGCATAGAATTCAATAAAGTTATTATACTTATTCAATGTAGAGCCTGTTCCTGAACCTGGACCATAAGGTCCATCCTTATAATCGATACCAACATTGCCCCATCTACCACGATAGTCAAGCCATGGCTGATTTTCTAACACCTGGACGTTATGCCAAGTTTCCCATGTTTGCCCACTTTTACTGATATGATCATCAGGAAGCAACAGTGCCGTTGCAGCTGGTCGGTCTATTTTCCATTCATTACTACCCGTACTGGTGGCTGCTTCTAATGCATAAGATGCATGGCTATCAATCGCTGAATAAACAACAGGGTGACTGCCTTCAAATTCCAATTCGCTCTGGGTATAATATTGATGTTCATCGCCATGAGCATTGTATATTGCAGCGTCAAAGGTATGATTTTCTTTCTCTAAAATAACAGTAATTCTTTCCCAATCTCCTTGGTGGGATGCACCGTCAATGCCTAAGATATCTGGACCAATATTGCCATTATGGGGATACCAGAAGAGATATATCATCTCATAGTAGTCATTACCTTCATAAAACTTGACGTATACTGGAGCATTCACTACTCCATCATTATCGCCATATTTAGCTGAGTCCACAATACGTCTCAAAAAGAATTTGCCATCTTGGTTACTTTGAGCCCCTTCATACACTTGATTAGCAATGTTATCAGCTGTTACATTTTCTTCAACGACTGCTGATGTAACGCTTCCACTTAAGAGTATTGTATCTTCAATCCATACTCTTGTATCTTCGATTAAATAATGCACCTCAGTTGCCTGAAACCAATTTTCAACGTTATCAGGAAAATACTGTTCTTCATTATGAAAATAAACTTTTGGTGCATACTGTTTAATTAAGTCAAGTTTTTGACCTTCTGTCAACGAGGCTGAAGCATAACTCGGAATCCCAAACCTAGAGCTCACATGAACAATGATCAAAATCGATACAAAAATACAGATAACTCTTTTCTTACATATCATAAATATTCCTCCCTTGTAAAAAGTATCTACATTATAAGCATAAGCAATTATCTTAGCTATACCTATAGTTTCATTATAGCAAATCATTGTCATGTTTTATCCTTCCTGGCATGTAAGTGTCATACAGCATCATAAAACAGCAATCAAGAAAAGAGGCTACGCGTCATCTTCCATAGGAAGTTCTAGTCGTTAAGAAAGTTTCCTTAGCGCATATGCTAAACTGAGGACTTTCCTATAAGATGAAAAAGCCACCACCCACTAGAATATTCTAATTTGTGATGACCTTGAACATACTCTTCTATGCTTTCAATCATTATGAATTAATTTTTTATATTCATCTATATACGTCTTGGCAGAACCTTCCCAAGAAAATCTCTTCTCCATACAATGCCGAACCAATTCTTGTCGTTTCTTTTTATGATGATAGATGTCAATTGCGTCCTTAATTGCTCCCCTTAAGGATGTCTCATCATATGATTCAAAAACGAATCCACAACCTGTTACTGTATCCCCGTCAAAAGGTTCAACTGTGTCCACTAACCCACCTGTTTTTCTAACAATGGGTATGGTGCCAAATCGCATACTATATAATTGAGATAACCCGCATGGTTCAAATCGGGATGGCATCATAAAATAATCAGAAGCTCCATAGATTTTTCTAGCTAGTTTATGATCAAATGCAATGATAACCTTGATTTGATCCGGATATACCTTTTCTAGGTTTCTTAGTGAATCTTCATAGTCTTCTTTACCTGTACCAAGAATCAAAAATTGTACCTCTTGATCTTCTTTGACTATCGCTTCCATTGCTCCAATGGCGATATCAATTCCTTTTTGATCACTAAGGCGCGATATCATACTGACTAAAGGAACTTGTCTTTGGGGTAAACCCACTTCCTGTTGTAATTTTAATTTATTTTTACCTTTCATTGCCATTGCATTTTTAGTACCAAAAGTATAGGCAAGATAGGGATCTGTTTCTGGATTAAATTTCTCATAATGAACACCATTAATAATACCTATGAGTTTTAACTTATGTCGACGTAGAATTCCGTCTAGTCCGTACCCGTAAGCTGGTGTTTGGATCTCTTCTGCATAGGTGTGGCTTACTGTTGAAACAGTGTCAGAAAAGATAATGCCAGCTTTCATAAAGGATACATTTCCATAGAATTCTAGTGCTTCATTATGAAAGTAGTTCCTTGATATATTTAGCCGATCTAATAAATCTATTTGGAATATACCCTGGTATTGTAAATTATGGATGGTATAGAATACTTTCATTTCTTTGTAATACGTGTTGTGACCATAGGTAGTCTTTAATAAAAATGGTATCAGCCCTCCATGCCAATCATTCACATGAATAATGTCGGGTTTAAATCCTATGATAGGCAATAGTTGTAGCACAGCTTTAGAGAAAAAACCAAAACGCATACCATCGTCATCGTAACCGTAAAGTTGTTCCCGGTCAAAAAATAGCTTATTTCCAATAAAATAAGTTGTTAACCTATCTTCCTTATACACATATAATTCTGCTGATTCAATACGTCCCTCTACTTCTATCATATAATGTAACGTCTTCTGTAGCGGGTAGTCTTCTTCAATCCCCATGTACTTAGGCATAATCCGAACAACTTCTGTACCCATAGCACTTAATTCATCTGGCAAAGATTCACTCACATCTCCTAAGCCACCAGTGGTTGCATAAGGCGCAATTTCAGCAGATACATATAATAGCTTTATATTATTCTTACTCATACAAATCCCCTCTTCGTCATCCAAATCTCAAATTAGCCTACTATACTTAACTATATTATTGCCAGAAATTCCATGGCTTATATAGTATATAGAAGTATGTCCCATTATATGCTAGGAATCTTAAAAAATGGATTATCTTTGGAGGTAACCTTATTATTTCGTTACGGATTATCGAAAATTATAGTTTACTAAGTGGTATAACTATATTTAATATATATACGTGTATGTTTTTCTAAAATCAGTGGGGGTCATTCCCATCTCTCTTTTGAAAACATAACAAAAATAAGCACTACTCTTATAACCACATGCCAGACCTATATCCTCTAAGGTTCTGGTAGTATGGGTTAATAGTTCTTTTACCTGTTTTATTCTCTGGTTTGTGATATACTGACCCGGTGTGATTTTCATAATCTTCGTAAACTGCTGATGAAAATATGTAGGACTAAGCATACAAATCTTGCTTAACTGTGTTAAGGATAGATCTTGGTTCAGGTGATTCTGGATATACTCAAGGACTTGATTGATGCCTATATGTTGATCTTTTGCTACATTACTTCCCGTTGTTTCCTGAGATAATCGGTAGATTAACTGTAGTAGTAGCGATTTGATTAAAATTGCGGACCCTTCGTGAGGATGAATATGGTTATTAAAAATATCCATAAATAGCTTTCTATACACCTCTTGATACTTGCATTTTGTTTTTTTCTGGATCTTAACTATAATTGGATGATCAACACACGAACTCATAATTTTATGTTCATCGTGGATGTAATCCCGTTTAATACCTTCTTCTGGTTGAACAAATTGAAAGCAAATCCAAATACTATTATACGGCATGATACCTCTTGTGGTTTGTCCTGGCTGTCGAAAGAGTATATCCCCTTTTTCCACTTGAACTTTTTGATCATCAATCCACATCCATCCCCCATGGCTGTCCATAATCATCTCAAATTCATAATCGTATAGTGTCCGTCGATGCAAAATTTTACCTTTTGTCATATGCATCCCTTGTGAAAAATAAGAACAATATAGGAGTTTTGGATTCATCATATCTTCTTGAATGGTATTCATTGGTATTCTCCCTTAATATTTTTATACAACTGCCTTAGCCCTATATATCAATTTATCTAATTTATAAGCATTTTTATTTTATTATATCATAAGATTTCGATATAAAATCAGAATATATAAGATTGTTTCCATTCATCTATATGGATAAAATAATCTTAGACACCATAAAGAACCAAGGAGGTTACCTCAATGCAAAATTATATGACTTTACCCTTTATGAATAAGCACTTATCTATTGAAGATCGAATTCATGATTTAGTATCGCGCTTAACACTGGAGGAAAAAGTATCTCAGATGCTACATTATGCACCTGCTATCGAACGTTTTCATATCCCCCCTTATAACTGGTGGAACGAGTGTTTACATGGTGTTGCTAGAGCTGGTGTTGCCACTGTCTTCCCTCAAGCCATTGGTCTAGCTGCCACTTTTGATGGACCATTAGTGAAACAAGTAGCTTCCGTAATCTCAGACGAAGCACGGGCAAAACATCATGAAGCCTTACGCCAAGGTGATCACAGCATCTACAAAGGGCTAACCTTTTGGTCACCTAACGTTAATATCTTTCGTGACCCAAGGTGGGGTCGAGGCCATGAAACGTATGGGGAAGATCCTTGTCTAACCGGAAAATTAGGCGTAGCTTTTATCCAAGGTATTCAAGGTGATGATGCAACATACCTAAAGGCCGCTGCATGTGCCAAACATTTTGCTGTACATAGTGGTCCAGAAAAAAACCGACACGCATTTAATGCCACTGTATCTAAAAAAGACTTATATGAAACCTATCTTCCTGCCTTTGAAGCCTGTGTAAAAGAAGGTCAAGTAGAAGCTATCATGGGAGCATATAACCGTACTAACAAAGAACCTTGTTGCGGTTCTACCTTCTTATTGCAAGATATTCTAAGAGATGATTGGGGATTTCTTGGCCATGTCGTATCGGATTGTGGGGCTATATCGGATTTTCATTTATATCATGGTGTAACCAATACCCCACAAGAATCAGCTGCTATGGCTGTAAAAGCTGGTAGTGACCTAAACTGTGGTAGCACATATGCCTCTTTGTTATCCGCTGTTGAGCAAGGTCTCATTGATGAAGCAACGATCAATACAGCTGTGCATAGGCTCTTTTCTACCCGCTTTCGATTAGGACAATTTGATTCTCCAGGTGATGTACCTTATGGGACTATTCCTTACAAAGTAAATGATTCACAAGAGCATCATGACTTAGCTATTGATGTGGCTAGAAGAAGCATGGTCCTCCTTAAGAATAAGAAAATATTACCCCTGAAAAAGGATCGTCTTAACGCCATCGCCGTTATTGGACCTAATGCTGATGACCCATTGGCTCTATTAGGTAATTATCATGGTACGCCTTCCACATGGTGCACACCCCTTGGTGGTATCCGTGATGCTGTAAGTGAAGGGACGAGGGTCTATTATGCAAAAGGTTGTGACCTATGGCAAATGCCAAATAGCCATGGGACAACTGACTTACTAGCCGAAGCTGTATCTGCCGCAACCTATGCTGACGTAACCATTCTATGTGTAGGTCTTAATGCACTCATTGAAGGTGAACAAGGAGATGCCAATAACTCTGATGCCGCTGGTGATAAGAAAAATCTTAATCTCCCTGGCTTACAACAAAAGCTTATGGAAAAAGTAATAGCAACAGGCACACCAACTATTGTTGTGGTGTTAGCAGGTAGTGCTTTAGACCTCCGCTATGCCAATATCCACGCTGATGCTATTATTCAGGGTTGGTATCCTGGACCTGAGGGTGGTCGCGCTCTTGCTGATCTGATCTTTGGAGCTTCTGATTTCTCCGGCCGTTTACCTGTAACTTTTTATCAATCTACAGATGATTTACCTGATTTTACAGATTATCACATGAAGGGGCGTACTTATCGTTATTTGGAGAAAGATCCCCTTTATCCTTTTGGATATGGTCTAAGCTATAACACGTATACCTATAATCACATGACCTGTTCCACTGAAAACATTACTATAGAAGATACCTTAACACTTACTGTAGATGTAACAAACGAAGGCATTTACCATGGTCGAGAGGTTGTCCAACTCTATATAAAAGCTCATGATGACCATCTACATTTACCTCATTGGTCTTTAGTTGATATCAAAGTCATTGACCTTAAACCGACTGCAACACAGACCATTTACTTTAATATTAAACCTGAACAACGTATGGTTATCAATGATGATGGCCAGTCTATCTTACCGTCAGGGGACTATAGGATCTACGTAGGCGGCAGTCAACCGGATGACGTAAGTGAGTCATTAACAGGCAAGGGTGTTTTATCACAAGTTATCCACAATAAACCACAATAGTTTGTTAATAAAATATTGTATAACGCAACTTAGAAATGTAATGTTAAAGACCTAAATTCTATTATTTATGAAGAACATGAATATTTTAGTAAAAATTTATAGAAACTTTCTTGGTAATATATTATAATACTACCATTGAAAGGAGTTGTTATATTATGAGTAAAATGGCAAAACTTGCAAAGAGAAATGAAATTGATGATGCCTTCAAATGGCGTCTAGAAGATATGGTGTCTTCTAAAGAAGAATGGCAAAATCGTTATGAGGAAATCATAAAATTATCTGAAGAGATGGCCTCTTATTCTGGAAAATTACAAGACTCAGCAGATACACTATTTGAGTGTTTACAAAAAAGAGATGAACTAAATGAGAAACTATCAAGATTATATGTATATTCCAATATGCGTTTACATGAGGATTCTAATGATGCTCAGGCACAAGCAACTGCTGAGAAGGCTAATACCCTTGCTGTTCGTGTAAGCAGTTCTTTATCTTTTATTGAGCCAGAGATATCTGCAATACCTGAAGAGGTGTTAAAAGGTTATATGGCATCTGATAATGGTATTTCATTATACGATGCTTACATGGATAATCTCCTTCGTCAAAAAGAACATATTCTTACTCTAGCTGAAGAAAAATTAATGGCTGAGGCAGCTGAATTAACTCAGAGTCCAGAGAATATCTTCTCCATGTTAAACAATGCTGATATTAAGTTCCCTACTATCAAAGATGAAAAGGGAAATGATGTAGAACTTACAAAAGGCCGTTATGTGACCCTTCTGGAAAGCTCAGACCGTCGTGTTAGAAAAGATGCTTTTGAAGCCATGTACGCTACTTACAAAAAGTTCAAAAATACCATTGCGACAACTTTTACAGCTAATATTAAGAAAGATATCTTCAACATGAAGGCTCGTAAGTTTAGCTCAACATGCGAAGCAAGCCTTTTTGAAAATAATATTCCTGTTGCTGTATATGATCAACTAGTGAGTACAATTCATAAATACATGCCTCTTATGCACCGTTATGTATCCATCCGTAAAAAGATGCTTAACTTAGATGAACTGCATATGTATGATGTGTATACACCCATTGTAAAAGATGTGGATGTGACTATCTCTTATGAAGAAGCAAAAGCAAAAGTATACGAAGCTCTTGCTCCAATGGGTGAAGAATATCTTTCACTTATTAAAAAAGGATTTGAAGAAAAGTGGATTGATGTGTATGAAAATGAAGGTAAGCGAAGCGGTGCTTATTCTTGGGGAACATATGGTGTACATCCATATGTATTACTTAATCACCAAGATAATGTAAATACCATGTTTACACTTGCTCATGAGATGGGCCACGCTCTTCATACTTATTATACAACAACAAATCAGCCTTTTGTTTATGGCGATTACCCAACATTCTTGGCTGAGGTTGCTTCTACTGTAAACGAAGCTCTACTTATGGAACATCTTCTTAAAACAACAGACGATAAAAACCAGAGATTATACCTCATCAACTACTTCATGGAGCAATTCAAGAGTACTGTTTATCGTCAGACTATGTTTGCTGAGTTTGAGCGTCTTACCCACGAAGTTGTTGAAGGCGGCGAAGCTCTGACAGCAGATAAATTATGTGAAATGTATCATGACATCAATGTGAAGTATTTTGGTGATGATATGATTATTGATGAAGATCTTGATATGGAGTGGGCAAGAATTCCTCACTTCTATTATAATTACTATGTATTCCAATATTCCACAGGCTATTCAGCAGCTATAGCTCTTTCACAAAAGATTCTTAATGAAGGTGATGATGCCGTTGAAAAATATAAGAATTTCCTTAAAAGTGGTTCTTCCGTATATCCTATTGAGACACTTAAGAAAGCTGGCGTAGATATGACAACAGCTGAACCTATTGAGAAAGCACTTAAGGTATTTGAAGGATTATTGGATGAAATGGAAAATATGATTAAATAGTTTTCGATTATACATCTTTTTATTATATGAAAAGAGACTGCTTAGGCAGTCTCTTTTATGTTATTTCCCCACTCATTATTATTACTTCTGTTGCACCCTATGGTTTTGGTAAGAGTATCTCTTGTCCCACATATATCCGATTAGGATTACTGATATCATTTAACTCTTGAATAGCTGGAACCATATCTAAACTATAGTAAAATTTTTCACTAATGGTGTTGAGACTATCACCTACTTTTACTTTATAGCTTTTTGGTATATTATCGGTAGATATGGTTGTGGTTTTTGGCAATACTTCCGTTGACATAGCTGGTACAGTCTCAGGTTGTTCTTCTGCCACTGGCTTTGGTTCTGTTTCTCCTTCTGCATCATTGGTGGCATCATTACCTTGCTTATCTTCTATAGGTGGTTCTTCAATGGTTGTTTCATTGTTTGTGGAAGGAGCTTTGTTTATAGCTTTTCCATCTTGTTCTGTCTCTGTGGACTCAATGGACTGGGTTGGCTTTAGGGTCCCATTGGTTGAATCCTTTCCTTTTCCAGGTTCTAGACTCCCTACTTCTTCTTTAATATTGTTGTATTTCTCAGTCATGGTACTCATGGCTGTTTGTAGTTCATTGAGTTTTTCAATATTACTGAGAAGACCTATGCCCATTAATAAACATATGAGCACTAATCCTCCACAGAGAATCGATAACATATTAACAAATTTCTTTTGATACACATCTTCCCGACGTTCTTGTTCTTTACGCCGAAAAGCTCTTACAATATTCTGTTCTTCCTGAACCTCTTCCTCGTTATTTTCTTCTTTTTCAACGACTTTGTTCTCTAACATGTAGTGATGCATAGCAGGATTTTTATCATAGTAGATATAATAACCTTTCTTCTCCTGCAACTCTCCATCACTTATGGCAAAGAAACTATCATCTTTTTCAAGAGGATCAATCAGATAGAGTATTTGCTTATCATCAATAAAATTCTTTTGGTGATGATCCTTTAAAAAAGAGGTCAATAGTATACCGTATCCTGGCTGTGTATACATCCAACCAATCACACTGTAATCTTCAAAATACCTTCTTATTTTTTCATAGACATAGTACCATGTTCGCTCTGTTATGCACAAATCTCCATTAACTTTTTCTGTGTGCTCACCTTTTATAGCGCCATGAATAATCACTACCACATCGTCATTATAGGTATAATTCTTACCTATTAAGAAGGCAATCTGTTCCGATGTTTTTTTCTCCGCTGCATACTGATTCAGATAGGAATACACATAATCCTCCATGTAAATACGATTACCTTCCATAGCCTCACCAATCTGACGGACGTTTTTGGGTAATGATTCTAGCTTGTCTAAATACATATGATTATTCTTGAAAGTTTCATTCATAATTTGCACACCCCATAAATACATTAAATATATGAAGATAATAGCATACAAACTTAAAAAATTTTATCAAAGCTTGTCTTAAGAATAATAGCTTATTCGAGTAGAAATTTCCTTTTTTTGGAAATAGTGAGGGGGTTATATCTTTTCAAGATCATAATTTGGAAATAATTGTAAATAAATGAAGATGAATTATTCAGCGTAAAAGGTTTATTATGGTGGTCTTTTGCCAAAGATATAAGGGAGAAGTCTTAAAACTGGAATTCTCATTGGTAAAGAATAATATGGAAAGTAGGCAAATAGGATGAAATTGAGAAGAAAATCCGAAGAAATTCATTATTATAATGTGAAAGATACATATGCCGTTCGTAAGTTCACCAATACATTATATAACCTTATAAAAGAGAATGCAGGTATAAGGACCGATATTATTATACTCTGCATTGGGACAGACCGTGCAACGGGTGACTGTCTCGGACCTATTGTAGGCTATAAACTAAAAAAAATGTTCTTAGATAATGTCACTGTATATGGTACACTCAGTCAACCTGTTCATGCCAAAAATATAGAAGAAACCATTCTAACCATTCAAAAAAATTATCATAATCCCTTTATTATTGCTATTGATGCATGTCTTGGTAAAATGGATCATATCGGGTATGTGAGCATTGGAAAAGGCTCGATAAATCCAGGAGCAGGCGTCAACAAAACCCTTCCTGCTGTAGGCGACATGTATATTACTGGGATTGTTAATTTCTCAGGTTTTATGGATATGCTTATTTTGCAAAATACACGGCTTCACACGGTGATGGGTATGGCAGATTTTATTGCTGTAGGCATTAGGCGGACTTTTCAGTTGCTTAGTCGGTCTGTAGGTTAGATTAAAAAGGCTAAATTAACGCTAGAGGTCTTTGGGGCTGTCTCACCAAAAGCATTGTTATTGGGACTTTAATGCTTTTCATGAGATGGTCCCTTTTATATTGACGTATAATTTGATTATATGGCTCATATTTAATTTTCTATTATATTGACACAAAGACTTTGAATGATTATACTTCCTTGATATAACTTGATTCACTATCCTATTTATAAATAGGGTTCTATATGAATATTGATAATACTCATATCCCCAAACAGCGCCCTTATATCTTTTTCTATATGATTAGCTATATCGTGGGCTTCAACGATATTTAATTCTTTATCCAATAATGTATGCACATCGATAGCTATTGTTCTTCCTATTCTCCTCGTCCTTAACTTGTGATAAGATTTCACTTCTGAATACCTATTTAGTATATCTCTTATTTGATTAATTTCACCATTGTCTAAACTACACTCTAGTAGTTCATTTATAGCTGGCTTAATAATGTCATAACCTACTTTAAAAATAAAAATACTCACAACAACTGAAGCTATTGGGTCAAGTATCACCCACTTATTTCCTAATACTATAGCACCTCCAATTCCAATTAATGTGCCTATAGATGATAATGAATCTGAACGATGGTGCCAAGCATTGGCTATAAGTATGGAGCTATGGATTTTTCTACCTGCTTTTATCGTATAATGGTATAAACCTTCTTTACTCATAATAGAAAAAATTGCTGCAAAGAATGCAATCCATCTTGGTTGCACTAATGTATAACCATTCATAACATCCATAATTTTACTTATTCCTGATTTCAATATATAAAAACCTGCAGTGATAAGTAAAAAACTAATGAATACTGTAACCAGTGTTTCAATCTTACCGTGACCATAATTATGACAATCATCCTGGGGTTTATCTGTTAACCGAAGCCCTGCTATGACAATAATATCTGAGAAAAAATCAGACAAAGAATGAATACCATCTGCTATCATAGCACTACTCTTACCAATAAAACCAGCTAATAACTTAGTTAACGCTATGAGTACATTAATGACTAATCCAATGAGTGTAACTTTTCTAGCCTCATAACCTCTTAATACAACTCTGTCCATCTAACCCTCCACAACAACAAAAACCTGTAAGCCTTGGTTAAGACTTATAGGTTTTTTTAACGCATGATCATGACATGCTTTCATCTTAATATTAAAATGATCATAACATTATTTCCAATATTTGTCAATTCTCCTTTATCTATATCCACTTCTATATGTAACCACGCTCTATCTGTCTAATTGGAATGTTAATATCACAGGTTGATGGTCTGCATATTTGAAACCTAGGTTATGCCCTTCTACTTTCAGAATGGTTACATTAGGTGATACTAAGAATCCATCAATGATACTCACGAAATTAACACCTTCCGTATACGGTACATCCACGGTTCTACTGGTCGGTACAGTATTATCAAATCCCCACTTAAATCCTTCCGGGCTGAAATCTTCTGGCATAGGCTGTAGCCAATCTGGCCAAGATTGTGTTGCTTCAAAGGTATCAAGGTTGGTGCCTGGTAATAGATGATTCCAGTCGCCACCAACAACCACATAGTTTCCTTTATTATATTCTTCAACAATAAAGGTTTTAAGGAAACCCAATTGTTGTTTACGAATGGTGCCACCCTTATCATAAGCAGATAAATGGGAGTTAATAAGTACCAGTTCTTTCCCGTCTTCTACAGCTATTCTACTTTCTATCATACATCGATCAAGAAGAGCTAACTGTCTTGGCCATTTCTCTTCACCTGGATACTGATTACGATTGGTTTCGTCAATTTTATATCGACTAAAAGTCGCTAATCCTGATTCCACAGAACCGTGGGGTTTGGATAAAGGTACAGGTACCCATGGCACTTTGTAATTTATAGCAAATGTAGCACTATACTCACTAAGAGCATTTTTAAGATGATCATACTGATTCACCTTTTGACTACGGGTTGCTTTCTGGTCGACTTCTTGTAAGAGTATAAAATCTGATGGTTGTTCTTGTAAGAAGGTGGTTACACCCTTAAGATTTTCTAATGTTTTTTCTTTACTCTCAGACCGAGAGCCTGTACCGCCGTCCATAAAAAAGTCTTGGTCTTTATCTAAACCGCAGTAGCCTATATTAAAAATTGTTGCTGTTATGTCTGTATTTTTTGTCAATTTCTGTTCTTTGTTATTATCTGTGCTAAGTGTCATGACGGCCTCTGGCTTATAATCTGTTACTGTCATAAATACGAAATAGCCGATAACGAAGACAATGCATACCAAAAGGAGTAGGCCAGCTATTTTTGCTACTTTTAACAACATTGTATTTTCCCCCTAACATATTTTAGTTACAATGCTACCTTCAAAATGGTATTTTTATCTTATCACTTAACGGTTTAACTGTAAACAAGTAAAAGATATTATTCTTGATTTGGTATGAAGGTATAGAAGAATTATTGCAATGTGTGTCATTATAGATGGGGATGGGTTGGGTAGGTGGATATGTGGTGAATGGTTTTAATTTGTTTAGTGGTATATGGGGTAGTATTGGAATCGTGGTATAGTTCGTAAATGCAAGGGCTCTCATATTTCTGTGATGGCTAGAGGTTTGGGTAAGGTTCTATAGGTGATGCTTTTCCTTTCCCTAAACGTCCGTGTTTAGAGGAAAGGCGCTTAGCCGTCCGTGGCACAATGTCATTAAGTTAAGCTTTTTGGCATACATTAAAACTCATCTATATATCTTAATGATAGCAAGAGGTAAGTTTAATATTTTCTCTTGCTAATATCTATGATTTTTTGCATTCTTAATAAGCAGAGACTTCTCTACTTTTAAAATTACATTGAGAATTTTATTTCCTTATGCTACTCTATATAAGAAGCTAACTACAGTAGCCTGTTTTTTGACTTTTCGAGGGTCTTTTCTACCAGGTCTAACTGGCAAAATGTTTTTTGCAATTAATGCTTCAATATTAGGGGGCTTATGCCCCTTATATTTCATGAAATGTCGGCAGATTGCTATTGCTATAGTATAATTCACTTGATATATATGTTTAGTACCTTTCTTCTCTTTTATAACAGTATTCAATGTAATTAGCTCACAAAAATTGTACATTGTGAGTCTAGCATATATTTCTTGTATTATAAAATCAACCTTTTTTGAATGAAGGTTAATAAGACCTAGGGTATATTTCAATTCTCTAAATGCAGTCTCTATCCCCCACCTCATATGATATAGTTCTTTTAACTTTTCAACTGGAAACTCTTTTCTATTTAAGTTAGTAATTAAAATCTCATATGTATCTTCCGAAATAGGAAATCTTACAATTCTAAACTCTATTGGGTAGGTATCTTTTGAATTAATTGGTAGAAGATCAAATCTGTTCCCTTTTCGAACATACCTATACTTATCTGGATTTTCTCTTATTTTCTTAGTGTATCTCCTTGTGGCTAATATACGGTAATCAACATCAAAGCAATCCTCATCTGGAAGTTTTAGGGCAGATGTCAATCCATTGCTATTGATATCTTTTACTCTAAGTAGGCAATTTAAGTTCTTTTGTTTTATATGCTCAAAAACATTGTAGCTTTCATATCCACGATCAGCAATAATAATAGTATTATCAGATGTATTATCAATTCGCTTAATCATACTTAGTAAAGCCTCTCTTTCATTTTGTTTTCGTCCAGAATAAATCTCAATATCCACAAAAGCTCTATTGCAAATATCATAAAGAGCATTAATCTGCAAGAGATTAAACCCTTTTGCATTAGCGCGATTAGAAAAATAAGTTTCAGCGTCATCAGGATTATAGAAAATATTTAAGTTAGAACCATCAACGGCAAGAAGTTTGTAACCGTTAAAAGTTCTAAAAGAGTCCATAGCTTTCTTAGTAAATTCATGAAAAAGGTAGTTGAAAGCTTCAGGTAAAATCTTATGGCGTTGTTGGACAAATGCAGAAGTAGTAGGTGTATCAATATCAAAGGAAAAATAATTCATAATTTCTAATTTCAAATTTTGACCGCCCATAGTAAGAAGAATATCTACCATTTTTTTAAAATCTAGTTTTCTATTACGAGTAAAATCTTTCTTTGGATTCTGAAGAAACAAAAATGAAAGACTTTCAAGTTCTTTAATACTGTCATTTAAATGTTTTTTTGTTTTATTAGCATAAGTATTCATAGCTAAACCTCCTTAAAAATATATATTTAAGAGGCTTCGCCACAAATTTTTGGCTAATTGTCAAGTCTTTTTTGTTTATTCGGTAAAAGAATTATAAAAAAGAGCTTTACATAACTAAATATGCAGAAACTCTATGTGAGTTCTTAACTTAATGACATTGGTCCGTGGCACGCTCACCGCATCACCTATAGGACCTTACCTTGATATTGGCGTTGAAATATTATTGAGCCCTAGCATTTACTAAATATGTGGTTAGTTTTTCTTATATACTGGTTATTAGTTGATTTTATTCTAGAAATGTACATTTTTTTAGGTTCTTCGCCAAACTATGTGGCTGACAAATATAATACATTACAAAGTGCTGTAAATCCACAACCTATATGTATCATATTCACCCATTCATAGTGTCAACTACAAGGAGTTTGGTGAAGAGCCTTTAGCTAACTATATTAAGCTACTCATGTAAAATGTGTTATTCACAGGCTGGATAAACGGTTGTTTATTGGCATAAAAGTGGTACGATATAAAAAGACCATATATAATGATCATGAACGATTTTTACAGCTTGTTGCCATTCCTTTAAAACAGATAAAAGCAACAAATGTAACGTGAGTGAATGATCATTATATATGGTCTTACTTAACTTCCGTTGGGTATTTTTCTTTTTAGTCCCTATAAACCAAATTCACTACCCAGCATTACCCAAAATTCTTAGCCTTATACTTACGAAAACAATGATTGTAGTTTTTTTTATATACGGCACTCTCGTAATTTTACACCAACCCAAAATTGTCTTTTTACATATGCTAAAGGGGAGCATAAGCTCCCCTCTATCTTCAGCGTATTAACAACCTCTTATTTTTTAATAAGCTTAACTTCATCAAGTTGCAACACGGTACCACCTGGTGAATTTACATAGAATCCCACATCAACTTGTCCGTTAGTCACAGTAATATTATCAATTTCAATACACTTCCATGTACTATCCACTGATAAATCGTAATATTTAGCTGTACCACCATAATTGCTTATCTCAGCTCTTGCCGTTGTAGGATTGGTTCCCACTAATCGTACAAAAGCCTGCATTTTGTAATCACCATTGGTTACATTAACAACTTGGTGAATACTTTGTTGATAAGCACTACTTGCATGGAAGTAAGCTCTTAGATTGCCTGTGACAGCTGCTTCAGGAGGATTCATACCGATTCCTGCATCAATACCGTAAGCAATGATTTGTCCTACTGGATGCCACTCGGTCCAATTATCACCTATACTTGTAGGTCGATCAAAATTACCATTATCCAATAGATTTTTCTCGGATTCTGGTAAGCTGATACTACCAGCTGATACAAGTAATCGATCCAGATTTACATTACCACTATCACCACCATCATACTTGTATTGGATGGTGTTTCTACCAGCAGTTAAGGTCAGTTGTTGGTCATAGTCATGCCAATCGTTCCAATTCTGACTTGGACTTGAAAGCTGTGCTGTAGCCACGTCTGAACCATTTACATAAGTGCTAAGTGTTTTCGTTGAACCTGAACCATTAGCATAGCGTAATTTTACGTTATAGTTGCCCGCTGATGGTACTTGAATGGTAAATGTAGCTCCTGCTCCTGCTGAAGTGAAGCTATCCACAAAACTATCGCCAGAGTAGAAATAATGATTGCGATTAATGGATGCGCCACCTACAAGGTCTGCATTTTCTGCTTCATATTTGAGTAGTGATGGTTCAAAAGGTACTCGAATATAATCCACATTTACATTACCTGAAGCTAGATTATCGTATTTATAAGTAATAATATTATTACCTGAGCTAAGGGGTAATGTTTCCACTTGACTGCCCCATACATCCCAACCTGTTAACGGGTTAAGATGAGTACTCTTAATACGTTCGCCGTTCACATAGATACTCAGTGACTTATCGACACCTGTACCATTAGCATATTGAAGGGCTATAGGGTAATCGCCGCCTTCTTGTACTTTTACATAGAATGTCGTTGCTGCACCAGCCTGATCAAAACCTTCAGCAAAGCCTGTGCCTGAGTAACCACTATGGTTGTTGTTCACTTTTGCTTTCGTCGATACAGTTTCGCCCCATAAGGATGCGTCTTCTGCTTCATAGGTATAAGCCGTATCTGTGACACTTACATCGCCTGTTAATAATAGGGTCATATCTGATGAACTGCCACCATTAACTTTTACATAAGTCACATCACCATAGATATCTTTACCAACACTGTAACCATTTCCACTAGCAGCTTCTAATGCACTGAGACTACTGTATGCAGTAAGACTGCCACCATCAAGGGTTACACTGCTTGCTGCTTTACCATGAATCTTAGCCACATAGGTAAATGCACTCTTATTATAGGTGCCAGTTTTACCCATAAGCTTCATGGTTACTTGACTACCCCCGTCTTGTGCTTTTAAGACTTGCTTGAAGTACTCGCCTGATTCATATTGATAGTTATCACCATGGTCATCATAATAATCGAAGCTCGTTTCTGTGCTACTAGGGAATACATCGATACCAATCTGATCAACACTTTGTTGACCCACATAATCTTGGACATCTTGTGTAGGAATAATAGCGCCTTCCTTAACAAATAGAGGTATATCTGTCCATGATGCCGCATTGACAGGATAAGAGATCCACTGACCGCCTGTATACGTATCACCTCTAAAATAATCGTACCAAGTACCTGCTGGAAGATAGATAGATTTCATATTTTGTCCTTGTTCCACAACAGGTGATACCATGAGCCAATCACCGAACATCCACCCATCCGTGTAATTCTTCACAGATTGGTCATTGGGATAATCAAATATCAATGGACGTACTAAACCAAGTCCTGTATCATAAGCGCTACGCTCATAGGTATACATATAAGGAAGTAAGCTATATCTTAATTGAATAGCATGTTTTGCAACTTCTTCAGCTGTATTACCGTAGAACCAAGGCTGTCTTTGTTGATGGTTGTTACCATGTACTCTAAATACAGGTGTGAAAGCACCAAATTGTATCCATTTTGTATAGAGTTCTGGGGTCGGATTAGCCGTTGTGCCATCGCTTTGGTTAAAACCGCCACCATCCATGCCCCATTTGGGTTGACCGTTATTAACAGATGATAACATAACAGGTAATTGTTCTTGCATACCAGCAGCCCAATCCACTTTTTCACCTTTGTGGAATTGTATACCAATGTCACCAGACCATAAGGTTGTAGCGTATCGTTGTGCTCCTGGATAGAATGTTCTTGCTGTTTGCCATACACGACGGTCTGAATAACTTCTTTGTCCTTCATATAAAGCTTGTGATAGATGGGTTGTCATAAAGTTTCCGAACCAATAGGACGCCCCATTAGAGGATACTTTGTCTGTTTCATCATTCCACCAGCCTACAATCCCTTTATCGAATGCATCTTTTGAATGATCCCAGTACCATGTACGTGCGCCTGCTTTATAAGGATCAATACTTCTTACTTTTACAGGTATAAAATAATCTTGGTATTCGTTATGACCTGGATACCAATAATCATTTTGATTGGCATCTTGATATTGTTGTGTACGATTCTGGCTGGCATCTTCTGTTACAATACGTGGCTTCGTGATACCAATCATTTTAATCCCTTTATTATCCATCATGGTTTTCAGGGATGTGCTACTAGCATCAGGAAATCTACCTGTATGCCAACGGAATTCACCATAGTTATCTTCCCCATAACATTTCCAGTCATAATCAAGGGCATAACTATCAATAGGGATATTCTTAGCACGGTATGTATCCACCATACTCACCATTTCCGTTTGATTCATATCCCATTCAAAGTTGGAAAAACCCAGTGACCATTTTGGTAACATAGGTGAATGACCTGTAATATCAGACACAGCCGACATGATTTCTTTTGGTTCTCCCAGCATAATAAAATACTCTACATCCGTCTTGCTATAACGTCTACCTTCTGTAGGTGTTCCGCCATAATAAAACTCCAATTTGCCTTCAGCACTATTGGTATAGGGGTATCCACCATCGCTATCGACTAATACACCATAACCTGCTGTACTCCACATAAAAGGTCCACCAGAGTCGCCTTGTTGACCAGCATGAGCTGCGTGGCTACTATCATTACGAATGATTTCTCCCTTGCTATCAAAACAATCGTAGCTTCTTATACCATAGATATTATCTGATCCATTATGACGAAATTTAATACCATCACTGAAAACGCCTCCACTGGCATCTTCCCATAACAGGGTTGTACCATCTGACTTTTTAACCGTCATACGGCATGGGGTTTTTCCAATCTCAATGGTCATATCATTGGTTGTTATGGTAATAGGATTGGAAGATGTATTGATGGTCGCTCCTACGCTGTCCCATGTTTTATTAGGGTCTAACATAGGTGTATCCGAACTTGGTGAAACGCCATTCGGCATATAGTTAACACGTAAAATGTTATCCTCACACACCTGAATTTCTAATTTATCATCACCTGGCTCTGAACCATTATCTACCGTTAAAACCATGGTATCTCCATTAACGGATACATTGGTTACATTACCTAATGTGGCAACATAAGCATGAGCAGGTTGATTCTGAAAACTTATGGTTGCTGTTACCATAAAAAGAATGAGTAACATGGCTTTTGTTTTTTTCATTAAATGACGCATGGAATTCCTCCTTATAGGTGAGGGGCTAAGTCAACATATGTCAAGTCATTATGTGGACTGCCCCTCGTTGTCATTTCATTTATAGCTTATGATGCGTATCTTCACTTACTTTTTTCTTTTGTAGATTTCTCTCTTATAATGAAATCCTTTTATTAGCCTAATGCATGACTATATGATCTACATTAATACCTGTATAATCACCTTGGTCATAGCTAAGCTTAATAGTATTCTTACCTTGGTTAAGTGTTAATTGTACAGAAGCTGTATTCCAAGTGTCCCAGTCGCTTGTCTTAGCTAATGCCACATCTGTAATATGTGTTCCATTCACATAGATGGATCGCTGTCCATTAAAAGACCCAGCACAGTAGCGAATATCGAATGTCTTGGTTCCAGAGCTTTCTGCCCATACATCAAATGTGATAGCATCGCCACTTTCTGCAAAACCATCAACAAAACCAGCACCATAGTAATTGGCATGATTACTGTTAGTGGCTACATTCGTATGTGTTGCATATTCAGCTTCATAAGACGCTTTGTATACACCATTTAAGACAACACTTCTTGATTGTGTGCTTGTGCCTAATTTGACATAAGTCATTAATCCTACTGTATCATAATACCAGCCTGAACTCGCATTTTTGAAATCCGCTAGATTATTGTATGCTGTAAGATTACCACCGTCAACGGTTACACTCTGTGGCTTAGAAACAAATAGCTGAAGGGTACTGGTTCGAGGCATATCTGGCACATTAACCGTTACCGTATCTGCGCTATCATTTTCTACCACGTTAATATTTCTTGTTGTATTGCTAACATAATCAAACCAATCATAACTGGATGTTCCTTCTGGGAAGATTCTAAAGGTAAGATTATTGTAGTTGTCTAAATCATTTCCAATGGTACCACCTAGATCATAATCAGCATTAATATTCATCGGTAGGATACTTCCTGGTTTTACAAATACTGGGATACTATCAAGTCCAGCATAATAATTAATGCTTTGTGCACCTGGTCGTTGAGCACCCCACCAGAAGTCTACCCATTCACCTTCTGGAAGATAGATACTACGATTATTATTGCCTTCTTCCATCATAGGTGCCACAAGAAGATTTCCTCCAAGCATGTACTGGTACTCTTGATTTGCAGCTTCACTATCACTTGGAAAATCAAGCATCATATGACGCATCATTGGTGTGGCCGTTTCTGATGTATATTTTGCTTCATTAAATAAATACGGTATTAAGGACATTCTTACATTCGCAAACTTACGGTATATGTTAAGACAATCCTGATCCCCTGTTCGATCGACCATATTCCAAGGTGTTCTTGCTTGGGATGGTGATGGATCTGCCTTCTCAGAATGAATCTGCATGATTGGTGCAAATGCTCCCTGAGTAATGCTTCGTTTATATAATTCTGTTGATGGAATATCGCCACTGAATCCAGCTAAGTCCCATGCAACAAAAGGTACACCACTTAAGGAAGCGCTTATGCTGGAACGTACACACGCCACATAAGTATTCCATACAGATTCTTGGTCGCCACCCCATGTAATTGGATGTAAACCAGCCTTAGCACCACCTGAACGGCTGAAAGTTATGGTATCCGCACTCTTATTCTTAAGATAGTCATAATAGGTTTGTACATAGAGGTCAGGGTATACATTACGCATTTCATCAGCTTTTGAACCATCTGAGAAGGTTGTATCTCTACCCCATACAAACTCGCCACCATCACATTTGAAACCGTCAAATCCTAATTCATCTATGAGATAATCACGCTTAGCTAACCACCAATTGGTAGCCGCTTGGTTGGTAAAATCAGGCGTAAGACTTTCCTTAAACCATCCACCTCGATGACGATAAGGACTACCATCACCATTTTTCACAACATAGTTATTGGCAATAGCATAAGTTTCATCGTTATCCCTTTGTTCGTATGTTGGTACATTTTCATCTTTCTTAAGTACTGGTATTTGCCACAGTAAGAGCTTAACATCATCATTATGGGCACTATCTACCATCTGTTTCGGATTAGGCCATTTACCAGTGAAATTAAAGTCACTTGCGGAAAATGGCTGTCCTCCATTATTGGTTGTATAGGTAGCATCATTGAAAATATAGAACGTCTGCTCATCACTCCATTGTTCCAGTACAATAACGGATGTGGGTACATTATGTTGTTTTGTCAGATTAAGCTGCTCTTGCACTTCTGCTTGGGTATCCCACTCATTGGCTGACATCCATACACCAAATGCCCAAGTCGGTGGTAACGCAGGTTTTCCAACGATTTTTGCATAATCGCCATAGATATCTTTATAATCACTACCTGCAAAGATATAGAAATCGAGATTCTGATTAACCGTTTGACCTGCATTAGCTCTAATGGTTACTTTATCACTGACATCTGTCCCTATACGAAACTGAGAATAGTATGTGGAATCAAGATAGAAACCATACTTGTTGGTATTCACATAGAAAGGTACAGGTAAATACGCTTTATCTTGTTGGTCTTTATACCAGTTAACTGTATGTATATCTACGTTCATACCTCTTTTATTAAGTTCTCTAAATCGTTGGCCAAATCCAAAGAATTTCTCATTACTAGGTGTATGGAAATTCTCTTCCACCTGTTGTACAACCGTTTGCCCATCGGATAAAAAAGCAAGTGAACGACCTAAACTTCTATCATACTCCTTCGTAATCAACGTTCCATCAGATTTGTATACTTCTAATCGATAGGGGCTTTTATTAATTTTGAGCTTCATATGGCTTGTGTTCACCCATAGATAAGAACCTTGGTCATCAATGGTGTAATTACTTGCACCAGTCTTCATAGTTCCTGTGCCTAGTGGCGCAAATTGTAATCCAAAATAGTCTGCCTCTGGGAAATAAATATTCACCTTAGGTACGGCATCTCCGCTATTGGATCCACAAACTAATTCCAAACGATTACCATAGTCATTGTGGCTGGTTACATTGGTTACCCAGTCCCACTCGGTTACTGTAAAAGAAAATGGTCCTATGGTCTTTTCATTCTGAGAATCTTTATTGGCATGAACCGTATATGTAATTTTATCGCCTTTTTGGAAACTGCCTAAATTAGCTTCCCAATAGGTATTCCCACTATCATTGTATTTCCAATCACTGTTGACAACGGGCTGACTTACATTATTCTTTGTCCAAGTAATCCAAGTAGCTTGACCACTTTCTATGGGCCAGGTATTCATCTTAATGTAAACATTCTCACCTGCCTGTGGATCTCTAGGATATCGCTCCGAAGGTTCAAATTCTACCTCTGTACTACCAGGATATATGCCTTCATACCCTAACGGATTATGCCATACTCCATCAATTGCAAATGCAACTGTAGACGACATCATCAAACATATTGCCAAAACAATACAAAAACTTGCTCTTCTCTTCATCTTAATTCCTCCTTATCAACATGGTTTAGTGACGACAAAACATGGTTGCCACACATCCCTCCCTTATACTTTATTTTTTTCCCGAATAAGTCTTCCTCACTTATCCATTCCAAAATAACTTATATGTGTAATGGAAATTTCCCTATCCATTAGATGAAAAATAAACCGTCAGCAAGAAACTCCCAAAATTCTTTAAACGAAAACTTCACTCTGTTTTATCCAATTTCCAATATTGCGACATTTTATAGCATAATATCCCACGAAATAGGTACTAGGCGTTTCATCATGCAATACCTCTTCAAGATACTTAACACTTCTAAAGTGGTTTCCTTACTCTAAATAGATATGAATATGAGGGGCTGATGACTCAGCCCCTTAAGAAATATCTTAACTACTCTAGCGAATCATATCTCTGATTCGATCCTATTTGATAATTTTTTCAATAGCAACTTTGGCTGCGTCTAAAGCTTCTTGAGTTGACTTGGTACCATATTTGGCTGCCTCAAGCTCTTTACCTACAGCATCTGTTAATTCATTCCACTGCTCAATAACAGGTGGTACAACAAGTGATTCAAGTGCATCGAATACAATTTCTCTACTTGCTGGTGGCTCTTTTTCTAAATAAGCATTTAAGACAGACTTATCGGATACAGCTGGTAATTCCCAACTGGAGTTCACTCGGATTTCTGTTGCTTCCTTACTGGATGTTAAGAATGAAATCCATTTGAAAGCTGCATCTGCATGCTTTGATTTACCTGATACGGCTACACCATTAGAGAAGAAATGATGAGCTTTTTGCGTATTTCCTGGTTCGAGTGAGATGTCCCAAGCAAATGTTGCATCACTAAACATACCAAACATCCAGATACCCGTTCTCATCATAGCTAGTTTCCCTGCCATAAAGAGGTCTTCTGATTTTTGACCACTCATCTGAGCGTCGCTAGGTGTAATTTTATGTTTTTCTACTTTATCAATCATCCATTGTAGTGTTTCAACATTCTCTGGGCTGTTAATCACTACATTACCCTTGTCATCAAATATCTTGCCACCATTTTGTTCGATGGTTTTATAGAACTCCCAGAACTGGATAGGTGAATAACTTCCCCAGATCCCATCTTTTTCATTGGTTAACTTCTTAGCCGCTTCTAACTCGTCTTCCCAAGTCCAATCTTTCGTAGGATAAGCGACTCCTGCTTGATCAAATAAATCCTTGTTATAGAAGAATACTACATTTGAGAAACTTTCAACTAATCCATACTGTGTACCCTCATATTTAAATGCATCAAGAGCTGTTTTATCATAAACAGAAGCATCGAAATCTTTAAGATACCCACTTAAATCTTTGAGTACACCTTTTGAAGCATAGGTTACAAAGGTTTCGTAGTTAAGCTCAAATGTATCAGGTGCATTGTCCCCAGCCATGGCTGTTTGTAACTTTGTAAAATAATTATCCCAACCTACTGCATCATATTTCACCTTGATATTTGGATTAGCCGTTTCAAAGGCAGCAATCATAGCTTCAAGATCTTCAATATGATCAGGTGATGCTGAGAAAGTCATGTATTCAATGGTTACTGTTTCTTCTGGTTTGTTTTCAGGCTCTTTGTCCTTATCTGCATCTGTTACAACGTTGCTAGAACCTTCTTCTTTCTTGTCCTTATCCGCTTTGGAACATCCAATGATTGTAGTCATAAGACACATAATTAGTAGTAATGCCATCATTTTTTTTAACATTTTATTACCCCCATGTATGATATTTTATTATTAGTTTAAGGGAATTTCATCAAGTCTGTATGATGATCTTCTCTTATTTGATACCTGTGTGCGTCAATCCTTCAATAAAATACTTCTGTGCAAAGATATAAACAATTAAAATTGGTAATACATTAATGACCGTTCCTGCCATCAATAAGTTCCAATTGGTTGCCCACCTCCCTTGCAGTACCGATAAACCAAGTGGCAACGTCATGTGTAACGTGTCATTCGTAACGATTAACGGCCATAAGAAATTATTCCATGACTCCATAAAACTAAAAATAGATAAGGTGGCGAGAGCTGGTTTTGCTAACGGGACGAATATGTCTTTAAATAATTTAAAATACCCTACGCCATCTAAGAAAGCTGCTTCTTCAATGCTTTTAGGAACATTCATAAAGAACTGTTTCATTAAGAATGTACCAAAGGCCACCTTAAACATTGATGGGATGATTAAGGCTTTGTATGTGTTGATCCATCCCAAGTATTTCATAAGTATAAAAAGTGGTGTTAACGTTACTTGAGATGGTATCATTAACGTACCAAGATAAAGCAAAAAGATAAGGTTACGTCCTTTAAAATCTATCCTCGCAAAAGCAAATCCTCCCATGGAACAGATGATGAGCTGACCTACTGTAATGGTCATCGCCACCCCTAAACTGTTCATAAAAAACCGAAAGACTGGCATCAGTTCAGATACCTTTATAAAATTATTAAATGTAATCTCTTTAGGAATAATTTCTGGTGGAAGTACAAAAGTAGCTGCATCTGTCTTGAGAGCCGTTGATAACATCCATAGAAAAGGTACAATCATGGATATAGCTCCAAGAATTAAAATAATATAGGTTAATATTCTTAATGTTTTGCTAGATTTCATAGTCAATCCACCTCTTTTGAAGTCTATTCTGTATAATTGTGATGGTTAGAATAATGATAAAGAGCACCCACGACATAGCTGATGCATAACCCATCTTATAATAAGAAAAAGCATTTTTGTAAATCTGTTCAACGATAACACTGGTTGCCCCTGCTGGCCCACCCTCACTCATGATCCATACTTGGTCGAATACTTGAAAAGAATTAATAAGAGATATAATGAGAACAAAAAATGTTGTAGGTCTAAGTAAGGGAACTGTAATATGTCGAAACTTTGCCATTGCGCCAGCGCCGTCTATGTTAGCAGCTTCATAATAAAACTTGGGTATACCTTGAAGTCCCGCTAGGAAGATAACCATGACAAAACCTAGGTCTTTCCATACACTGGTTATAATAATGGCAAACATGGCCCAGTTGGGATCATATAACCACATGGGTCCTTGTATACCGATTAGTGACAACAGATAATTAATGACACCATATTGTGGATTAAGTAACCACTTCCAGATCATAGATACAGCTACCCATGAAGATACTACGGGTATAAAATATATAGCTCGAAAAGCTACGATGCCTCTCACTTTACTATTTAGAAGAATAGCAATTAATAAGGATAAAAAGATAACTGAGGGTAGATACCCTACAATAAAAGTTAATGTATGTAGTAAAGCGTTTCTAAAATCCGCATTACCTAGTAAGTCAATATAGTTAAAACCCCCAACAAATTTTGGAACGCCTAGTAAATCCCATTCTGTAAAACTTAGTACAAATGACGCTCCTATAGGTATAAACAAAAATATCAGCATTCCCAGAAATCCAGGTAGTAAAAATAGCATGGCTGCCAATCTTCTTTTTCGTCTCACCGTTTTCTGCATGTAGTCCACCTTCCCAATAGTTAACTGTTAGCTGTTTAAATACGTTTTACTGTTTCTCTTTCCATAATTTCTACTGGTAATACGATTTCTTGTTTTGCGTTGTTATCTTGTGTAATACTCTTTACGATAATTTCGACAGCTTTCTGCCCTTTTTTATAAATATCTTGTTTCACCGTCGTGAGTCCTGGATCAAAAATCTCTGAAATATAAATATCATCAAAACCAATAACGGATATATCATCAGGTACCTTAATACCTAATCCTTTTAGTCCTTTTATTACACCAAGAGCTAAAATATCAGCACTGGCAAATAGAGCCGTAATTTTCTTGTTTTTACGAATATCTTTTGCTGATTCAATGCCATAATTAAAATCAACCACACCTTCAAACACTAGGTCTTTTGATACCTTTATATCCAATTCTTTTAAGGCATCTTGGTACCCAAGATAACGCTCTTCCACAACGCCACCTGCTTTTATCTTGCCTGTTAAAATACCAATGTGCTCATGACCCTTTTCTATGAGATACTTCGTACCTAAATAAGCACCGTATCGATCATTAATCTGAACACTGTGGAAGTAGTGATCATTACAATAGCTATCCACTAATACGATAGGTATATTACTTTTTTTCAGATCATCATAAAAAGCATCCGGATACATCCCCATCACAATAATGCCATCCATATTACGCTCTAACGCCATATCCAAATACTTCTTATCAATATCTGTACCAGATACGATAATCTGGAAATTATGCTTCCTTGCACAATATTCCACACCGCTTAGAAACTCACTATAAAAAGGGTTGTTCAGCATTAGCTGTCGATCCTCTTCAGTCTGTGGGATAACTACACCTAGTAACTTAGAACTTTTACTCACTAAGCTTCTAGCTGATATATCTGGAATATAATTCAGTTTTTTCACAGCAGCCATAACCTTTTCTTCTGTCTCTTCTCGCACCCGCCCTTTTTTATTCAATACATAGGATATGGTGGCGATGGATACGCCTGCTTCTTTTGCTACATCTTTTATGGTTACTCTTTTTTTCACATGTCTCATCCCTTAATGTTTACCTTACCCTAATCTCTTATCCAAGCTGTTCTAATGTCTGGTCTTGAGGTTGGGTAACTGGCTTATTTAATTGCTTTATTTTACCCTTTTCTAGAGATAATAATTGATCCCATATCTTGATGTCCATTTGATCCAATGGGCTCTCTTTACTTAAAGTAACTTCTGCTAGATCTTCCATGATGGATACATGGATAATATTATTTCTATAGACAACGTTAAATTGTATCTTACCCCACTGCTTTGGCATTCTAGGATACATGGATAATCCTCCATCTTCTAATACCAGACCTGCAAAGCCAAAGATAATGGCTTGCCAACTGATACCAAGTGATGCTGAATGAATACCTTCTGTATCTGTATTATGCATCACATCTTCGATGTCTAACACAACGCTTTTTTCGAAGTAATCCCATGCTACCTGATCTAAGCCAAGAGTAGCTGCAAACAAAGCATGAGTACCAAAACTCAGTGTTGAATCATGAAGTGTGATTGGTTCATAGGTTTCCCAAGCAACTAACTTTTCTTCCATGGTAAATGCTTTAGGAAATAGGGTCATGAGTTGAATGACATCCGCCTGTTTAAGAACTCGATAGCGTTGCAAACGATCAAAACAGATTTTTTTATAAAGAGGTGTTTCTCCATCCTTAAAATCCTCTAATGATACAGGCTCCAGATCAAAAAAATGCTGATCTTCTATATATAATTGTTTTTCCTCATCATAATGAATCACTGCTTTATCTAAAATATCTTGCCATTGATCTAGCTCGCCATACTCAAAATCCAATTTGTTAGCAAAGGCTTCCCATTGATCATGCTCTTTTAATAACGAAATAGCTTCCATAGCCAATTGTATGTTATGAAGTGCCATAAAACTGGTATAGGTATTATTCAGCGTAACACCACCATATTCATTAGGTCCTTTTACAAAAAGCATGTTATAGATATCTTTTTTCTCATCATAGGAGAAACGGCTACTCCAATACCTTGCTGTTTCCATATAAATCTCTGCCCCATAATTCAAGATGAAATCCACATCACCTGTTACTTGATAATAGTGATCAATGGCATATGGAATATCCCCATTAATATGAATTTCACAAGAACCTGTATCCCATGATTCACATTGCTCTCTACCATCCGCTGATGACATCCAAGGATATTTTATACCTTTCAGATTCATTGCTTTGGCATTTTCTCTTGCACCTTCAAGGGTGTGGTAGCGATACAGCAGGAGGTTCTTAGCAGCTTCTGGATTCGTGTAAAGGAAAAATGGTAACATAAATATCTCTGTATCCCAGAAGTAACAACCTTTGTAACGACCATGCATGATACCTCTTGCTCCAATACTGACACGATGATCATGTTCAGCATTCGTCTGGATTAATTGAAAAATATTATACCTTATGGCTTGTTGAATACGTTGATTCTCACCTATCTGAATATCTGCTATATGCCATTTCTTAGCCCAAGCTAGCTCATGTTGTCTTAGTAGTTCTGCATACCCTATTCTGCCAGCCTCTTCACTAAGCCTTAATGTGGTTTCCTTAAGTTCCTCTACGCCGTCCCTTGATGTATAGACACTGATGTATTTTTCAAACGTATAAGCGCTACCTTCGTGACCGTCAATGACGTAGCGACTACCAACGTAACAATCCTCTTGAATCCCTGTGTTTTCCACTATATGTTCTTGATTCGTTAAGGGCTTCACCACATAACTCTCAGCAACAGCTTCCTTACGGGTCTGGGTTATCATTTCTAAATACCCACTACCTTGGCTAGCTTCTGCATCTACCTTTGTTAATAGTTTGATGGTCTTATTATTGACCTTCATTTGGTCATCATTAATGGGACTATTGCGTACACTGCCGTCTATCCCTGTTTCAATAACCAGCTCTCCACTATAATTCATAGGTGTTAATGTGTACCGAAGACAGGCTAAGTGTAAGTCATGTAAACTTATAAACCTTTCTTTTTCCATCTTCGTAATCTGTCCTAAATTATTTTCCCATAGAATGGTTCGTGTTAATGTACCCCGTTTCATATTAAGAATACTCTTATAGTCTAATACTTTTCCTTGATTTATATCAAAGGGTTCACCTTCGACCATGAACTTGGTATGTAAATAATTAGGTGTGTTCACCATATCTGTTATACCCGAATCAATATAATCAAAAATACCTGCTATAAATTGGCTGCGTTCATGAGGTAGCTTCTGCGTATCATCTTCATGGAATCCTCTTACCCCCATATAACCATTACCTAGTGAAAACAAACTTTCATAAAAACCTTCTCTTGCTACATCCATTACATCTTGTACAATACACCATGAATTACTATGTTCCTTTATCATCATTTACCACTCCAATTTTAACTTGTTAATGAGACTTTGTCATTATTATTCTTGTTAAACGTTTAAATTTTTATTTAAAAAAATATACCTGTATTTTTATTTGTTTCATATTTATCCTTAAGCTTTTAAGACAATATCCATAATAATACTTATGTTTTTATGATATTATTATATATTATTTATATAAATTTTGCAAGAGGTTATTTCATATATTTCATATTTTATTTAACCGTTTAACAAAACCATCATAATTTATTACTTAAACAGCCTATTAAATTTATTTAAAGTAGTACCTTGACAATTCAGTCTACAAGTTGTAAACTATATATGAATTGGTCTACTGTTTGTAGACTGGAAGGAGTTGAAGTCATTGCGAGAATATAGACTTACAGATACGGAATCAAAATTTGCGGATATTATTTGGGCTAACGAGCCAATTCCATCAAGAGAATTAGTAAAACTGTGTGAGGTGAAATTAAGCTGGAAAAAATCCACTACCTACACCATGCTCAAACGCCTCCAGCATAAAGAAGTGTTTCAAAACAAAAACGGCATGGTATCCGCTCTCATAAAGAAAGATGCGTTTTATGCAGAGCGTAGCAAGCGATTTGTGGAAGAAACATTTGACGGGTCACTTCCTAAGTTCTTGGCATCGTTCACAAGAAGCAAAAAACTAAGCAACAAAGAAATAGATGAGCTGCAAAAGTTAATCAATGGACATAAGGAGGAGTAGCTGGTGGATACATTATTTTTACAAATTCTAAAGATGAGCTTAACAGCAAGTTACGTCATTTTATTCGTTATAGTAGCTCGACTTTTACTAAAAAAAGCGCCTAAGATTTTTTCCTATACCCTCTGGATAGTGGTACTGTTTAGACTGATATGCCCCTTATCTTTTGAAAGCATATTTAGCTTAATCCCTGCCAGAGCAGAAGCCACAACACAACATATTATGAACTCCCAGACACTGCAAAGTAATGGTAATACTACACGAACTACCCCTGTGGGAAATAACGTTTTACCTGGGGATGTCATATATAACACCAGCGAGAGCCCTATACAAATATGGATTACTTTAGGCAAAATAATATGGCTACTTGGCATAACGGTTTTATTAGCATACAGTATTTTTACAGCTATAAGGCTCTATCTCAAGTTGAAATCCTCTAAGCTAATTTCTGATAAGATCTATGAATCGGGCGGCATTAAAACCCCCTTTGTTTTTGGTATCCTGAATCCTAAGATTTATCTTCCAGCAAGTCTTTCTGACAATGAAAGAGCCTATATTATTAAGCATGAGCAAACACATATAAAAAGATTTGACCATATGATCAAGCCTTTTGCATTCTTCGTGCTATGTGTTCACTGGTTTAACCCTCTTGTTTGGTTAGCATTCTTCCTTATGAGTGAGGACATGGAATTGTCCTGTGATGAACGTGTTATCAAACAAATGGGCCGTGCTATTAAAAAAGATTATTCTACATCTCTTTTATCTCTGTCTACAGGTAAACGCATTATAGGTGGTTGTCCCCTAGCCTTTGGTGAGAACAATACGAAAGGACGCATTATGAATATATTAAACTATAAAAAGCCTAGATTTTGGGTTGTATTTATTGCTGTTATAGCAGTGGTAGCTGTTTGTGTGGGGCTAATGAGCAATCCAAAAAAATATGCCATGACCGTAGAAGATTATGCCAATGAATATGTTAAACAAGACATTGCATCTCACGAAAAAAACTATGGGTCTAGTTATAAGATTATTGACAGTAACATTACGAAACTTGAAAAAATAGCATCCTTTGATGCCATCTATTCATCGCCTTTGGAAATCTGGGGTTTTGAGTATCGTTTGAAACCAGATGATGCAAGTAAGGTTATGTTTGCAGGTGGTATGTATATGGCTGATGGGTGGATTATTGATGAGAGTGGCGGAAAACTAATGCTTATCTTTTCTTACGAAAATTCTAAGCCTCAGTATCTAGGTAGTATGTGGAGTTTAGAAAATCTTACGACTCTTGCAAGCCAAGAAACAGCACTACGTAAGTTCCTTGAAGGGGCAGGCTTATTACCCCATGAAACCTATACTGGAAATCATATCCTCATTAAATTCCCATTGTCATTAGGTGATATAAGCCAACTTTTTCTGTCTCAACCTGTTATTCAAGGCGAACGAGGCATTTGGTGTGTAGAACGTTGGAAAGATACCAATGGCAATGAATATTATGTAACACCTCAAACAGATGGTCTTGCAATCGATTATTATAGAGACTTACAAGAACAATGTGACCAGGGGCATCAACCATCTCTTCTTGACCCATTACAGGTTGCTCTGAACTATACAAATACGCGTATAGGTATAGATGGTCTTAATCTTACACTTGAGGACTTTACGGTCCAATATGATGCAACTTTTGAGGACTTTGCCAAAACGCCTGAAAGTCACTTCACGGCTTATATCACAAAATTTAGTGTTGATGATGATGGCTTTAATTTTGATCGATTTGAGTGGTTAACATCTGATGACACCGTACGTCTGAAGGAACTGAATATAGACCCAGATGATCTGCCAAACGGCTATTACATACACAATTACGATACGTATCCTATGCATGGTAGTATCACTGAGCAGACTCAATATTATCTTATTAATAGATCCGAAGAAGCCCCTTATATATCTGTTAACAAGAAGGATTTTAGTGCTTACCTTGAGCAGTATTCGGATTTTTCACCACCCTTTAAAATTATTATAAAAGACGGATATGTGCTCAGCATTACGGAAATATATGTGCCATAAGAGTAGTGATTATGGTGTCTTTTCAATATCTAAGGTAGAGACTCTAAATAGCTGTAGTTTAAGCAAAATCATTTACATTTACTAAGTACTAATGGTTTTTGCTTATATAAAATGGAACCTATAGGGTAGACAATTATAAGATAAAAGTCTATGACTATAGGTTCCTTTTAATTAGAAGAAAGCCATCTAATTATTATTTGACTTTAGAATATATTTATTATGAAGGATGTTAACCCTCTTCATAAACAGCACCATAAGCTTCCGCAATGATAACGGCTTGGGTTAAGTCAATCTTAGTTTTATTCAAATCAAGGGATTTGACATCCACACCATCAATCTTAGCACCTCGTAGGTCTGCCCCCTTTAAGGAAGCCCCTGACAGGATAGCTTGGGTAAAATCTGCTCCTCGTAAATCGGCTTTTTCCAAATTTGCCTTGAACAGGTTAGCTTGCTTAAACTTAACGAGCCTCAGGTCAAGCCCTTTGAAATAACACCCATTCATATGAACATAAGACCAATCCCCAGCTATAATGGTAATGCCACTCAGATTGGTTTCAATAAAATTAGAACCTGTCATCTTACAATCTTGAAACTTGGTGCTAAAAAGATTACTAAACCTGAACTTACAATTAGTGAACGCCGAATAGTGATGATTAGACGCATTTAGTTCTGTTGCTGTAAAGTCACAGTTGATGAATTGACAGCTCTTGGTGGATAACTCATGCATGTAAGCATTCTTAAAAGAGCAACTATGGAAAACACATCCTGTTAGGGATGTCATGGATAAATTGATTCCCGACAAATCTTCATCTCTATAGTGTTCCCTATCTTTTATGATCATCTATATACCTCCTCACACATTTAAAATGGTACCATCATGGTGATTTATAAAGATACCCTTTCATAGTTGTCTACACAAAATATTCTATACGTTGAATAAAAACTAAATTCTAGTTACTGGAATTTAGTTTTTTCATTCAACAGAGATATTCTGTAACACTTGACATATTATATTGTAAGCAAACAAACGTTCGACGTCAAGTCCCAAAACTAGGATATGGGATATGGGATATGGTAAAGTGAAAAACCAATAGGTGTTGCGCTATATCTAACAGGTTTAACTAAAGGTATAAAAGTATTTATAAAAAGGCTGCCCTCTTGAATGAAATTTCTAGAGGGCAATCTTTCTTATTTAGTCTTCATATATCCCGAAATATAGAATATCCTTTTCTATACAGTGGATTTGTTCTTGTAGTTCTTCATCCTCAAAATCAATGACACCTTCTGCCATGGTCATATACCTTAGTTTATCAAGAAAACCTTCCATCTCATCTAACTTCAAATATAACGGCAACTGCTCAATGTAAGCATCTTTCAGTGGCCTAATCGAGCGATACCCTTCTACAATAGATGCGAATATGTCATCCATTAACACTTTTCGTCTCTTCAAATCCTCTTCATACATAACCCAGCCTCTAGAAGCTGACCAAGCAGTTGCTATCTCATACATATACCAACAGTACCCAGAATCATCAAAATCGAAAAGTGTAATGTTTCCGTTGCGATAATCAATGTTATAATTACCATCACCAAAGTCAGCATGAATCATGCCATAACTCATTTCATTCTTTTCCAATTCTTCCAATTGATTGATGAGTGTATTGAACTTCTCTCGAACGATAATCATGTCATAAGGTAAATATCTTTCCATTAACACTTTTAAATAGTCCAGAATATGATGCCTCTTATGCCCATCGGTAAGTAAATATGTCTCCGAAGCTTTATGTACCTGACCAAGAATCCGACCACAATTATAATGATGTTTACTTAGTGGTATACCCTCAATATAATTGTAACCTCGCTGACTTAATTGCTCACCTATTGCTACCCGGAAGATGACATAACAGAATACATTTTCCATATGCTCAACCATGCAGACAGTTTGCCCGTCTTTTGATGTATATGGTGTAGCTACTGATACACCATTGGCATCCAAATGACGAATGAAGTTAACTTCACCCAGCAGCTCTGCCATGCTTCTGTCCGACCTTGTTGTAACTCTAACATAGCCTTCTGCTCCTGTACTACACATATGAAAAACCGTATTTACACATCCATCATGTCCAGGCATCTTATTTAGCGTCACCTTCTTAAACCCATATGTTTCTTGAACCGACTGTGTTAATGCTTGTTTCAATTCATCTGTATTAATGTTATCATCCCTTTCTAACGTTACTAATTAATCATAAGCCTTCCTATTTTATGTTTTTGATTTATCATTAAATCACTCCTTTCACTATTGCTAAATTATAACATATATAAGTTAATTTTATAATCCCTTACTAATGCTACTAATCAATAATACTACACTCTATTTTGTGTTCTCCTGTATGTTTTGGCAATTATCAGATTCGTCAGTTGTTGAATCCTTTTTATCATAATAATTGTTTGTTGTATTACCACACCCATTACCAATACCTTTCTTCACAGGTGATATTAAAAATCCGAAAACGATGCCCACAAAAAATGCTAATGCTGTTAACGTAAAAATTTCTCTTTTTCTCATTGTTGTTATCCTCCTTTATATTTAAGTTCATTATACTACAAATAAGGCAAGTTTCATAAAAAATCAAGTGGCTTATACGACCACTTCTGCTTGATTGCCAATTTCTATGGTATCACCTGTTACATGGCTGTTATAACACACTATATGTACTCCTGCAGCTTTCGCTCTTTTTAACGCATCACTAAATTTGGGATCCATGATAGCATTGGGTACAAACCTTGAAATATCCTTCATCTGAATAAGTAAGAATACATAGCCTTCATAACCTTCTTCTATGGCACCTATCAGCTCCTCAACATGTTTCCTTCCACGCTCTGTTGGTGCATCTGGAAACATAGCCAGTCCATCCTTTTCCAATGTGACTCCTTTCACTTCTACAAACCCTCTTCGATTTTCCCCTTCAAAATAAATATCAAATCTAGAATTTTTATATTTTTGTTCCCGCTTAACAAAATGCAAATCAGCAAGTTCAGGTATTTTATTGCTTGTTATGGCATCATAAACCACCTCATTAGGCACTTGTGAATCAATGTTAATAAGCATCTCATCTTTGAATGCACTTATCAGAGAGTATTTTGTTTTTCGATTAGGATTATGACTTTTTTGCAGAAAAATTTTGGTGCCTTTTATAAGTATTTCCTTACAACGTCCTGTGTTTTTAACATGTACCGTTTCTAGCTGACCTTCAATAAGAACCTTAGCTATAAACCGATTCGGACGTTCCAAAAAAATACCCTCAACAATATCGTTATAAATCATTTTGATTTTCCTTCCCATGCTTCCATTATTTTTGATTCATGAAAATGTACTTTTAAACCCACACTAATTTTGTAGGAATTTTTCTATTTGAAATCATTCACAACAGACCCTGTTACACTAATTCAGTCTTAACTAGATCATTCTCATTATGCATATTATAACATCAAAATAACAATGAAGCCTATGGAAAAACACAGAAAATAATTAAACAACGACAAAAAATATCTGGAGGATTGTAACCATGTTTAGACTTTGGGGAAAAGTATATAAAGACGATAGCATTATCAAAGACACCGTAGTTGGTATGGATGATCAAAATTTATCAACAGATACCTTAACCTATAGTTGTATGGATAAACTATGTGATATTTTTGATATTCAACATCCCATGTGGTTAAAGGACAATCACAAAGAATACCCTGTTTATAGACGAACCGTCTTTAAACAAGATCACTTTATTGAAGAAATTGATTTTGATCATCTAGAGATTGAAATCATAGAAGATGAAAATACCAAAAACGCCTAAAAATAAAGTAAAAAAGGCTGTTTCGTGAAAGCATCATCATGGTTAGAGGTTTTTTCATACATCCTCACCTATATGCTTTCATGATACAGCCTATGCTTGTAATCAACTTTTTGATCTGCTATATTTTAAACCGATACCCTACTCCCCATATGGTTTCAATGTACTGAGGATTAGATGAATCTTTTTCTATCTTATCACGAATTTTTCCTATATGAACGGTTACGGTTGCAATATCACCATTATGATCCATGCCCCATACTCTATCAAAAAGAAGCTCTTTACTAAAGACTTTATCTGGATTGCTTGCTAGGAATAACAGCAGGTCATACTCTTTTGTTGTTAATATAATTTCTTCACCTTTGACCGTTGCACGTCTTGCATCCATATTAATAACCAATCCTCTAATGGACAGTTCTCTTATAATCTTCTCGCCACCAACAAGTCGCTCATACCTGGTTATATGAGCTTTTACCCTAGCAACCAATTCATTGGGACTAAAAGGTTTGGTCATGTAATCATCTGCACCAAGTCCTAATCCTCTTATTTTATCAATATCTTTCTGCCGAGCAGAAACCATTAAGATGGGCACATTACTCGACTTTCTAATTTTCTTACATATCTCAAAGCCATCCATATCTGGGAGCATCAGGTCAAGAATGATTAAATGATAAGCATTAGCAAGGGCATTATTAAGCCCTTTTATACCTGAATGCTCTAGTTCTACTTCAAAACCATTAATTTCTAAATAATCTTTTTCCAGTTCAGCAATGCTGACTTCATCTTCAATAATTAACACTTTTTTACTCATGGTTTATTCCCCATTCATGACTTTTTTTAAAGTGAAGCATATGGTTGTTCCTTCACCCAATTTACTTTTTGCCCATATGGTTCCCCCATGAGCTTCAATGATTTGTTTTGCAATGGATAGGCCAAGACCTGTTCCTCCAGCTTTTGTATTACGTGATTCGTCTACTCTATAAAACTTATTAAATATAAAGGATAATTGTTCCTCTTTGATACCGATACCGTTATCCGTTATTTTTATACTCACTATATCCTGCATTTCTGCAAGAGAAATGGTAAGTCTTTTTTCATCTCTTTGCATGTATTTGATGGCATTCTGTACAATGTTAAAAATCACACGTCTTATTTTCTGAGAATCCATGGTTACTAATGTCTCTTCTCCTACTTGATTCTGCATCAAGATCTTAATATCCCCGTTCCCCTGCTCTAATCGTAATTCGTCCATACAATCTTCTATAAATCTGGATACATTAACATCTTCCATATCAAAAGGTAAGCGATTCATATCTAACTTACTAAATAAAAACAAATCATCAATTAATCGGTCCATATGATCGGATTTATTATAAATAACATGTAAATATTTCTCTAATTTTTCTGGGCTGTTTGCAACACCATCCATGATACCTTCCACATAACCTTTTATAGATGTAATGGGTGTTTTTAGATCATGAGAAATACTAGAAATCAGTTCTTTTCTATTTTCCTCGTACTCAATTTGCTGCTCTAATGATTTTTTCAACTCATAACGCATGCGGTCAAAGGAATCAATCACCCTGCCAATTTCATTCTTTGATGTGGCTTCCAATTTAAAATCAAGATTTCCTTCTTTAATGTTATGGGTTCCTTCTTCCAGTTTTCTAAGGGGCTGAATAATATCTCTAGATAGTATATAGGTTAATGGTAGAATCACAATAAGTAAAATAAAGATTAGTACAAATAAAAAGCCTCTAGCATACCCCTTATGTGCATCTTTAAATTCTGTTATATCAACGATAAAATAATAGGTTATGGTATTCTCTTCATAAGTAAAATCATACCCCAGAAAGAAATACGTGGCATTCTGATACTGAATAATCTTATCTTCACGTGTATGGTTATTAGGGTCTTTCTTTAATAATTCCTGATAAAAGTCTTCAGATGCACCCAATTGCCCTACATCCATAAATTGATCTTTGTACCTGACAATCAGTGTGCTGGAGAATTCCGAAATCCTATTTTTAACTTCTTCCATATACTGTTTATCCAACAATAATTCGGGCTCCATCTTTTCTGTACTTTTCAAATCAGTTAGAAGGTCTACAACTTCATAGGCAACTTCATCAACATGTTTATCTTTCATCACAATATTAGTCATATTCGTTAAAAAGCTCGTGACGATACCAAAACCAGATGTCACTAGAATAAAAGCCGATATAATAATCATAATCATGTAAGTAATAATTAATTTTATACGTATGGACATCACTAAACTTCCTTTTTTTGAAATTTGAATATACCAATTATAATTAGTATTATATAATAAGAAACCATATATACCAATAACGAAATGTGATTTTGTGAAAATATTTTATCAAAAGAGCCGATGACGGTTGTTGGTAGTGCCTGGTCCAACCTTCCTAAAAAAAGTCCTAGTGTATGCATAGCAACAAATAATAGCATACTGGTAACAAGGGTCATACTACTTGATTTCATCCATAAAGCAAGGTAACCAACGCCTACAATTACTAAACCAAGTGCTGCTATAGCTTTTAAGTAGGTGGCTAATATTAAACCCATACTTAGAAAAATACTAAACCCTGTTGTGATGATACCGATTAACAATGTCATTCCCAGTATAATACCTACAACAATAGCAACATAATATAAGCTTGCAACGATTTTGCTTAAGTACATGGTTTGACGGGATACTGGTAATGCATAGACATTGGTCATTGTTCCATTCTGAGATTCCCCAGCAACGCTATCTGCTATAATCATTGCAGCGAAAAAAGGTAAAATAAAGCCCATCAATAATCCAAGTGTCCACACTGAAAAGTTACTTCCACTCATGCTAGTTAGATTCAACGTATTTTCTACATAAAAATATAAGCCTCCCATTCCCAACAGAATGATGCCAAGAAAAATAATTAATATTTTAGATTTTCGCTTTCCTATAATCTTTTCAAATTCGCTATGAGATAAGGTCAACAACTCTTTCATACATTCACCGCCTTACTTTGTACTTGATCCAGGTAATAAGCTTCAAGATTACTATACATACTTAATATATTTTCAACGGATTCTGTGACTAACCATTTGTTATCGTGAATGATACATACTTTTGTGGCTATGTCTTCTATATCATGAATTAAATGACTGGATATTAAGATACCTACTTGGTCATTCTTACTTAGCTTCTCTATCAGCGCTTTTACCGTAGCTTTTCCCTCGATATCTAATCCCGAAAAAGGTTCGTCTAGTAATAATAATTTTGGTCTATGGATAATAGCTTGTGCAAAAGCTAATCTTTGTTTCATACCTGTGGAATAATTTTTTACCCGTTCATCTTTATATGGTGCTAATAATACGTCTTCTAGAACTGTATCAATATCCTGCTCATCTATATGATGATATTGTCGACTATGTAACCTTATATTTTTATAACCTGATAAAAAATCATAAGGAGCAGGTTTTCCTACTATGATGCCTGTTTCTGCTTTAGCCTTCTCTACTTCTTCTAAAGAATAACCATTCATAAGCACTAAACCATCTGTAATATTAACAAATCCTAACATACTTTTAATGGCTGTCGTTTTTCCTGCGCCATTAGGTCCAAGGAGAGCAACAATTTCTCCTGGTTCAATGGTCAGGTCAAGGTTTTTTATACCTCGATTGTTCTTATATACTTTGGATAAATTTTTTACTGTCAATAAGGGCATCCTATTAACCTCCTATAGATAGTAAAAAGTTTGGCTATTACAACCAAACTTTTACTATATAATTTGAATGTAATCATGGAAACAGATCTGTCATTATCTACGATTAATCATCATATTCTTCATTATGCATTTCCATAAACTTCTGTACATCGATTACTGTTACATCTTTATCTGAGACATCGATTGTATCCACTGTCGTTTGGTTAACGTCTTCTATATCGATTACACCTTTAACAGTTACTTCATGATTTACGCCTTCTACATCTTTTCCTTCAACTTTGAATACGAATGCATTACCAATGATTTGGTCGTTATTATCAACTGTTAAATCCACGTTAATCTCTAATATTTTTACATCTTCTTTTAGTTTAGGCATCACTTTATGGGCTTCTTCCATACCGTCAAATAGAGGTATGTTTTTAAGTGGCATCTGGAATTTATCCATTTTATTTTCTTCTGGTTGATGCGTAGATGCTGCTGCAGAAATTAATAAACGAACAGGTACAGGAATATCCTCTTCCTTAGCATTGAATGATATCACTTTATTGCCATCTTTAAGTGTTGTCATGCTAAAGTTATCTTTTAAGTCACCTACTATAAAGTCAAGAAGCGCCTCTTGTTGAGGTGTCATTTCCTTATCTTTTCCTTCAAAATCTTTATGATGTCTTTTACCTTTAAATTCACGGATTTTTTCAGGTTTTTCTACTTGATAATATAAGTCATTGATTTTGTCCACTAGAATATGCGTATCACCGGTGTTATACATTTCAATTGATTTTGTTATATCGTTTACAGTAAACTTGAATGCACCACTCATGTCTTTACTTTCATGATCTGCTTTTGCTACACCTTCGATCATCGCAATGCTTTTACCATTGTCAATAACCTCTGCATTCATGGATATGGTTCCATTGTTCATCATTTCCATGGCGTAAAGCGTGTCTTTTAATGTTTCATAACCATCCTCTTTAACTGATGATGCTAGTACTGTAACAGTCAATACAGTAAGCGTTGCTACCAGTGTTATCATTTGAACTATTTTTTCTTTTTCATTGAATCTCTCCTCATTTTTTATTTGCTTTTGGGACATTTATTTTTTGTGTCTTATTAAGCATATTATTAGTATACCCACAACCTATAAAACCCATCTTAAACAAATATAAAATTTACATAAACTTTTATAAAAATTCCCTTTTATGAAAAATTATCTACAGCTTTAACTAAGGTATTGGATTGTTTTTGTAAATTAGAAGAAGCATCTTTTAATTCTTCTATAACGGCAAATTGATGCTGGGCAGAAGCTATAATACTGGTAGTCTTATCAACTATTTCACTAAAATTAGTGGATAAATCCTGTGTAAATGTGTGGATGGCTTCATTTTTAGTTTTCACTTCGTGTATCGAATCAATGATATTTTTAGTTTTTGTGAGTATGGTATTACTATTATTGGTGATGTTGACAAAAGAATTTTCAGCTCCCAATACTGCTGTATTTTGACTTTTTATTATTTTTTTATTTGTAGCTATATATTGTTTTAGTTCCTTTGATTTGGATTTTAACGCTACAGTAATATCATTTATATGACTTGATTCGTAATGTATATCACCTGCCAAGTCTTTTACTTCATTGGCTACTATACCAAAACTTCTTCCATATTCACCTGCTCTAGCTGCCTCGATGGTTGCATTGAGCGCTAAAAGGTCCGTTTGTTTGGATATTGACGTAATGGTGTTACTAATTCTTTCTATATCCGATATGGAATCAGTGAGGATGTTCATTTCTTCCAAAAGCTCTTTGGATATTTTGCTACTTTCTTCAGAGTTTTCTTTCAGTATCTGTACCGACTTTTTACCTGCATCTGTAATGGACTTGGATACTTCAAAGGAATCCTTAATGTCTCTGGTTGAATCTGTTATCTTACCCATTTCTTCCATTAGACTTTTTAATAAGTCTAGACCATATTGAATGTTATCTTGTTGTTCTAATGCATCATCACCAATTAATTCAAGGGATTCATTGGTGCTTCGCGTATAATCATAAGCTTCCTCTGTATCTTCTATTAGGGTTGCTGATGAATCATTTAGCGTTTTTGATGCGATGGTAATACTCTGTATCATTTCTTTTAAGTACATAATCATCTTGGTAAAATGATTGTTTAGAAGGGTTATTTCTCGGTTGGTGTGAAACGTCACTTTGTGATTAAAATTGCCATTCATGACATCTTCCATCTGATGAGCGAGATGACTAATTGGCCTTGTGATTAACCTGGCATATATAAGGGATATCATGATAATAAACAGGAGTAATAGTAATGTTATTCCTTTCAGATTATTATTAATACGGGTTATGGTTGTCAACGCGACTGATTGTTTGATGAGTGCCACAGCAGTCCAATTTAACCCTTGTATACTTTTACTTTTTCCGTAATAAAGTATTCCTTTATCCTCATAAGTTATAACCTCATTACCCAGATGCTGGTTGTAGCTTTCCCATCTATTTAACATCTGTTCCTCATTGAAATGATATAGATAATGTCCTCTATTATCTAATAGTAAACATGTTCCCTCTCCATTATTTACTTTATGCAGTAATCGTGTTAACACTTCTAAATCATAGAAAATCACAATTACCCCTAACGTGCCTTGATCATTGGCTATCTTCATGGATATGGGTGTTATATATCGGCCAGTAGCTGATGATATGATGGATTTTCCAATATAATAATCTACTTCTAATTGTTTATAATAGTCTTTGCTGGCAATAGATAAGAGATTAAACCCTTTGTCATCTTTAGCTATATTACTAATCATATTCCCCTGATGATCTGCAATTAAAATACGTTCATAGAGTTCCTCAGAATCTGTAACAAGATTTTCAAAAACTTTAATAATAGCTTCGTATTCAGGTGAGTATTTTTGTAATCGCCCTAAATCGATGTCTTCTAAGATTTTATCCAGCTTTGTTTGTGTTTTGATGACTTTAATCAATTCTATAGAATGATCAATTGTTGTCTTTAGTGAATCCTCAATATACGTCACATCTTGATTAAGCTTATTCTGTGTTTCTACAAATACTTGTTTTTTGATAGAACTATTGACAAATACACTCACGATGATTAAAGGAATTAATGCAATAACAATCATTATACTCATTATTTGATTACTCATCCACATATCTTTAAATTGGAATTTTTTTATCTTTAGTTTCATGTTTGCTCCTTTTAGAAAAAATATTTTATCTTTATATGTATACAGAAATTATACTTTTTTTCTATATGAGCCATGTTAGTTCTATGTTAAATCCTTGTAAATATTACCATTCCAGAGCATTATATTATCCCAGATTAGAATAAAAAGGGGTCCTTGATTCTTTGCTAATATTCTAGAAAAAACTTAAAAGCTTAACAAAACAGTTGAAGCTTAAGGCCTATGCCTATATAATGGTTACATAAACTTAAGTTATGACACTGTCATAACATGACAGAGAGGACGTTACCATGTTTAGACTATGGGGAAAAATATATAAGAACAATAAAATCATTAAGGATACCGTTATTAATGTGGATGAGGATAATCAATCTAGAGAACAACTAACAGAATTCTGTTTAGATAAAATATGTGTAGCTTTTGATCTCCAGCATCCCATATGGTTGAATGACAATCATAAGGATTACCCTGCCTATGGACGTACATCCTTTAAGGAAGATCATTTTATTGAACAAATCGATTTCGATTATTTGGAGATTGAGATTATCGAAGATGAGAAGAAGAAAAACAGAAGAGCTAATCAATAAAAAATCATTAAACATAGCAGAAGGGGCTGTCGGATAATACCTTTTTTATGTATTATTCGACAGCCCCTCTTTCATTAATCATATATCTTTCGACAAAACAACCATTTCCCACTCTGTTAAGTCATATCTATATAAATTTCTTGAAATAAGTGGATCTCCATTTGATATTTTTTTTGCCTCTGCTATATCCTTAGCCTCAAATATAATCATACCACCTGGTTTAATCGTAAATCCTCCACCCATAAAAAACCTTTCTTTTGCTATGCCTTCAAGATATCTTAAATGGTCTTCGAAATCTACTCTTGTCACATTTGCTCCATCAATTTTATAATCTGTTCTAACATATAAGACATTCCCTATCTTCATACCAATCCTCCAGGTCTAAAGATTTTATCAATTTTCTTCTATATCATGTTCAATAACTACTTTATCTTCTTTCTTCTTAATTCGCATAATCATCACAACGCCAGCTACAATAAGCAACAGTGGAAATATAATACTTCTCATACGTTGTATAGCTGCATATGTCATAAAATTAAAGATATAATCATCTAGTATAACATTGATCAAGACAATTGTTCCTATGGCAATGAATCCATATGCATAATAGATTCTATCGATGTTAAATCGACGATAAATGATTGTTTCGCGGTTATCAATCTTTCTTTTAAGGTGATACGCATCAAAGAAACCATAAAAAAACAATACAATCAATGGAAATGGCATAAGATTTGAATTGGTCACATTCATAAAGAATATGAGACCTATAAAACCTAACAGTAGCGTTAGACCCCTATCCATAAATCCTAGATACATGTGAGACGCTCCTGGAATAAAGGATAGTATAAATCCGAAAAACTTATTATACCCATAATTAATATTCCCCTGGATGGCTTCTTCACATACCTTACATATGGCTTTGTCGCCATCTTTTCTAACACATGACTCACATATGGTTTTACCACATTCAAGGCATGTGTATTCAGCTTGTTGATCTGAATGATAATAACAGTTCATTCTATAACCTCCTTATTACTCTTAATAGCTACCTAATCGATTAATGGCATCCGATAGAATATGGTTAAGTGAATCAATGGTTTTCATCACACCTTCATTAAAATACAAATCCTGTCCAATGGTTATAACATTATTAACCAGAATGAGAACCCCTGAACATATAAGGCTTCCTGCTAATTTCATTTCAAAAGAAAGAGGCTTCCGCTTTTTAACAGGTGCTTTTTCCTGAATATGATTAATCGAATGCATGATTCTTGCTGTAAGATAATCATTATTCTCTATAGATGGATGCTCATCAAGTAATGTTATCACGTCTTCCATATCTTCTTGATTACGCTCATTATATTCCTTGTACTTCAACGACCTCACCTCCATATCCTTGGCGCACTAATTTATCTTTTATCTGTTTTCTAGCTCGGTATAATCGTGTTTCAATGGTTTTAACTGGTAAACTTAGAACTTCTGAAATCTCTTTATAACTTAACCCATTAAAATGATATAATATGACGATTGTTTTATACTTATCCTTAAGACTGTAAACCGTCTTGTGAATAAATTCTTGTTTCTCTTTGTAGATAACTTCGTCTTCCGTTGACCTATTTGTTTTTAGCCCGGGAGAAATTTCGGATATGTTGACCATTTGAAACAATCCCGGTTTGGTTCGTCGCTTCCAGTCAAGACAACGATTGACTGCGATACGGTATAGCCAAGTGGATAGCTGGCTTTGCCCTTTGAAGGACGGTAGTGCTCCATATACTTTTATGAAAATCTCCTGACAGAGATCTTCTGCCTCGGTATAATTATTGGTAAACTTATATGCCATGGTCAAAAAGCAGGACTGGTATTCTTCAACCAGATTCTGAAAAGCATGTTGGTCCTGCATCATTAAATTTTTCATAGTCTGTTCATCCAATTTAACACCACCTTATAACACTACCTCTATACGCTGCTCATGGTGGGTTTCAATTTATTTATTCCCACTCTCTTGTCGTTCATTGTTACTGACTACTATTCTAGTGTTATATCGCCACTTTTTACTTGAACTGAAATGGTGTTTGAACCACTTCCTAATGTTTCTTTAACTGTAATTTCACTATTATCTTCTTTAATGGATAACCCTTTATCCGTCTTAATCTTACCATATTTGCTGTAAAAGACAAACTTACCTTCTTGATCATCAGGTGTATCTAAGCTGACATCACCACTTTCATTGATAATGTCTACATTTTTAAGGAATGTGTTTCTGTTCAGGATGTTAATATTCCCGTATTTGCTTTCGATATCAACATCGCCACTAACATTTTCAACCGTTATATTACCAGATCTTTGTATCACTTTTATATCCGATTCTATATTTTTAAGTTCGATTAGATCGTTTTGGGTCTCTACATCAACTTTACCCTTAACATCTTCTAATTTCACCATTGCATATTTATTTTTAACACTGACATCCTTACCTAAGTTCTTACCTATTACTTTACCACTCTGATTTGTAACGACCACGTTCCCACCTATATCTGTAATGGTTACATCCTCATTCTGTGTTTCAATATCAATATCACCTTTTACATCTTCAAGACTAACGGAAGAATATTTTGTGCTCACTTCAACACTTTTACCGACCTGATCACCTTTCACTTCTCCATTTTGTTGATCAATAACCACATTTCCTGTTATTTGACTAAAACGGATATCATCGTATCTATTTTCGATGTCAAGATCACCACTCACGCCTTCCACTTCTACGTCACCATTTTTGTTTTCTATTTTCGTATCACCATCAATAGTCACGGCAGTTATATTGCCATAACTATTCTGAACAGCTAGACTATCACCAATGTTATTGACTGTAATATGACCATTTTGGTTTTCCAGCGACACTTTTCCTGCTATATCACGTATGACCACATCACCGTATCTATTGTCTACTGCAACTTCCTTAACACCTTTTATCTGAACATCTCCATTACCGTTGTTTATTGCGGTTATTAAATAAGATGGTACAGATATCGTATAGTCAATGGATATACTGGTGTTATTCTGGTATCTAGTAGCTGATACCTCCAATATATCACCAAGTGATTTTATGTTGATGGTCTCATCAGCTATGGTTTCTGCCTTTGTTTCATCCTCTTCATTTAAGCCTACTTGGATGGTTGCATTTACAGTAACCTTGGTTGTCTCTGTAGGCACAATCTCAATATCGCCATAGTTATTTCGCACAACAAACTTGGTTAAATCTTCTACATCCTCTTCATAGGAGCGTTCAAATGTATATTGATGCTGATTGAAATTATTAAATAGAGACCATCCATGAAAAGTTATCTTTTCATTATTAATGACAATACCCAGCGGTATAATAGATGATGCCGCATAAATAATAATTAATGTGAAGATACACAACCCACTCATCTTTAATCGTACTTTGTCTTCACTCTTTCTATTAGACCATTCCATTACAATAAATTCTACACCCAGTACAATGATACTCACAGCTGCCAATATCCTTAGGGTCTTGGTCATATCAAGAGTTATAAAATTATTATACGTTAATATAACACCTAAACCGATCAATGTTAAAGCCAGTGTCATTATACCTACTTTTCTGTCTTTCATGATACTCCTCCTCTTACTCTGTCTCCCGCTCATCATGACCTTAAAGATCATCTTGTATTGCTTTTTAATATTTCGGTACCGAATCTTACATAAACTTTAGACGCGGCTTCCCACAATAACCCTTCAAAAAAATTAAGAAATATTTTAATTTATAGTTTTAACCTCATATCGCCATCCTTAATCCAACCTGTAGCACGACAATATTCCGATATGATATAGGTTAATATTGCTGGTAAAATAAAATGCAGTATTATGATTTTACTGATTAAAACCCACGCCACTTCACTGGCGATCATGGTATCATACGTCATCAGTTGTCCAACAAGTCCAGAGGTACCCATACCACCTCCATATGGGTTATTTTTCATTTTAAAAGCCATCGTTGACACAGGTCCTAATATGGCACTTGCTATAATCGGTGGTATCCATATTCTTGGATTCTTTACGATATTGGGTACCTGTAACATAGACGTACCTAACCCCTGTGCAATAAGACCATTCATTTTGTTCTCCCGATAACTAGCGACTGCAAAACCTACCATCTGGGTAGCACACCCTACCGTTGCAGCACCTGCTGCCAATCCATTCAGCCCTAATATAATGGACAGAGCTGCTGAACTAATGGGCAACGTAAGAATCATACCCATAAGGACAGAAACAAGAACCCCCATGATAAAAGGTTGTTGTATAGTGGCTACATCGATCACATTCCCTAACCAGCTCATAAAAGCAGAGATAGATGGTCCAACCAATAAACCTACCCCACTTCCTGATAGGATGGTGACCATAGGTGATAAGATTATATCCAGCTTAGTCTTTCCTGACACCAAGCGCCCAATTTCAATACCAATGATAACGGCTATGAATGCACCCAGAGGCTCTCCAGGACCAATTAGCATAATATTGCCGTCCACAAAAGCTTGCCCACTTATTATTTTACTGGCATAACCACCTATTAACCCTGTTACAACAGATGCATATATAATGAGATTATCTGCTTTTAGTCGATGGGCTACCCCTACACCTATACCTGCTCCTGTCATAACTGTTGCCATAGAACCGATATGTATCAACGTATTACTAATATCTTTATTCCCAATTAATCCTCCAAGTTGTTTAATAATGAGTCCAATAATTAGTGTAGAAAATAAGCCCAATGCCATACCGCTTAATCCTTCAATAAAATATCTGTTAACCAGTCGTTTCAACGTATTTTTTATACTATTATTGTTTTGATTTTCCTTATGTGTATTCATGTGTCTTGTCACCCTTTCGTAAAAAAAATTTATCATAAGAGCGGCTATTGCCGCTAATTGTCCTAGTTGCCTCTACTTCAATAAAAATCCTTTGTCATCCAGTGCCTTCTCAATATCATTCATCATATGTTCATCGGATGTTTTTATGAGATGATAATGTTCGCCACTTTTTAACCTCATTAATGGAATCGACCCATCCTGTTCAAGACGCTCTATAAAATCCTCAACATGTTTTCTTGATGAAAGCATAAGGTCAGCAGTGATCTCTCCATAAACAGGATGTTCCACCATCACATTGATGACTGTACCACCAAAATCGACAATGGTTTGTAATTCTTCACGGATATCCTCTTTCGTATGTTTTAGTGCCAATAATCTTGTATGCTCTATCTCTTTTTCATAAACCATATAACCGTTAGATGTGGATATGATTTTATACCCTTCTGCCCTAAGTAATGCGATATCTTGGACTATGACCTGACGGCTAACTGCGAAGGTTTTAGCTAATGTCGAACCCGTTATAGCAGCTAAACTTTTTGTTAAATTTTCAATTATTCTTTTTCTACGCTCGATACCTTCCATCGTCTCACCTCTCACTAAAATGCTTAATCTTATATCATATTAACATATAATCCTATGATTATCTATGATAAATAGATGCCTATTTCTTATCTAATAAAAACACCCTAGATGTGGTTAACGTCTAGGGTGTCATGGTGTACTTAGTTTGATTAGATCATGAATTTATCATTCTTAGCTGGACGAGCATCTAACTCTTCTTTTTTCTTCTCGTATCCAGGGCGCCCAAACATAGCATAAGTGGCATTCTTACCTTCTTCAACACCAGGTTGATCAAAAGCATTGATATTTAATAATTCACCTGCAAAGCCTGTGGCTACTTCGAAGAAGTACAGAATCTGACCAAGGGTAAACGCATTAACTTCTGGCAAAGTAATGGTCATGTTCGCTTGACCACCTTTAAGTAAGGCATACTCTGTAGCCATTTGCTCTGTTTTAATAAGCTTATTATGCGTTTCTCCACCTAAGAAGCCAAGGCTTGGGATATCACTGTAGATTTTTGGAATCTCGAGTGATGTTTTGTACCTATCTACGCCAACGAATACAATTACTTTATCCTTAGGACCTTCAGCATATAATTGAACTTGTGAATGTTGATCCGTAGCACCAAGAGCTCTTACTGGCGTTTGACCTACATTAACCACATTACCATCGTTATCGAATTTCTTACCAAGTGACTCAGCCCATAATTGTGCATACCAGTCACCAATGAATTTTAATCTATCTGCATAAGGCATGATAACTGAGATATTCTTACCTTTTTTCATACCTAAGTAATGAAGAATGGCATACATAGCTGCTGGGTTCTTGAATGTATCATCTGTTTTACATAATTCATCCATGAATCCTGCTCCAGCTAATAATTCTGCAATATTAATACCACACATAGCTGCTGGTAATAATCCAACTGGTGTAAGCTCTGAGAATCTTCCACCTACACCTGCTGGAATGATAAAGCTCTTGTAGCCTTCTTCATCAGCAATCGGACGAAGGTTACCGTTCTTAGCATCTGTGGTACAAACCATATGCTTCTTAGCCGCTTCAACACCAAATTTCTCTTCTAACATCTTTTTGATAATCATGAATTGAGACATGGTCTCGGAAGTACTTCCTGATTTTGTGATCACATTGAATAATGTCTTCTCTAGATCAAGGACTTCAAATAAAGATACAAGTTTCTCTGGGTCTACATTATCCGCAACATATAACTTAGGATAACCGCCTCTTTGTTCTTTGCTTAACTCATTGTAATATGGATGATTAATTGCTTGCTGTACAGCAATTGGACCAAGTGCTGATCCACCTATACCAAGTACGACAAAAGAATCGAATTCATCTTTTACGCTATCTACATATGCGTTAATATCGGCTACTACCTCTGTTTGGTTATATGGAAGATCTCTCCAATCCATTCCACCCTTAGCACGTTTTTCTACCATTGCTTTCTCAGCTGCTTCAATTTGCCCTTCAATGGCAGCAATCTGTGATTCATCAATTCCACTCTCACCTACGAATGCTGTCATCATATTATTAAAGTCAAGTTTTAACTTCATACTGTCACGCCATGCTTGTTGTTCAAATCTGTTAGACATGTATGTACCTCCTATATTTTTTTAAAAGCTTCATAGTTATTATTCTCAAAAACCTATGAACCTTTCTTTTTTTAAGTAAAAATAAAATAGCATTTTTTACCAGCTTATTGACACCATTACCTTAGATAGAACTTTTAAACATTTTAAATTATATAGAATAGTTCCGTCTTTGTAAAGCTTTAATACACGAAAATATCCTACACTATCAATCTTAGCGTAGGATATCTATTAATGTGATTTACAACTACTCTACTTCATATAAACTACCAAAACGATAACCCTGTTCTTTTAACTGCTTAATAATATCATCAAGAGCTTCTGCATTAGATGATGAGACAGCATGTAATAATGGCATCATACCAGGATGAGCATTTTCTAATACATGATTAAGTGCATATTCTTTCCCTAGTTGTTTTTCTCGATCCCAATCCGCATAAGCCAAACTCCAGAACATGGTTTTATAGCCTAATTGCTGTGTCAGATATAAGGTTCTTTCACTGTATTCTCCAGATGGTGGTCTAAAAAACTTGTCCATCTTATAGCCTGTAACTTCCTCAAAGTACGCTTCTGTTTCTTCTATTTCATATTTAACCTTTTCATCGGATAGAGTTGGCATCTTCTTATGATTAACCGTATGATTGGCTACAATATGACCTTCTTCTTTCATGCGTTTAGCCAACTCCAGATTATTTTCAATAAAAGGCTTTGTTACAAAAAATGCAGCTGTTACATCATTAGCCTTTAGGGTATCTAGTATCATGGGCGTGTAACCATTCTCGTACCCTTCGTCCATGGTTAAATAGATGACTTTTTCATCTGTATCCATGACATAATAAGCATCATATGGCTTAATATCAAATTTATTATAAGCGACTGGTCGTTTGTGCTCTTTATTTCTTTTCCAACTCCAACTATAACTCTTATTGGATAATGTTGTTCCATCTATATTTGATACGGTTGCATCACCTGTATCACTGCCTTGTGCTATATCTGTATTTCCTTCATCTTCATTATCTTGTTCAGTATTATCTTCAGGTTTTTGTTCTGGTTCTGTTGTTTTCTCTGGCTGTTCTGGTTTCTTCTCTGGCTTCTTCGTTGGCTTAGTCTCTGATTCACCAGTACTTACCTCATTAACTTCTTGATGGGTCCCACCATTTGCATTGGCAGCAACACCACTACCATTACCTTTTTGTTTCATCCGATAAGCTCCAGAGCCTAAGGTCACACCAATACCTACTGCTGCTACAACAAGTACTAGAACCAATAATGCTTTAAGTGTTTTTTGATCTTTTTTCTTCTTCTTTGCCATGTTATTTTCTCCCCTTTGCTAATACATAACCCATTACTTCATTTATATTTATTGCGACATGTTTCATCTACAAAAACCCTTGTCTTATATTATACTTGATTTAACGACATAAATCCAGATTTTTACTATTGAAGATTATTAGTAATTAAGTCTTATGGATTATCTAGCCCTAACCGTGTAGCCCCATGATATTCTCTTTTTTAATAGGTTACGATGGATTAAAAGCAGCATATGAATGGAAAGAATTATTTTTTAATTTGGTGGGACTTATTACAGTAAAATAGTTGTGTACTAATATGAGTTTAATGCATTTTAACGCAATAGTGTCAATATTTTTTTTATTATTTTTGATAAGATAAATTCAAAATAAATGGAATATTATCCTAAAAAAGAAATAAAAATATAAGGAAATTCACTTTTAATGGTTTCAAAGTAAATATAGAAGTATTTCTTATTTTCTTTGAAAAATAAATTAGGGAATCTCTATACAAAAAATACAATGAAGGAGATTGGATATCATGAAAAAGTTATTGGCATTTTTATTGTTAGCATTACTTATCTTAACCATTATTGGATGTGGTACAAAGGAGACATTAAGCAAAGAGGAGAAGAAAGAACAAGGGTATAAGAAGTACAATGATATGGGCGTTGAGTTCAAAGTTGGTGGCGTTTGGAAGCAGTATGATGATAATATAAGCAGAAGCTTAATAGGCGATTTAGAAAATGAAGATGAACCCATATTCAATGGTCTAGATTATAGTGTTTTATCTAATGAACTTCTTAAGGCGTATTATGACGTAAAGGAAAATGTAAAGGATGAGAAGGAAAGAAGAAAAAGATATGAAGAGATATTTGCAGAGCTTAAGCCTTTATTTAGCTATGTCATTTTTAGAGCGGATAAAATGCCATCAGAAGATAAATTAGCTGAGCTTACGGAGAAGAAATACAATGAAAAGCTTGCTGAATATGACAAGTATATCATCTACTTCTGCTATGATGAATATAATGACAAAGGATTATCAGACGAATCTAAGGAGATGTATAAGGCTCTATATGAGGATATCGAAAACGTAAAGAAATCAACCATTACATTCAAACCGGTTACGCCACAGGAAGCTATCAGCAGCTTAAATAAACTTGAGTTTACATTAAAAGATTTAGAGGATAAAGATGTCGTTAGTAGCGAGGTTTTCGAGGAAAATAAAGTGACAATGGTAAATATCTGGGCTACATTTTGTGGACCATGTATAAGGGAAATGCCAGATCTTCAAAAGCTCCATGAAGAGCTTAACGAACAGGGGGTTGGCGTTTTAGGAATAATAGGGGATACCCCTGATGAGGATAATGAAGTAGCTGCTAAGAAAATCATTGAAACGAAAGGTGTAACGTTTATAAATGTTATTCCAGACGAGACTATCAAAAATAGTTTGATTGAAAGCATCGCAGGATACCCAACATCACTGTTTGTTGATAGCGAAGGAAAAATTATTGGTAAGATCATTACAGGTTCAAGAACGAAAGAAGAATACCAAGAAATAATAGTAGAGCTTCTTGATTCATTAAAATAATGAACTCTTGGAAAAAATGCTAAAGCTAAGCAGAAGGAGAGAAGCGTATGAGAGACAAATTTATGAGATATGGAATTTTGGCTATAAGTATATGCTGTATACTTCTAGGGTATATAAGGGGAGAAGTTAAAACAGTGCTAAAGAAGGCTATTAATATTTGTTTGGAGTGTATAGGTATTGGCTAGATATAAAATAATAAGACATTCAGTGCAATTTATATGGGCTTTAGCTACAAATGCATATTTTAAAGGCTTTACCGGGGGCAAGATATATACAGGCAATTTAAAGAAATTATGTGTACCGGGGCTAAACTGTTATTCCTGCCCGGGAGCGGTAGGATCATGCCCTATAGGAGCAATGCAAGCAGTTATAGGGAGTATACGGTATAGTTTTTCTATGTATGTGATAGGATTTATATCCTTAATAGGCGTTTTATTTGGGCGATTTATTTGTGGATGGCTGTGTCCCTTCGGACTTATACAAGATTTACTAAACAAAATCCCCTTTTTTAAGATAACAGTTAATAAAAGGGTTAATAGCATCCTAAAATATCTTAAATATGCAATACTAATCATCTTTGTATTCCTACTTCCCTTTATCTTTCAAGACGAACTGGGGATTAGCGATCCATATTTTTGTAAATACATATGTCCTGCAGGAACGTTGGAAGGAGGAATACCTTTAGTCGCTTTCAATACAGCTCTGAGACAAGGATTAGGGTTTTTATTTGCCTGGAAGCTCGTTATACTTATCGCTACTATTATAGTTTCAGTCTTGATTTTTAGACCATTTTGTCGATATATTTGTCCTTTGGGAGCCTTCTATTCCCTGTTTAATACCATAAGCTTTTATAAGCTTAAGGTAGACAGAAATAAGTGTACGAATTGCAATGTTTGTACCCAAACCTGTAAAATGAATATTGAAGTGTATAAAACACCAAACAACCCTGAATGCATAAGATGTCAAGATTGCATTGAGGTATGTCCACAAAAGGCTATAAGTGTAGAAATAATCAAGAAACAACCAACTAATACACTCCATAGTGACACTTAATTTATAATTAATAAAATATCCGATACTTCTCAGGAGGCTGTCGGAAAAAATAAGTTAAAAATCTCCAACTTGGCTAAAATCTAAATAGAAATGCTAGGAAGGAGATTTTTATTCTGATTATTTTGTTTATTCTATTTATTGGGTTTAAACTATTGTTAAATCATACTAAATATTTGCTATACCTTTATTTTTTTTGTTAGTATTTCATAAGGATTTAAAGAAAAAAACCATCTAACGTACTTATAAAACGACATAAAGAATGATATTTTGGACATGACGTCATATACATTCATGGATATTTATTACATAATATAAATATATTAAAAAAATTCTGTCTTTCAGAATATCGAGGAGGATCATCATGAAAAGATTGTTTTCCATTATTCTATCGTCTTTTTTACTTGCAACTCTTTTTTCATCATTTAGTCTAGCCGCCTTTGTATATGGTGACGCACATATTGAGTCAGGTAAAATCTACTACATAAGAAATGTTGGAACAAATTGGAGTGTAGATGTAGCTGGAGCAAGTCAAAACCCCAATGCATCTATTATAACGTATAACCACCACGGTGGTAATAATCAACGTTGGCAAATCAATGTTGAAAAAATAGTAGGAAATGACATAATTGTAACCTTTGTTTCAAAAGATAGTAACCTTGTTTTAACCACTGAGTTCAATGAATCTAATCATAAAAGCTATCTCACCCAACAAACCTATAACGGTACGAAAGATCAAATGTTTACATTAGTGCGTGTTGGCGATACCAATCAATATAAAATAGTATCCATGTGGGGACATGCTCTACAATCAAGCACGTCATCTCCTGGTACAAAAGAAACGCTTGTATCTACTTCCCTACAAGAGACAGATAATTTCTATTTCACTTTTGAAGATACTAACGATAAACAGTCCCATAAAGAACTCCTTCAATATTGGGCACCTGATGTATACCAAGATTTCAATGCTAGTGGTAATCAGCTATGGCCTTATGATTATATTACAAGTTTTAATTTTGATGGTGACTGGAAAGGTAATAACAACTGGGAAAACGCGTCATCTGGTAGTAAAGTACCATATATATATACGTCCATACAAGAAACACGTAGTCATTATTTTATCACCTATAATTTCTTCCATCCTAGAGATGTAGGTGGTACTGGTGATATTGTTGATCCAATTGATAGCCATGAAAATGACTTAGAGGGAGCTCTTTTTGTTATTAAGAAGAGTGGTGCTTATGGCACGTTAGAAGCAGTGTATACAATTGCTCATACTGGTTATGAAACCTATACCGGTAGTCAGATTGCTTACAATAATAATAAAGTTCAATTATTTGTATCCAGTAATGGACCTTACGGTGTACACGGTCATTGTGTGCATATGTATAATAGTTCACAAGATAACGGTGGCATCAAATACGTGTATGATGCTACAGCCGATGCTAATGGTACTTTAACTGAAGCTTCCTGGTCACCTAGCCAAGATAATAGTTATCATGAAGAAAGTTATGGTCTGCTTTCATTGGATGAATTATGGAATAGACGTTATGAATTTGGCTCTGATAGTCCTTTTAATCGTTATGGTACCTTCTCGGGCGATGGCTCTGGCGTACCTTTTATGGGTAGTAATAAATGTAATTCTCCTTGGTTTTGGAGTAAAGGTCTTTGGATATCTGATCCTGCCTTTCTTGCTGATCAGGAGAGTAGCTTTGCATCTATGAGTCATGACTACATTTATCACAAATATTTTGAGTATAAAATTACTGTTGCCAAAGTGCAAGCAAAAGTAAATAAAGACCCTATCCTCAATAAAGAAGCTGATATATTTGTACGTGTTATGGTAGATGGTGAAAAGTATATTGATGTGAATGATTGGAAAATGTCAAATGTGGATAATTATGTGTGGCATAACTTTAATTTTGGTCAAGCTGAAGCTGAAGGATCTGCTAGCTATACTGAAAATTTCAATACAATCTACGTTGCACGACCTCATAATCAAGCTGTTGTTTTTGAACTAAGAGATCGAGATAGTGATAATGATGATTCCATGGGGACCATAAACAAGACAGTATCACCTGGAAATTATTCTCTCTTTGAACAAGATACGCATAATAATGAGGCTCGTATAAGTGGTGCTGTTTATTCGCGAATGGAATAAACGTGTGCTAATAGAATCAAAATACTAGAGAAAATTAGAACTGGGGCATGTTTATCATAAAAGCTTTGATAGCTTTCATGAGACAGCCCCATTTTATGTATACCCTATTTATGTATACTTGATATTGTTTACATATTATTTAACTAATCCAAGTTTCCTCTGTACTTTCAACTTCCCAACTCTCGTCGGTCTTAATAACAGTTACCTTTACACCAATTGCACCAAGTCCTGATCGAAATTTACTAACATGAAGAACCATCTTATCATCCGTCTTTGACTCCACATCATCTATCCCTAGTAAAATACCTTCAATATAATTTCCGTCTTTTACTAGACCATCTTCTTTTAGTGCTTTAAAAGATGTATTCTTAACTTCTAAATCATACTTCGTAAAATAATCTAAGATATACGTAATATCCTCTTCTGTAGCATCTACTAGAGTTTCACCATTAATAGCTATGTAAGTCATGTCACCATTAAGCCCTTCATCAATAGGCATAACGGCTTCAAGAGCTAGACGGTATATGGTCGCTAAATCTGAGATTTCTACAGGTTCATCACTTTCAGGTGTCTTCTCTTCTGAATCCTTAGTCTGACCTTCTTCTCCATTATCCTCTTCATCAGTCAGGTCCCCTTCTTTTCCATCTGATGAACCTGTGGTTGAAGCGTCAGTTGATTCTGATTGTGTTTGTACAGTAGGATCTTGCTCATCTTTTAATTGGTTTCCTGAGCACCCTACTAAAAAGATCATCATGTATAGGATACCCATCCATAAACTTATTTTTTTCACTATATAACCCCTTTCTATACCCTTAACAATATGTTAGACGTAATATAGTGTAGTTTTGTTCCAACTTTTAAAGTAATGACTTACTTTTTTTAGAAATATAGTATCATGCATGTACGCACCTGCGTATATATCTATGCATAAAAAATGTTACAATACTATACATAAATTACGAGGAGGTTACGTTATGGGCGATATTAAAGAATGTTTTGGTTACTTTATTTTTCAAATGAGGACTGATGCTGATGTTACTTTTGTAAAAACGGATGTTGAGTATCAAGAGCTTGAGTGTTACTTAATTAGTCATAAAGAAAGATATCAGTCAATTATTGACAAATTGCCACCAGAAGATGGTGCATTCTTAAGTCATTATATAGAAAAACAGAAGCATCAAATAGCATGCGCTAATGATACTTTGTATAGGGCAGGGTATATAGATTGTATAAAATTATTGAGAGAGCTGAAAATACTATAATTATCATAGAATCCTCCCAGGAGAAAGTGAATGTGGCAGTTAACAACAATTATTGTGGTATATGATGGATTCTAGCATGAATATATATTATAAGTCTTTTAATTACGGAATTTAATATCAGATTGTGTCAATAACAATATTGTTATTGACACAATACTTAGTAGTTCTATGAAGACTGTTTCATCTTTATGTATCCTTTGCGTACGTTCATTTATTAATTATAAAACCCTAAAATCTTTCATGCTTTCTCCAAGAATATAGTGTGAAAACCACATCAAATTCTGCTTCATAATAGCCCTATTCATGCCTGGTTTGTTAGAGCTATATCCCATTCCTTTAAATATAACTAATTCTGTATCAACTTCCATATCCCTTAGTCCTTGATATAGTTCATATGCATTTGAAGCTGGAACTCCTGTATCCTTTTCACCATGTTGAATCAAGGTGGGCGTGCAGGCTGATTTAACATATGTTATTGGTGAAGTTTTAGCATAGATCTCTGGATCATTCCATGGATTATCTCCTAAATACATTCTAATAGAATGAGGTATATCTGTATTCACATAATAGGTGATCCAATCACTAATGCCACCTCCAACTGAAATGGCCTTAAATCTATCACTATATGTTGAACAGAAGGCTGATATATATCCCCCTTGGCTCCATCCCATTACCCCTACTCTATCCTTATCTGCAATCCCCTTGTCAACGAGTGTATCCACCCCAGATATAACATCATCGTAGTCACCAATTCCCAATTTTCTATAGTTTGCTTTTAAGAATTCATTGCCATATCCTGAACTTCCTCTGTAGTTTGGTTCTAAAACGATAAAGCCCTTTTCAATAAACTGCTCAATAGGATATTTTTCATTGAAACAGCCTGAATGTATTGGGAAGGACGCCCACCCTGGACCACCATGGATTAGTAGCAATAAAGGATATTTTTTATTTGAATCAAAGGCTATTGGGGTTGATAATACCCCTTCTATTTCAAGACCATCACTACTTTTCCATGAGATTACTTCCCTGTTACTTTTAAGTTTTTCCTTAAAAAAACTATTCTCATTTGTTATTTTTTTATGATCTATATAAACTTCAAAGGTTTCATTTGATGTAGCCTTATTATATGCTATATGATTTCCATCCTCTGTTATAGAAACATCTATTATACAGCAATCTGTTTTTTCGCTTAACTTGTCCACCTTACCATCCTCCGATAGTAACCCAATAAGATAATTAGTTTTATTCTGCCATCTAATTAAAATCCCTTTAGCTGTCCATCGTATTGG
>JMSU01000071.1_pt1 | contig 63773 bp, 66 predicted proteins | sample 179011 | NCBI WGS metagenome assembly JMSU01 (sample SAMN02769580, study PRJNA246767) | bioreactor metagenome | isolation source: Culture-1 Bioreactor ArsB derived from microbial biomass from the upper 2 cm... | place: Germany: Bremen | collected day 87 after inoculation
TTTTTATTTTAGGGGCTTTTTAAGTGAATGTATGAAAATGCTTTATTCTTACTTTCAACCCGTCTCATAAACTATAGCAGTAATATTTTGATTTGTTATTCTTATATCAGGTGGTATTGTATTAATACTAGTATTAATCTTTGAGACAAATGCGTCAAACCCTCCCCCAATTACTGGTTGAAAAACTCCAGGAGTAGTTGGAAAATTTTCTGAATTAGTCTGTCCTGTTACATAGGCATTTCCGGTATTATCTACTGCTATTCCAAATCCTCTATCAAAACTATTTCCACCAAGATAGGTGGAATAGGCAAGAGCTGTGCCTGCCGGGTTTACCTTTGTAACAAATGCGTCAGGAGGGGTTCCAATTTCTGGTTGAATAGGATTCACAAGTGGAAAATTTACTGAAGTAGTCTCTCCTGTTACATAGGCACTACCGGTATTATCTACTGCTATTCCAATGCCTCCATCAGTAACACTTCCCCCAAGATAGGTGGAATAGACAAGAGCTGTACCAGTAGCATTTAGTTTTGTTACAAATGCATCAGAGAATCCTCCAATAGTTGTCTGAAAAGCTCCAGGAGTAGTTGGAAAATTTGCTGAATCAGTCTGTCCTGTCACATAGGCACTGCCGGTATTATCTACTGCAATACCTCTGCCTATATCAGAGTCACTTCCCCCAAGATAGGTTGAGTAAATAAGTCCAGTACCAGCGGGGTTTACCTTTGTAACAAATGCGTCAAGACTTCCTCCAATTGCTGTCTGAAAAGCTCCAGGAGTAGTTGGAAAATCTCCTGATCGAGTAACTCCTGTCACATAAGCGTTGCCGTTATTATCTATTGCTATACTATTACCTTCATCAGTATTACTTCCCCCAAGATAGCTGGAGTAAACAAGGCCTGGATCTATAATAATAGGGTAGTTTGGATTATAGCCATTTTCAATTTTAAAACTATAGATGTTTTCCCTATTTTTATGCTCTTTTACTACAAAGCTGCTCTCAAATGTTACCCTTCTTCCTTCAATCTCCTGATAACTTATGGGTCGCTCATCTATTAGAACTCCAAGTGCATTTTTGATTAAAAGATTACCTTCTTCGTCTGAGGAAATGTCGTCCGCACCCTTATAGCTGAGCTTAATATCATGAAAATCTGCTCCCGGATATACTACAAACTCATATTTCAACTGACCCATGGTTCCATAAAATACTAAATCTATACCTTTCCACAGGTCTTTATAAGCCATCTTTTCATAAGTAGACAAATCCGTGTATCATTTTTCTTGATCATTGCCCTTAAAGTAATTGACCTTTCCACTACTTTTGACCATACCTTCTACTTTTACATCTGGATTAGCCTCAATAAACTGTAGAGCTAAAGCTGCTCCAACCTCGTTATCTTCTTTAGAAATATCACTTTTATTTAAGTGGTCTTTATTGAAATTCTCGTTAGGTGTTCTTTTAACAAAACTTAGTACTACTTCTTCCTCAGTAAAGCAAAATCCAAAGTTACCTCCCTTTGCATAGTATCTAACCTTTGAATCTGTCTGTCCCATGTTAGTTATAAAAGTCATGGGCATTTTGTTTAGGTTACTCAGGACTTTATTCTTCTCGTTTGTAGAAATTGTATTATAAGAACATAAGTCTTGTTCATTCTCTTCTTTAAATATAATAGACATTAAGCTTCACTCCCTATGTTTTTATACATTCTCATTTGAAGGCATTTAAGCGAAGATTATATTTTTTTTAATATTAGCTATATTATTACGTTGTTAACACTTATTCTAATAGCTGTTATGATAACAAAATAGTCAATACAAACCTGAACAAGGCTTTGGAAATTGATACTTGTTAAAACTAAATGTATCAGACATTTCTAAACGACGAGCACTACTAGCAGTAGCTGAAGCCACAGTTAGAAATGTCCTATATATCCAACTCTCCCAAAACGATATCTCCCTTACCATCGGCTCTACATATTAAGTTATACTTTAAATAAATGTTTAGCTTAAATTTCAATTTAGATACTTATAGCTATGCTTCTTGCACTCTATATTATGTAGTAGTTAAAATTTAGTGTTAACTATAGGAGTGAAGAGGGTCAGAGCAACTAGTAAAAGACAATATGATTTTACTAGCTTTCTATGTGTTTTTTTGTTTCTTTATTTTTGCGTATAACTAATAAGTCAATTGAAAATACGAGCAATTAGCTAAGTAAAGAAAGGCGTCATAGGCTAGAACATATAAAAACAATATAATAGAATTATGTTTTCTATTATTTTAGGTTTTGGAGAAAAAATCAAGGTTCTTTCCCATTTATCCTACCAGTAGAAAGTTAAAGAACATTTGAAAAATATTTTATTAAAAAATCATAAGAACGGTGACATATAGATGTCACCATTCTTATGATATAATGCTTTTAGATTAATTTAAGGAGGAGCAGAATGAAGAAAATTATATATCTTTACATTTTAGAATCTATGGCTGAATGGGAAGTTGGATATATTCTACAAGCTATTAGTATGGAATCTATGTTAAAAAAACAAAATAGAGAATTTGTAATCAAAACTGTTAGCACTAGTAAGAATCCAATACAAACAATCGGTGGATTAACTATAACTCCAGACTGTTTATTAGATGAAATAGATGAAAATAATATGGTCGCCTTGCTTTTGCCTGGTGCAGAAACATGGAACAGTGAAGAAAATAATCAGATTTTACAAGAAACCTTATCATATATAGATAAGGGGATTCTTGTAGGGGCTATATGTGGAGCGACACTTGCTTTGGCTGATTTAAAGATTTTAGATAAATTCAAGCATACAAGCAATTCTTTAGATTACCTAACATTATTTTCAAAACAGTATAGTGGTAAAGGGTTATATGTTAATTCTCCAGCTTTTGTTGATTGTAACTTGATAACTGCAAGTTCAGCAGGAGGTTTGTTGTGGGCAAAACACATTATACAATATTTGGATGTTTTCCCTTGCGAGATTATTGAATCATGGTACAACTATTATTCTACCGGTGACTCTAAATACTATACAGAGCTTATTTCACAGAGTATTTAACCTAAGTAGCATTATAGGAAAAAGCAAAAAAGGTCAGGCTAGAACACGTAAAAACGATATATTGGAATTATATGTTCTAGTCTGCCATCATATTTTTATCTGTAATTTAAGAAGTTTATGAACTAATAACCTTTTTTCTTTTTATCCATAAATACTTATTTTTAAGAAAAGTTATGTAAATTAGATTAATCAATATTCTCAAACCATTCATAGAATTTCCACATTCGAATTCTATTATCTCATTAGCTGAAATATAAAAATCTATTTTGTTACTTCTACACCAATCTATTTTCAAATATATCGTATGGTTCCCCGAACTAATGTCTAGATTTTTTACTTTACCACTCTCAATATTTTCACAATAAATGTCATCTAAAATAATTTTATAACTTCTCAATATATCTCTATATGTCGTTTTTCTACTGATTCTTAACATAATGCGCCCCTCTCTTTCTAGAGCAAATCAAATTAATATAGTAGATTTATATGCTCAAGTCTGATACCACACTTCTTTGAAACTGCACTTTCTTCTTTAAGCTATGATGTTTGTATATTATTTTAATATTGTATAATTTATAGTATCATATTCCCTTCGATCTATAGATGCCTCAATTAACCATTCATTAATTTTTTGTTTGTAGAAATAGTAGTTATCATTGATTTTAAAGTATGGGAACATCATACCAGAAAAATGTTTTGTTTTTCTAAGTCTGCTTTGTTCTGCTATGATTATTCCTTTTACATCACTCTCTGATAACTTCAAAAATTGTGCAACTTCTGATAACGTCATTACGTCATTGCTATGTCTTGTTTCAACAATATCATTATTATAAGTTGCCTTAGCTGAATATCCTAAGATGCCACAGCCGATTATTATAGATAGTCCAATAATTAATGCTGATTTCTTGCAAATATTAATCATTCCCCTCATGTTTTATACCTAACATTAATCTTTATTATATTCACTTAGATCTTTTGCATCTGTTATATTATTAAAAAACCTTTGTATCACTTTATCTTGCTTTGATTTTATTAAAGTTAAAGTACTGTCCCAACATATAATTTCAATATCACCTAATGAATGTTGTATTGTTATTTCAGGATACCATAATTCTCTGTTGCCATCTCCATAAGGATGATTCATTGCTATTAGTTCTACTTTAGAAAATCTATATACTTTAGGGATAGCAGTCAATACTCCCCATATAAATTGTATATCGTTTTTCTTCAAATGTTCTAATAATTCTTTACCTTCATAGTATTGACTTTGCCAAGGGTGTTGAAAAAGTTCAGTATTTTGTCCATAGAAGTGTAATAGTTAAAATGGATTAGCTCTTTTATTATTATTCCTGATATCATATATTTCACCTTTTATATTATTTTCTGTTCTCTTAAATAGATCTTATCAACTCTATAAATCTGGTCTCATATTTTAAATTATGCTCTTTAAAACTAGATAATTTTTCATTTGATTCCTCTAAACTTAAGCAATGGTCATATACATCTATAAATCCATGGGTATATTTATCATATGCTTCATCAATAAATTCCATATTTAACATAACTTACTTAAATTGAGTCCGTCAATACCTGTTTATATATGAAATATTTTTATATTATATCATACATTGGTAATATTTTACTTAATAATATCTTACACGTTCAAATACAAAAAGAGTAAGTTTTCATCTCCCATGACCTACTATATAAGAAAAGAAATACTAAGAATAAATTTTTCATCTTGATAAAAAACGTCAAGTAATACTTTATATATTTTGATACAATTAACTTACCAAAGCTTTGGAGGGTAAAAATATGGATTATTTTTCAGTTATTCAGAAGGCTGTAAATTTTATTGAAGAAAATCTTTATGAAAGTATCTCTATAAAGGTTGTTGCAAATGAAGTAGGATTTTCCGTCCCTCATTTTTACAGGATCTTTTCTACTATAGTTGGAGAAACGCTTAAATCTTATATAAGAAAAAGACGTGTTTCTAATGCCGCCCTAATGTTAAAAGAATCAAATTTCAAAATATGCCGAGTAGCATTCGAAACAGGATTTGAATCTCATGAGGTTTTTATAAGAGCTTTTAAAAAAGTATATGGTATTTCACCAAAAGAAAGCAAATTTTTAGTGAGTCTTCCTCTATACAAAAAAATTGATGTAATGAAGAAGAAAGTATTATTTGAAAGCGATGTGATAACATTGGATACAAAAATTGTATTTAGAAATTCTTTTAAAATTATTGGTAAAACTATTATGCTTAATCAAGCTGAACAACAAGAAAATAACCTAATAGATAAATTCTTTAATAAATTTCAACAGGAAAAAGCTAATTGTTCTCTCATAAATAATGAGAATAAAATTTTTTCAATGTACGAATATGATCCTAATTGTATTCACGAAGACGACGAAAATATAAACTATTTTTATACATTAGGGGTTGAACAACAAGAAAATGATATGGCTCCAGAAGGCTTCGTCCAAAAATAAATTCCACAGTCAAAGTATGCTTTATTTATATATAATAATAAAGAAAATACTTTAAATGGTGAAAGTTTATCAGCTTTAAAATATAATGATAAACCAATCACTAATATATATGACTATATTGATGGAGTATGGATTCTTAATTCAGGCTACACACTCTCTGATAATCCAGATTTTGAAGTAAGAGACTCTAATAGTGAGTATATTACCGAGTTCTATATTTCCATACAAGATCTGTAAAGCGGATAATGGGAAATTGGATCAGGGTTTTAGTACTATTACAAGTGTCAGTCTAAAACACGTATAAACAACACATGTATAATATGTAAAAAGGACTAGCAAATAAAATGCCAACAGCTTCTGTTTTGAAGCTCAAAACAGAAAAATCACATACGGAATCGCAGGTTAATCACACAAAATGGTTCATGAAATCACATTCATGAACCATTTTCCAAATGGGTATTCAAATTTCAAATTGGTATACTTCTGGTGAAATTTAGTTGGATTACTGATAGTCCCTAATATCTTCATCTGCTATTGGTGACTGTACTCTATAGATAGTAACAGTTTTAGGCAATAAATTCTCATCATATTCATAATCATAAAACATGGCTGCCAATGTATTTACTTCACCATAAAAGATACTGTACTGCATAATTTTATCACCAACATTATTATTCTCATAATTAAACGTCTTAAAATTAACACCATCTTTCTCGCTAATGACCTTTGTTAATAGGTCATTTTCGTAATGGAAGGTACTTGAAGTCATAACCTCTCCATTTGCTTTAGTATTAATGACTTTCAATATCTTATCATCGTCATCTAGGTATGCGGTTGAGATAAACGATATGTTGCCGTCTGAATTGTAATGTGCTTGTGTCTTCATGTTATTTCCATAAGAATACTCTGTAACGACTTCTAAACCGCCTTTAGAAACACTCCTCCTTTTCATCATTAAATCATCTTCATAATAGTAGTACATAGTAAATGATAATTCGTCATTTGAGTATGATCTACGTTCAATTATTAGATTATTTTCATATAAATACTCACTACGCATTTTAGAATCATCATATGTAGTGACGTTTTCTATAATATTCTCATTATCATCGTATGTACATATAGTCTTCGTGACTGATCTGATATCATACCAAATGCCATCGATTTCTACTTTTCCGTCTTTCATATCATTAGCATAGGTATTTATTTCAGTTTCTTTTTTTATTAAACTATCACTTTTATTAGTTGTAATTTGTTCAGCACATCCAAATAAGATAGTGTTCATTATCATTGTTATAAAAAAGAATATTGATAGATTTCTTTTCATCTTTTAACCTCCTTCAAATTTCATACTTTAAACTGTGATATGCGGATATACTTTTAGTATTCATATATCTTAAATTTGCAAGGAATAGTAATCATTTCTTTTATCTTCCTATCATTGCCTCATAAGATTTACCATCCACGCAGAACCTGAGAGGGTCAGGCTTTTATAATTATATATATCTATCTTTCTCCGTCCTTTTATTTTCAATTCCTAATTCATCTAAGCGCTTTTTACTAAGCTTTATTTTTTCCTTAGTTTTCAGTATCATATCCTCTAACTTAGCGTCTTGCTCACTAAGCTCATTCAAAACATCCTTTTCACCCTCTAGTCTATCGCCTATCGTTCTTGAACTATCTTTTTCAAGTAATATTTCTATGTCCTTTATCATTTGTCTAAATATGAGTGTCATTATGACATATTTGGTACATTATTTCTATGAACAAATGAAACTTTAAAAGTCACTTGTGTGGGCTACGAACTTAGCCTTCTCAACAAATGATTTAAGAACTAGATTATCCTCAATATCTTTCTTCGATGCAAGTGCTAGTTTTCTATACACAGGTGGCTTAAGAGGGCGTGTCACGATTCCATCTAATAACATGTTATTAAGAGCTAAGCTAGGCATTAATGTGATTCCAAGCTGTTCTTTAACCATTTCAATAATAGTAGAAATATTATTGACCTCATACTTGATATTTAATATTGAATTGTGGTGAGAGGTCGTAGTGCGAATAAGTGGTTCGCAGCCCCCTTTAGATAAAATAAATGGATCAAATTGTAGCTGTGTCATAGATAATGTATTAGAGTTTACCAGTATATGATTTTGGGGTAGAATAGCATATAATTCGTCTTGCGTTATAAATGTAGAATTATATGAAGTGTTTGGAAGTATTATAAAACCTAGGTCAACAATCTCCATTTCTATCCACTCCAAAATTTCTTGATCTGTCCCTTCGAATAAAACAATCTCAACTTGAGGATATGTTTGAGTGAAAGCTCGTATTATCTTCGGCAAAATTGATGTAGCAATACTAGGGAAGGTACCAATTTTGATTGTACATTCAGGTAAAATTGTTGTAGGTTGAATATCATTATAAATCATTCTAATCTTTTTAAGAATTTCTTTCATGTGAATATAAGCATTCTCTCCGTGAGTAGTAAGTGTAACTCCATTTCTGGATCTTTCAAGTAGTTTTACACCTAGGTGTTTTTCCAAGTTGGAAATTGCATGACTTACTGCGGACTGTGTCATACCAATTTCATCACCAACACGGGTAAAATTCTTGAGTTTAACCACTTTAACAAATACTTCTATTTGTGTAATTGTCATATAGTCTCCTTTTATTCATGAGTTTATACTCATACTATATATCAATAACATTAATTTTACAAATGTTTCTTGTTCTTATATAATTTTTATATGAGACGCGAGGCAAAATAGGAGGAAGAGATTATGAGTATAGAATTTGTAGTAATTATACAGTGTGAGATCTCAAAGCGCAGATGCAGCGGTTATTCATGTACAAAATCACTATATGAGAAGTCAGGCAAGTTTACAGGTTACCCTGAAGTGGAGTACATTTCATTTTCATGTGGTGGATGCGATGGTAAAGGAATATCTGCAAAACTTCAACATTTGGAAAAGGTCTTAAAAAAGAATTTGGTATCACAAGATAATGTAGCATTACACTTTTCAACTTGCATTACTCATGACAATACGCATCATGACCGTTGCCCTAATATTAATATTATGAAAAAGATTGCTGCTAAAAGGGGGTTCAACAGGGTAATAGAAGGTTCGGTAATTAACCAGAACGCTGAGGAGAGAAGACAGAAAGGGATATATAGAACCTATGAATAGAATTTGAGTCCTTCTAACATCTATAGTTTCAAAATTAAAAGTATGGATGCAATAGTATCTTATTTCATAATGCTCTCCATCTGGAGGTGTCAGGACACGTATTTGCTGTCGCCTCATTATCTAATCAATTTACAACTTACTATTTTAATTACGTAAATTTTGTAAAATCCCTTTGGCTAATCCTGCCGAATAAAAAGAACTCCTCTAATTTAAGAGCAGTTCTCTATTTGTAAAAACCGAAAGTGTCGGGCTTTTATAATTTTAACATAAATAATTAAATAGAATAACCTAAAGCTTGTGCATTCTCTAAAATTTTGCTTTTATCAACATTTTCAATATCTTTAACAGTTGAAATATCTCTAACAGTCCAGCCTAAAAGAACATTAATACTCTTAAAAGTTGATATTAAACCATCAAAAATTGTATCATCTGTATCTTCTCCACAAGATAATAATACACTTTCTTTATTATTTATTTTTTTAGTACAATTAGGTCCAGTAAACGAATATAGTTTATCAATTGCAGATTTTATTTGTGCGCTGAATGTATACCAATAAAGCGGTGTCGCAAATACAATTATATCTGCAACTTCAATCTGTTCAGAAAGCTCATTAAAACTGTCATTATTAAATACACACGCCGTTCCTTTACTCCAACACTTATCACATGCAATACAAGGATTGACCTTTTTTTTAGAAGTATTAAATGTCGTCACATTATGTCCTTTTCTTGTTGCACCTTCAGCATAAGCATTTGCAAATTGTGTAGTATTTTTATTTGGTCTAGGGCTTCCAGTGATTATTAAAATATTTTTACTCATTTCAATCATCTCCTCCAGTATCTAGATTTATTTATTACCTTGTGAAATTAAGTATATTTCAGTTATAATGTAATAGCAATCCATGACTTTTTTAACCGTAACGAACAGAAAGTAAAGCATTGGGGAGGATTCTTGTATGCCAGATTATAAAAAAATAAAACTTATCAATGTTACTTTGAATTAGCTCTAGATTTAATTTCCGGTAAATGGAAAATGATTATATTGTACTATATCTCAAAAGAGAAATTTATCAGATATAGCCGATTAAAAACATTGATCCCTAAAATCAACGAAAGAATGTTAACAAAGCGATTAAGAGAATTAGAGCGTGATAAAATTATTACTCGCAAAGTATATAATCAAATCCCTCCTAAAGTAGAATATTCTTTATCAGAGATAGGCAAATCCGTACTTTTAATAGTAAATCAACTAGAAGTTTTCGGTGAAGAATATTATGAAAAAGTTGGCAAAGAACATGTTATTATTGAATATCCCGAAGATTGTGATTATGACTAAAATACATTTCTTCATATGTTAACTAATACTCCCATACTAACGAGACTAGAAAACTTTATTCATACTTCTGGTCTATTTAAGCAAGTGGTATCCAGGGTTACATGGGCTAATTGGAATGGGGCATCATCAGAAGATGCAAAGGTTCTAGACCCAGTACCTTCACCACATTCTAGTAGTATTTTGTTTGGTTTTGGGTGCTTTATTTTACACACAGCAGATTTACTATCTACTCTGCAAGATTTACAATCTTTATTATAAGTCACTAATTCTCAACCTCCTATATCAATATCTATAGAAAAATATAGAGATATACTATTTTTCAATACCTACTATGTGGTTGAATTACTAATTGATATTAAAATACAAGATTAAAATATGGCTTATCTTAAAGTAATTATTTCTCTCTATTCATGCGCCAATTCATAATTTAAAGTACCTCAAAAGGGTCATGGGCCTTTACAGTTTATACTAAGATAGATCACGAGTTGCGGTTCAGTTTTAAGCAATAATAAAGCAAGACTAGAGAACATCTCTGCTCACTAGTCATAATTTAATCACCAAAATCAATGTATCGCAACAGCACCTAAATCGTCTTTATAGATTAGCACACCTTTCTTTGGTGACTTGCTCTAATCATACTCTAATGCAATAAATAATTCTATATGAAGCTCTAGGAACAGCTTCATACATCCTCTTCAACTCTGAATTTCAATGCAAACGTACTTACTTAAGCGTCGCCGACAGGTTGAATTCCGTCATTTTCTATCATTAGAACAATCGCTCTCTTTTCTGCAATAGGTCTATGCATTATACCTTTCGGCACGCAAACACCTTCATTTTCTCCAAGTTCGAAATTACCATTCTCCGTCTCTAACACAATGCTTCCGCTAAGGACAAAAAACACCTCATCGTCATCATCGTGTTTATGCATGTGAAACTCCCCTTCAAAAATACCTAAGCGTAGCACTGAAGAATTCACCTTACAAAGCGTTTGATTAAACCATTTATCGCTACAATTCTCAACAATCTCTGAAACCTTAATTTTTTCCAAGTAATCATACTTCACATCCATTTGGAATTTATAATCATGTTGTTGCATCTCTGCATTCCTCCATTCCTTATTAATACACTGTTTTCATATTTCGTGACCTATACTTTGACTTTTAAATTAAGTATTTCATCCAACACGCTGCAAAACTTATCAATATCTGAACGAGATATATCACGGTGGGTCATCAATCGGTATTCGCCATTCTCGATATCGTTTATTTTGATATTATTTTCCAATAGCTTTGATACCAGAATGTCCTCCACGATGATAGTCTCTGGAAGTTTTAAAAAAACCATGTTGATATCCAGTCGGTCTTTCATAACCGTAATGTCCTCTATTTGATCCAACTGTTCTGCTAGATACAGTGCGTTATGATGATCTTCTTCAATTCTGCAAACCATCTCTTTCAGGGCAATCAACCCGGGTGCCGCTAACACTCCAACTTGTCGCATGCCACCCCCCATCAATTTACGATTCTTTCGCGCCTTCTCAATAAATGTTTTGGGTCCCAGTAAAAGCGATCCAATAGGTGCACAAAGACCCTTGCTCAAGCAGATGTTGATGGAATCGGCATAAGATGCAAACTGCTGAAAATCTAGTTTCAATTCTACTGCAGCGTTAAAGAAACGCGCGCCATCGAGATGAATCGGTATTCCTTTTTATCCGCCAATCGGCGAATTGCCTCCATAGTCTGTTTTTGCATCACCCGTCCTGAAGAATGGGCATTTTCTATACAAATAAGCGCTGTTTTGGGATAATGAATGTCTTCTTCACGAATCCTCTCTCTTATTGCCTCAGCCGCCATGATATTCTCAGTATAAGGAACTGTTCTTAGATTTACCCCTGATAGAAGCGCCGTTCCTCCTACTTCATGATCAATAATGTGACATGTCTCCGAAACGATGATTTCATCGCCTCTATTAGTATGGGTCATAATAGCCAATTGATTTGCAAAGGTTCCAGAAGGTACGAATAACGCAGCTTCCTTTCCTAGTAATTCCGCTCCATACTGTTCCAACTCCTTTACAGTCGGATCGTCTTCATATACATCGTCTCCAAGAGATGCTGTTTGAATTGCTAAAATCATATCAGCTGTGGGCTTAGTAACTGTATCACTCCTAAAATCCAAATAGTTCATCATAGTCTCCTTCTTTGTAAAATATGATGATTACGCGTAATCGTATCCTCAAAGTGATTATATGATAAAATAGAAGAGAGTTCAATATAATACTGCAGTGTTAAATATATTGAACAAAAGCTTGAATATTTTCTTGTTTTTTTAAAAATTGTATACTATATTAAACAAAAGAGGAGCAAAAAAAATGAGCAATATTAATATGGGAAGAACCATATCAGAAATTCGCAAGAATAGGGAGCTGAGCATACGAGAGTTTGCTAAGCAAATCGACTTGAGTGCATCTATCCTGAGTCAAATAGAACGCGGGCTAGCCAATCCATCTTTAAACACCTTAAGAATGATTGCTACAGGACTTCAAATTCCGCTCTACACTCTTTTTGTAGATGACATCAATCATGAATCTTTGATTTTAAGAAAAAAAGATCGCAAAAAGGTCTATCGTGAAAATGCTGAACACATTGTGTTTGATGTACTTTCGCCGGATTTTATGCGCTCAAATATAGACATTTTATGGGCGCTTCTGAATCCACGTTCGGAAACTACTTCCAGCTACATGGCCCATAACAAGGAAGAATTTGCAATCGTTATGAAAGGAGAAGTATACGTCGTTATCGATGACGACGAATATTTATTGGAAGAAGGGGACACTGTGCGTCTTCTGCCGCGGATGAAGCATAAATTTAGAAACAAAACGGAACACACGGTCGAGATATTGTTTATTTTAGCATCGTCGACATTATAAGCGATCACTTTCCTTATCGAGTCTTTCTAAATCTAAACTTCACATAACTATCGCTTAGTAATACTGCAAAAAGCACGGTGTCATAATAGAACATGTAAAAATGATATACTAGAATTATGTTTTCTCGTCTGACACGTTCCTTCGCAAATTTTGTGAAATTCCTTTGACTAGTTTTATCGAAGCAAAAGAACTACTCTTACTCGAGCAGTTCTCTATTCTTCCTGAAATACACTTTTAGCACATTAATAGATAGTATTTTACTTATCTTTATATACAACCGCATCCATCATACATAGACATTCACTATCAAAGAAATCTGTTGTTGTAGTCATTCTAGCGGTTACTTCACTCCCAAAGACCTCATGAAAAACGTCACATGCTTTTCTAAAGATTAGAGGGGCTGTCATAATTTCATAAAATTATGACATGCTTCATCCAATAATAAAGGTATTTTAGTTATATTACATTCAGTTCATAAATCTTCCAGATATTCTTCTATCACCAAAACAGTCCTGAATATATAGCTTTCAATCTCTTAATACATAAATGAAAACTATATTCAGGGCTATTTTGGCTTTTTCCTCGACTTAATAGAGGCTGATTTAGCAGAATATTATATATATGAATAAAGATTATAAACTTTTTGATTATAGTATCTTATTTCATAATGCTCTCGATATTGTCTATTATTCTATTTACATATTCGAGAACATTGTCTTGCTTTGAGGCTGAAGTATATGCATCAATGTCTAGATTCTTGTTTTTCCATTCTTGCGAATCAGCGGTTGTGAGTAATGATACATTACTATAGTCTCTATTGTCCATAAGATAATTATAAACATCTTTTTGTAAATCATTGCTCTCTATGGTAGTTATTATCTGAATAAAATCCCAATCTTCAGGATTATTCTCTCCAATCTTTGTTGCATCTGTTACAAATATATAAACTGACTTTCCTGCAAAATGATTTTTAACTTCATCTAAAACCTTGTCCTTAAATGCACTTTGTTGAGATACTAAGAGGACTCGCTTCACCTCAGTCGAAGTATTGATTTCATAGCTTGCAAGAACACGTTGGGTCTTAATATAACGATAGGTCAGCATGCTTCCTGCAAAGATAATTACTAAAATAGAAACAACAATTAAAATTTTTTTCGAATGTTTCATGCCATTCTCCCCTTTCATCAAAATGTATCTTTAGTATAACAAGTTTATATCAACTAGTCAATATAAACTATTTTATTTTGACTATACTATCTTGACTTTTGAGCTTATTTCTTTTATGATTAAATCAAATTCAAATTCGATAGCTATTTATTAAGTTAGCTCAAAAGAACATCTGTGAACGTATATGATAGATATATTATAGAGAATATACTAATTTCAATTATAATTGGGAGGTTTTTAATGAATATAAGCAAGTTTTTAGTATTAGGTTCCCTTGAACAGATAGGTCAAGGGAGTGGATATGATATACTGATGGATTTAGAGGATAAGAAAGTCGATAAATGGACAGATATAAAAAAAGGCTCTATCTATTTTGCCATTAAGCAGTTGCTACGAGATGATCATATAGTTGAGGTAATGGAAACAAAGAAAGGTGCTTATCCAACAAAAACTATTTATGAGATAACTGAATTTGGCAAGGTTTTTTTTGATGAAATGCAGATTGAAGCTTTTAATGGTCTATTCCCAAGCTTCTTAGGATTTAAGTTAGGACTAAAATTCAATGTGAGACTCACATCTCAGAAAATAATAATGTATGCCAATAGAGCTATAAAAGAGATAGACAATAGAATTGAAAAAATGATTTCTTTTCAAAATGATAAGTCCACTTCAGATGAGTATAAATTCTTTATTGAGCACGACATAATGTTATTTAGGCAGGAACGTAAATGGATTGAAATGGTTACCCATCGTTACAGTAAATAGATCCATCAAAATAATCATATTGCTACCTTGAAAACAAATCATAAAATTTATTTTTATAAAATAGATTATGCTAAAACCAGCAAAGATTGCTGGTTTTTCAACAGGCAAAGCTAGATGAACTTGCCCTGTTATGAATCGAGAGGGTCAGGCTTTCATAATTTTATTACTTTCTCTTAATAAATGCTATACTCGACTTCGTTACTCCGCATATATTTAAAAGTATCCGTAGATGCATTTACTATCAATTTCTTATCTATTTACAATTAACAACACACTATATTAGTTATGCAAATTTTGTAAAATTCCTTTGACTCGTTTTGTTGAACTAAAAAGAACCACTCTTGCCTAAGAGCAGTTCTCTATTCTTCCCCCCTTGAAACGCCTCAACTTGCGCTATATAAAAATCTTATATTTAAAATGAGACTGTATATATTTTGTGATAACATGTATAACCACACTTAGTAAGAGCTTTTTGTGAACCTATATTGTCAATAGATGCAGAGCAAATAGTATTATAACCTTTATTATTAGAAATTTCACGTATTGTATTTATAATATAACTTGCTACTCCTTTTTTTCTATAATCACATGATACAGATACTCCAAGGTTAGCGTGCTTTTCACTGCTTATACTTGCTCGAATTTCGCCTGTGCCTATTATTTCTTCATCTAGGGTAAATAAAATAAGGCCTTTCTTATTCACTAACTTGGTGTAATATGGTATTAACCATTCACCACTAATACCTGCTTTTTTTAAATTATACTCTATAGCTTTATCGAAGTCGCATTTGCTAGCTTCTCTAAATTCAATACCTTTAATAGGGGGATTTGATTCAACTTTTTTATCTTGTATATACAGCAATGTATTATCGCAAAAGTCTGCATTAACGCTTTTGCATGCTTTTAAAAATAACGGATCATAGCTGGACACGTTAGCCTTGGATATTTGTTTTTTATCCACTATACATTTTAAAATTTTTTCAGAGTTATAGCCATCTTTTACATAAAACAAGAGGATAGCATCTTCTTTATCTAATGCAAAAAAACCACAAATGTCTTTATATATAATTGTGTAAAATTGGGAAGAAGGTATTAATCCTTCTTCCCAAAAATCATCCATTGGGGCAGTAAGATTTTTATAGTAATCATCTCTCATTTGTTTTATATCGTTTATATTTACCTTGTTAATACTGTACATTATTATCATCTTCCTTATTTATTATAGTTTTAATTGTCGCAGTCAAGCAAAATTGTAACACGCTTATACAGTTGGATGTCGTCTTCCTAATCTTCATTCAAACTGCTGAATCGTTCCTGCAATTCCTTTAAATCCTTAAAGCGTCCTTTTCGTATATCCTTATCCAGTTTCCTCTTTTTGAAGGATATGAACAGATGATCAAGATCATACCCCTGCGGATACAGCACTTCCCTTCTATGGTCAAGAGTCACCCTTTTCTCGCTAACCTCGTCATATTTACCGTCTCTAAATACTATTACCTTGTGTTCCTCGATTTTATGCTCGTATATAAGGCTGTGATTTCCAGTTTCGTTTAATATTATTCGGTCGCCCTTATTGTAGATGACTCTTTTAGTATTGAGCGCTGCGTTGGCATCTGTAATTTCTGTCACTCTGCTTTTCTTTTTTGAAAATTTGCGTATCTTCCTTGCTGTCACTATTTCATGGGTTCCATTGATATTGTGGACTCTTTCAATAATCTTATCGGAAAGCCCCAGTTCCTTTGAAATCCAAAGGGCGTTACTCTCACCTGCCACACCTATCAAGAGTTTGTAAAGGGGCTTTAATGTTTTTCTATCAAAATCCATTGAAGCGTTTAAAAAGCCTTCATGCATTTCACTGTATTCCTTTATCTTGCTGTAATGGGTGCTTGACAGTGTGATTGCCCCGCGGTTGTATATTTCCTCTAAAATGGCGATTCCCAGCGCTGCTCCATCCTTGGGATCTGTCCCTGTTCCTATTTCATCAATCAATACCAATGTTCTTCTTGAAGACTTGTTTACTATGTCAACCAGCGCTTTCATATGTCCTGAGAATGTCGATAATGACTGCTCTATGCTTTGTGAATCTCCAATGTCAACAAGTATTTTATTGAATATTGATATGCTACTGCCTTTTCCAACGGGAGGGAGTATTCCACTTTGAGTCATTAGTGCAATAAGTCCCACGGTTTTAAGCGTGATTGTCTTTCCGCCGGTATTTGGCCCGGTTATGATTAAAGTCCTGTAGTCAGTCCCGATTGTTATGTCAAGGGGAACAGCCTCATTTCCAAGCATAGGATGCCTTGCTTTTTTTAAATCAATAACTTCATCATCTCTTATGTCTATTTCATTTCCACCGATTGACACAGAATATCTTCCTTTTGCAAATATAAAGTCATATGCTCCAATAACTTTAATGGCATCTCCTATTGCATTTATATTTTCGAGAATCATTCCCGAAAGAGTTTTTAGTATCTGGTAGCATTCTTCTTCTTCCTGGGATTTAAGCATTATAATTTCCACAGTCAGATCTTTTATGGTGTCAATTTCAATGTACACCGTTGAACCTGAGGCCGAGGTGTCGATCACTGTTCCCTGAACAGATTTCCTTGCCGATGACTTGATTGGTATTACATATCTGTCATCTCTTTGACTGTAATAGTTTTCCTGAATGTATTTTGCGTTTTTGTCAGCGGTAAGGAACTTGTTCAGCTTATCAATTCTTTTCACATGTAGCGCGGCAATCTTTTTTCTGATTTTTTCAAGTGTACTGCTTGCCCTCGAATGGACTATGCTGCCCTCTATGCAATATTCTATTTCACTTTCGATGGATTTAAAGCTTTCAAGGCTTAAAGAGTATGAATACAGTCTTGGAGCGATGAACTCATACCTTGCTATCGATTTTTTAAGGTGTCTTATGCATCTTAAGAAATCTACGACCTTAAGAAGCTCATTTGGCTGAAGGAACGTTCCCTTTTCAATCTTTTTGATGAACGGACTTATATCGTTGATTCCACCAAGGCTTATGCCAGACCCTTCCCTGATAATTGTCACAGCTTCCTTTACTTCCTCATATTTATCCAATATGATTTTCGGGTTGGTATTTGGCATCATTTCATCAACCAATGTCTTTCCCAAATTGCTTGCTGCATATGTTTTGATTTTTTCTCTAATATCATTGTAGCCCAATGTTTCAAGTTTTTTTTCTCTGTTCAATTTTCAATCCCTCCAAATTATAAATCTCATTATGTTCACATTTATTTGGTTTTTATTTTCTTCATTCCATCTAAACTTCCAAGCATATTAATCGTCTTTTTCTTTTCCATTTGCTTGGTACTTAGGACTTTTCTATCTTCTAAATATTCTAACTCTTTTTTAGTTTTTTATAGTTTTTCAGCCTTTCCTCTGTAATCCTTCCCTCTTTTATTGCCTGATTTACTGCACATTTTGGTTCACTTTCATGATTGCAATCTGAAAAATGACAATCTCTTGCTAGTTCTTCTATGTCTGTGAAAGAAGTATCTAGGTCTGCAGTATATATCTGAAGTTCTCTCATTCCGGGGGTATCTATCACAATACCTCCAGTGGGTAGTTTGATAAGTTCCCTATAAGTTGTCGTATGCCTTCCCTTTTCGTCTTTCCTTATATCATTAACTTTTTGCTTTTCTTTCCCTAATAATGTATTTATTAAGGTCGATTTTCCTATTCCAGATGAACCTATAAAGGCTATTGTTTCTTTAGGTTTTATATAAGCTATAATGTCATTTATTCCTTCTTTTGTTATGGCACTTACTACTAAAATCTCTATGCCTAATGCCACCTGCTCAACTTCAAGAACTCTCATATTTACATCATCACACAAATCAGCTTTCGTTAAAATAATTACAGGTTTTGCTCCACTTTCCCAAGCTAAGCTTATATATCTCTCCAATCTTCTAATATTGAAATCATTATTTAATGCCATACATATAAACAATGTATCAACATTAGCTGCTACTATCTGCTCTTCATTTTTCTTACCAGCTGTTTTCCTAGAGAATATACTTTTTCTTGACAATAATCCATGAATTATCGCATCTCCACTATTATCATTCTCCCTATCCAATACTACCCAATCCCCTACAGCTGGATAATCCGACTTAAAATTAGCCTGATAATCAAATTTTCCTGATATTCTGCACATTACCTCTCCGCTTTCAGTCAAAACTTTATATGAGTTTTTGTATTCTACTGATACTCTCCCCAAGTAATATCCTTTATATTTTTCCTCATACTCTTTCTTTAGTTCTTCATTTAATCCTAATTCATATAAACTTTTTTTAGTGTCCAACTTAGTATCCTCCAATTTAAAAATAATTCATTTCACGCTCTACTCTAATAATGTTTATAAATATTCATATTCTCCCTTGAACTTCTTTTAACTTCTCTTGTATATAAACTGCCTTCATAATATTCGTCTTCCTTAATATCCGCATTCGTATAAGAAGTAGTATATAAAATTATAATTTGTCCTATATTCCCTATGATACTTGCACCTTCATATATATTAAATTTGGGCATTATACGATGAATACTCAATCCCATCTCACAAAGCTTAGACATGATATTATAAGAATAATCATAGGGTTTATGAGAAAACGAGAAAAATATTGGGAGCCCTTTTCTTTTCTTAAGTCCAGCAATGCCCCTCGATAAAAACAAACGCATACCATTTATGGTATAGGGTGGATCTGTGTAAAAACAGTCGAACTTACTAATCAGGTCCTTGTTCATGCTCTCTCTCAGATTCATCTTGTGACATGTTATGGGCAAATCAAACTTATAGGATATCTCATTAATATAGTTAAGGAATCCATCATCTATATCTACAACGTGTATTTCTGATTTGCTTTTGTCATTACCCTGATAAAGTTTTTTTAGTAATAAACCTAAGGACACACTCACAAGGTCATCATCTCCTATACATAGAATCTTCTTATTGATAAGGGTATTATGTCTAAGTGCTAATATACTTCTTTTGAAACTTGTCATATAGGTACAATGGACTTGATCAATAGAAACATCTACTTTAGGTCTCCTATCAAATATCTCTTTCATTATTTCTATTTCTTTCAAGAACGTTTCTTCAATATTGCATGCCTGATTATCTAGCTCCTTATATAACATTTTGTTTAAGCCTTGATAACCAAGTTCATTTTCAACATAGCTATTACCCTTCGATGTCATTGTTATACCTCGATCTTGTTTCATGATGTCAGCTTTTATAAATTCTTTTTTGATAGCTGTTATTAGTGGTATAGGTAAACATAGTTTTCTTGCTAATTCTTTGTTTGATATTGGGTTTTTAAAATACACATTTATTAAAAATTGTTCAATTGCTGTAATACCTTCATCAATTGAGACTTTCTTCTCAATTTCTTTTATATAATTAATTATTTCAATCACTCTCCATTTTAATTATCATACCTTCCATTATTTCCTTTGAATATGCATTTGCATATTCCTTTTCAACATCTGACATATTTCATCCCTCCAAAAAATAAAAGCTATAGGTGAACAGAGCACACCTATAGCCTTATATCATTTCATTTTTCATACTATTTTTTTTGCATAAAAAAGCCGTGCAAAGCACGGCATTAATAGCAAATAATAGATATAAAGAGTCCCTTAAAATAAAACCCATTAAGGGTATGTTTTATAAGATTAGCTATCCGTGTTCTTAACCTAATTACATCTTAAACGCACAACGAACAAACCCAATCGAAACGGGTTTTTCAAACTTTTAAGATGTTTATTAAATTCATTTAGTTAAGAACAACCGCACTCATAAAACTACCTCCTGTTATTTCATCTATATTATACATCATCAAATTGTATAATGCAATATTTTTATTAAAATCCTACCGTGATTTGTTATATTGATAATACTATCATTATAACTTAAACGTGATTATTATATGGCTTTCCCAAGAATTGCGCGTCTAAGACATATTTTTCCTCTAATTATAAAATTTATTTCCATATATTATTCTTTATGATTAATTTATTAACCTTACATTCTATATTGCCTTCCTTTGGACTACATGCGTAAATTCCTGCATATACCTTATCTGATTCCTTATGTAAATGTAAAACTCGCATCTGTTTCCATTCGATGCCATCGTTTGAGTTTTCCAATAGAACGTCATTATTATTCTTACTCAAACGATACCACATGGAATTTATATCTGTTGAAATATCTGTTGTTGCCCAGTCGGAATATCCTAGATTTGTGACTACTGAGCCCAATCTACTTATCTCCTCACTTTCATATTCTATGGAAGCCTTCACCCAATTATCTCTATCGATTCTGAGTAGAATGCCACACTGATCATACATTACCTTTGATGAAAATTCTAAATGAGCACATAGACAGAAATCGCCTTTCATTTCCGCTAAATAACAATGACCATCATCTCTCTGAAGATCATAATGTGTTCTTTGCCAAAAATCAGTAAAGGATTTAGCCTTAAATATTAATCCATTATCATAGGAACATGATTGAGGCTCGTTATGCCATTTAAACTCGCTTACATTTCCTTCTATAAAACTAATTTTTTGGTCACTCATAATTTCCTCCCTCTACTGCTGTAGCTATTCATAATTTTATACCATTATATGTTTTACATTTAAATTTTTTCCAATTAATTCATAGAAAAATACAGCACTTCAAAAAAAAGACTTTCGGATTTTTAAAAAATTCAGAAGTCGTACTTTAGCAGAGAGCAAAATGCTGAATTCATATACTAAGTTTAAGGGTTTAATAACTTAATGCATTAAGCTTCTTATGCTATTCAAAAGTTGATGTGTGTTGTTAGATATAATCCATCGTCCTAGTAATTATGATTATCAGTGTTTACAGCATTAAATATTATTGGTATTGATGTTGAGGATAATATGGTTTTTTTGCTCTTTTCTTTATATATTTTCATTATATAACTATTTGTATTTTTCTAATCTTTTTCTAATTTCACCAACAAGTAATTTTTTTTCAGTTTTGCTTATTATATCTGCAGATAATCTACGAACTGCCATAGGTATAATCCAAAAATCTATATCCTCATAAGTAATGTCTGACAGTTTCGTATATTCATCTATAAACACTTTAATTATTTCTTCTCTAATTGAATCAATATAGTCTGCAAATTCACTAGGAGCATTTCTTTGTAATCTTGCATATCTAATTGTAATGATATATTCTGCTAAGTCAGCTTCTGGATTACCTATTGAAGCATACATCCAATCAATTAAAAAAGCTTTATTGTCTCTATCTCTAATCAATATATTATTCATATTAGGGTCACCGTGGCACAATTGGTGTTTTATCGGTATTTTATTTAAAACGTCAACAACTAATTTTATCTCTGAAGTTGTTAGATACTTTGTCCGCTGTACAGAACGTACAATAGCCTTTCTTTGTAGTGGCATATTCTGCTTTGATTTTCTATGTGTTTCACTTAGAATCTTAGCTTCTATTCGAGCTATATCCTCATAATTGATTTCTTTTAACTTCTCTTTCGTATTAGAAAGATTTATAAATTGATTTTCAAAGCGTTTCATCAATGTATACCCATATATACGTTCAAATACAATTCCTAGACGACCATAAACTTCTTCCAATTCGAAGGGCTGGGGTACAGATAGTCCATTATTCCAAGCAAGTTGGCTGTTTAAATACTCTGTTTGCATTGCTTTATGGTCTCTTTTGCTCTTTGCCAACTTAATTATTTTTTTATTGTTTTCCCACTCAAAAATCTCTGCAGAAATACCTTCATTAATTTTGCTTCCCAATTTTCTATTTATTCTTCTCCTCATTTTTCTCTCCCCTTTACATAATACGCATAATCATTTTACAGGTGTCAGAACTGTATCGGGGGACATAACTATTTTCTGTACCTTTCTTCTTTGGTATTGTTTCCAGAATTATAACAATACAGCTATCGTGTATAACTTTCTTAAGCTTTGTTGAGTCCTGTGGGACAAATGAATCACAGGACTCCAAAACCGATTCAATGAACCAAAATAATTTACTTACTCATCTATCTAAAGGTCATTTGCCTCCAATCCGAGAAAATACAGCCAGATGTTAAGGTTCCCCCCTTTTTCAAAATTAAAATCTACACGCCTAAAATTCAAGAAATTATTAAGACAAAATCTAAAGGATACCTATAATAAAGAAGAGAACTATTTGAGAATATCACTCCAGATTACAAAATGAATTTAAGTTTGAAAAACCGATAGGTTTGAAAGGAGAAGCTTAATGATTGAAAATAAGTTATTCAAAATAGACTTTATCAAATACATATTGCTCATAATATTTGGATTACTGATTCTAGGCAATACTAATAATAATCCTGATATCTTTGTTCAAAGAGTATTTAAACCCCTTAATATTGGAGGTGCTACAGTCTTTTATGCTGCACTAATTCCATTAATTATCATATATAAAGGCTTAAAAGGAATCTATATATGTAACAAAATAGAAATCTTAGGAACAAGAAGCAGAAGAATAGTTGCAACGATTGTTTTAATAATCATATTTTCTAATTGCTGGACTTTTGGTTTAAAAGCTTATAAGGGTTTTGTTGGTGGCTTAGACTCTATTTATTGTGATCGAGAAGACCTCCGGCTGCACGCCCTCAAGGTCAATGAAAATGAAGTAAATCTATCTGCTATCATCAATCTTGAAAACTGCGGTTTTGAGGATCAAGAATTCTATATAAAAATAAAGATTCCAGAAGAGTGGAAGAATTACATTAATGATGAGGAAATACTTGCCAAAGAGATACACTCAAAGCCAAATAATAAAATCTACATGGATAAAAGTGAAAGCAGAAATTTTAGAATTGAAGCTACAGTAACATGTAAAAATAGTAAACATACATATGATAGTAGGCGTACAAATAATTTTGATTTTATATTATTCAACGACAAGGAAGAAGTGGTGTTTAAAGGAGTCGATTCGTTACGTTAAATATTTTTTAGCCGATTAAAAATATATTATGCATCAATATATAGATTCAGGTGTCAGTATTTACGTCCCCTGACACCACACCATATCATCACCATGATAATATTCTCTAATATCTTCAAATTCCATCCCTTTACCTTCAATAATCTCTAGTTCTTCTTCCCTTGTAGGGCAATCGACTTTAAGTTTCAGCATAAAGTGGTCTTGCTGAGCTTCTAGTAATGGATATGTCCCTTGTTGTTCTAGCGGGTTCTGGGTAACAATAACTAAGAAAGGTCGTTCTAACTGATAAGATTGCTATAGTCTTTTATATACTTCAACTTATATTTTAATAATTTCAACTAATTGATAGAAACTTGTTTGCTAGCACAATTAGACAACTTAATGAATATACAAGTAGTGGGGGCTATCTCATAAAGGTTTCTCATGAGCTCAGCCCCGGGGTGTTTCAGAATGAGTGAAGTTCAAGGTTTTGAAATTTAGGCGGTTTGGCTAGTACTAACGTACGTGCCAAGTCGGTGAACATTTCAAATAACGCAGAAATTCACCATCATGAAACAGGCCCTTGTTTAAAATAAGAATAGTTGAGGTGATTCTAATGCCAGCCAGTTTAACAAGTACGCTATCTCTTTTTGCCAAAGTTGGACAACAGGTTGCATTTCAAATTTGTGCTCTCACAACAGGTGCTCCGCCTCCTGAAACTGATGTGAGAATAATCGCTATACTTGGTGACCCAGATCAGAGAAATGATATAGAACTAACAATTCTCTTTAAAGGACAGTTTATTCCGCTTAAGTTTAATGAACATGGTGTCGTGATATTTGAAGAAACTTTGCTTAATCAATGTGCGTTATTGTTTGTCACATTTACAAATAATGGCGAATTCCTATTTCAGCTAGATTTAGTTCGAGCAGCAGATCGCTTAAATTTAACAGTGACAGCTGAAGAGGATTGATAGTAAGTATCATTGTCTCTAATAAGGCAGGATTTACCGCCTTTTCAACTATACATTCTAAAACAGCAACACCAGACAAGTGCCTAACCCCTTATCTACTTTTGTATTGTCCTCTTATCTACTGGAATACTAGGAGTATGATCTCCTAAACTACAATTTAACTGCTGTATAAAGTATATACCTACGAAAAAAGTTAATATTTCTGTAACAGGTGCAACCATCCATATACCTGTATTTCCAAAAAATATCGGTAATAAAAATATATTTAGAGATAGTAGAATCAATCCCCGTAATGAAGATAGAATCGCCGACTGCTTAGCATATCCAATAGCTGTAAAGTAAAATGATGCAATGACATTAAATCCAGTGACTAAAAAAGCCAAACTGAATAGTTTTAGCCCTCCTATGACTATTGATACTAACTCTGTATCTGTAGTAAATATCTTGGCATAGGTAGTACTCCCCAGATTAAGTATAACGTAGAATAGTATACCTAATATAAACACTATTCCTTGAGTGTACTGTCGTAATCTAATACCAATATTATATTCCTTAGCTCCATAGCTAAAGCTTAACATAGGGCTTACTCCCTGCCCAAATCCTATAACTATCATATTGTATATATAACGTGTATAACCAATGAGGGTCATTGCAGCAACACCAAGCAATCCCATTTTCTTCATAAGAACAATATTTAAAAAAAGTGTTGTAATGGATAGAGATAACTGTCCAATCAGCTCTGAGCTTCCATTTGCCAGTGTTTGCTTTAAATCCATATGGCTAAACTCAAATTTTTTTAAATTAAACAATGCCTTTGAGCCCTTAAAATATTTTATCATTAACAGTGTTCCGGCAATTACTGCGATGCCGGATGCACAGGCAGCACCTCTTATACCTAGATCTAATCTCACAATAAAGATATAGTCTAGCAAAACATTTATTACAGTTGTTACAATAGTATTAATCATGAACACGTGTGGTTTTCCTTCACAACGTATGAACATACCAAAAATTATGTTCATCATCATAATTGGGTATACCCACAGCATGACACCATAATAAGAGATCATGGTATTTTGAGTCGTAATTTCTAAATTAATGTGGCTAATTACTGGTTTTAGTCCAATAAAAAACATAAGGATTAGTACAATAAAAATTATTATACCAGTTATGATGGTTTGATTAAATACGTTAACACTGGAATCAATATCCTTTGCGCCTAAACGTCGCCCAGCTAATGAAACTCCTCCTACACCAATCATTATCCCTATTGCCAGAAAAACATATAACATAGGTATTCCTAAGTTCATCGCGGCAAGCGCATCCTTCCCAACAACTTTTGCAATAAAAAATCCATCAACTATAGTGACAAATGAAGAAAGTAGCATGGCAATAATTGAAGGTATAGAGTACATAAAAATGTGTTTCATTGTTTGTTGCTTAATTGCTTCTAAATTCATAAAAAACCCCTTTCTATCTCTAATAGTTTGTGATATTTATAGAGTATACAGGGGTTTTTAGTAAGTTACTTCTGAATTCGTGCTTTAGTAAACTGGTATATATATATCAATAGAAAGATGTTTATTTTCTTTATCTATCTCTCTATAACGACTGATCATTTTACGTGTTCCCAAATCAATAGTTAAGGGGGTTTCAACCATCCATATGCCAAATAGAGATTGGAATGTCTCAAAGATTTTCGTTGCAGAACCTTCGAAGGCATATACCATATAATGGCCCCCTTCTATAATCATTGTCGTACAGTCTCTTCTAATGGGTTTAGATGTTGTTATACAAATATCAGAAATACAGCGATTTTCTTCTGTTACAACTGGGTCATCATAGGATATATCAAGACACCAGCTGTCTTCTTCAATATAATTACCATAACGCCTTTTGAATTCTTCCCAATAGTCAGAATGATTGTGATAATTTCCGATAAAACGTTGATAGATCACTTCAAAATCCTCTAACTCTATGAGCTTCATATTTTTATCGTAATCATTAAATGTTTTATCTGTTAAATCTGCATAATAAATACCACTAGGGTTTAAAACTTTGGAATTTGTTATATTCTTTTTAAAGCTAGCAGGCGATTGTCCATAATGCTTCTTAAAAGCTGTACTGTAATTTGAAGAACTGTAACCGTATTGAGCTCCAATTTCAGTAATAGTCTTATCAAACTCATATCTAATGCAGAAAGCGCTTTTCTCTATCCGTAAGCGTTTAATAAATGCATATACACTTTCACCAACTATAGATTTAAATAGACGATTAAAATAAAATTTAGAGAAATGGCAATGCTCCGCAATATCTTCAACAGTCAATTCCTCTTCTAAATGTAATTTAATATAATCAATAGCATTTATAATTACTTTATTGTACAATGCCTTATACCTGCCTTTCTATGAATTGATTATGTAATAAAAAGTCACCTATGAATTAGTAGCTGCTTCTTTAATTATTTCAAATTTTTCCCCATTCCACTTCAAGTAAATCGTATATTCTATAGTTCTATTCTCAAACTCTTCTTGCATCCAAGTATATGGCTCCACTCCAATTGTATTCTCAGATTCAAAATAATAAATAATAGGAGTACCATCGGTTGAAGGTAATGCATTGTCAGCTGATAGGAAATCATTTACATTAAATTTAGGTAGAATACCTAGTCCTTCTTCTCCATCTGAAGTTGAAGCAACCAATACTAATTTCTTGTTTTGTGGATCAAAAGTAAATAATTCTATCAAATTTCGTTGTGCAAAAGATATTTCCTTTCCAACTAAAGTACCTCCATTTTCATGAGAAAACAACTTAATCTGACTTGAATAATTATCAGCAAGGCCTTCGCCTTGAATCTCTATTTCTTTATCACTTAACCTATTTATTTTTATTGTAACTTCTTGACAGCTTTTGGGTTTCAATATCCTCTTATTCAAAAGTTCTTGTTTTTCTTCTTCAGATAGGCAACCCTCTAGCACCGGGTCATATGGTACTTGCAGTAACATAAAATAATCAGTAATTTTCAAGTACTCTTTAGATATTTCATTATTACTCTCAGTTTTTTGCATTTCATCAATATTACTACTCTTATTGATTGATGAACATCCTGACATCAATAATGAAATTATAATTAATCCAGCCCCTAATTTTCTAATTTTCATCGCATTTACTCCTCTCTATATAATAACTATAGCTGATTATACATTTTTATCCATTATATATCCATATATTTTTATAGCGTTACCCGTTCTTAGTTCTTGCCACTAAACAAGTGCTTCTCCCCCTTATCCCTTACTAGCACAACTAGGCAACTTACTGAATATGCATATAATGGGAAAGGTTTTAAAGATTTTTCCTAGTTTGAAACAAAGCTTATAGACATAATTGAGGTGATTTTATGCCAGCCAGTTTAACAAGTACGTTGCCCCTTGTTGTCAAGGTTGGTCAGCAGGTTGCATTTATAATAGTTGTCAATTGAATTCAGTCTAATAAAATATCTAAAATATATTTATGGCTTTCGTGCAAGATATAAATCTACTATATCGTTAATAATCAATTCATTGTCAAATTCTTCAATAGCTGTTCTAATAGCATCGAAAAATGGTAATTGTATTGATTTACTCAAAGCTATATGGTCAGAATATGTATTTAGTAACTCTATATATTCAACTCCAGTCATTGTTCGAGTATTATGATATATTCTTAAATCAATATCACAAAATCCATAATGTTTCATCTTATCTATTGCACTCGCATATTTAGATGTATCGTCATCATTAGTTCCTTTTCGACTCCATTGCGGTAAATATTCATTATAAATGGATTGTATTTTTTGATGTAATGGATTTTCTTTACTTGATGGTCTATTCCAAAATAAAGCAAGTGTGCCACCTGTCTTAATAATTCTGTATGCCTTTTCATATCCAATTTCAGCAGGTATCCAATGGAAAGTAGTAGCCGAATACAACATATCAAACTTATTATCATCACACTCATAATCTTCAAAGGCTGACCTAATAACCTCTAAATTTGTATAGTCTTTGAATTTTTTTCTTGTATATGAAGCAAGATTTTTACCCAATTCAACTGCTTTTACTTTACATTTTGTTTTTAGAAATGGTTCTGTAGCTTGACCAGTTCCACACCCTACTTCTATTATTGAACTGTCTATATCAATATCTGCATATTTTATGACATCTTCAAATAACTTTACTCCATAGTTTGGACGCCTTTTTTCATAATTTGAAACTACTTCGTCAAATAAGTATTTATCATCCAAGCTACCATCTCCTTTTATCTAAGGTGTCAGCAACTCCGTCCCCTGCCACCCTTTGATTTACAGCCGTATATTTTTTACTCTTTTCATATCTAATCCAGATTTATGAAAGATTTTGATTGCCCCTAAAAAATTTCCTACATCCCTTGGTCTGTGAGCATCACTGTTTATTACAAATTCAACATTTTCACTGGCCATTGCTTCATTTATTTGATAGGCATTAAGACATCTATGGAAGTTATTAATTTCTAAGGCTGTATTTGTTTTCCCTGCTATAGCAGATATCCTTGATATATCTATGGGCTGATTATCACTTGGATGAGTAATTATATCGATATCATATGTATTCATAGAATTTATAAGGGCATCAGTATTTATTTCTACTATTTCTTTATATAAACTTTCCTCTAACTGTGGCTTCAATCTCTGCCTTCTATTCAATTTAGTTCTAATTTCCATTAAAAAATCTTTATATGCTATATCAAAGTGAAATCCAGCTAGCAAAATATCGCTATATTTTAGAATATCTTCATCTATATCAAGATTTCCTTGTTTATCCATTATATTAGCTTCGATTCCAAGAAGAATGTTAATTATACCGGTATATTTTTCATTCAACCTATCGACGATGTCTCTCATTTCTCTATAGTCACATTTATTTATTCCTTCTTTAAATCCCGTTCCATGATCGGTTATAGCTATTGTTTCAAGTCCCTTGTTTGTAGCTACTCTAACATTTTCTTCTATTGTACCCATACCATGACTATATATGGTATGAGTATGATAGTCTGCTATAATTCTCATACATAAAACTCCTTCACAAAAGGCCTGGGGTCTTATGAAATGGTTTCATGAGTCAACCCCCTAAGTAATCCTTCCCAGCAAGCTATTTTTATAAATCTTATCTAAATTCAAGCTCTTTATATTGCTATAGCCAATAAAACAACCGCATACATCTTTTTTACAATTACTTTTAGTGCTGATTAAATCTAAATTATCAGTATATATGTTTCCAATTTTAGATCTATCTTGCCAACATCTATGGATATTTCCATTCCACTCCACGAAGAATACATTTTCACCAGTTCTACATTCTAATCCCTTGGAGCTATAATCCTTTAAGTTTATTTCAAATAGAGGATCATACTCCTTCAGAAGTTTTGTATCATCAGAACCATAGTAATTTCTACTATTTTTAAATGCGTTTATCCATAGATAGGGGCTATCTTCTTTTAACTGCCTTAATAGATTATTCATTTCTTTTATTTTAATAAAATTTTCCTTTACTCCTACGATTCCTATAGTAAATCTTATATTATAAGCAAGAAGGATTTTTACTTGTCCCCAAAAACTCATAATATCCACTTCTTTAGGATGGTATGTAGTCCACAAAATTAATTTGTCTCGATTAACATCCTTAACCCAATCTAAATCACAGCTCAAATTTGTTTGTATTACTACTTCCCTTATATTTTTAAACCAACTTAGGTTAGTTACTCCTTTACGATAATAATCCTGGATTAAAGCCTCTCCCTTTGGAGCAAAGAAAACATTAAATTCATTATCACTATTCTTTATAAATCTAATAAACTTCTCTAAATAGCTTTTATCCCTTTCAATCTTCTTTTTCTCAGGAATCACCTTGGGAAAAGGACAATATTTACATTTATAATTACAACTTTTTAGATAGTTTCTATAGTAAAGAGTATAATCCATATAGCATTCCTCAAATCTTTATTCCTTAAATTTTTCAACTCTATATCTTACTTCGTCAGAAATAAATAAATCTCCTATTGCATCTGAATACATAAGCCCTCTTTCGGTAGGAACCAATCTATTCTTCCTATTTTCTAAAAAATCATCTTCAATTAGAGAGGAAAGTTCTTTAAAATCTTCCAGGGGCGATGACTCAAATTTATAGATATAATCGTCTATATCTAAACCAGTTACCTTCAATATAGATTTTAATATATATCTTCTCTTCTGCTCATCCTTATCCAATATATATCCATAGCTCGCAGAATTGAAATTTTCTTCATTTATATAGTCATCTATTATTCTATTTATATTTTTTCGAGAAACTGCATATTTGCTAGAATAATGGATATTCGAGATATAAGACCTTGCTCCACATCCTATTCCTATCATATTATTTTCTTGGCAGCTGTATTCTGGAAATAGGTCTGTCTTCATATCTTTTCTTATAAAATTTCTCATTGATGTTTGAATATAACCATTTTCTACTAAACATTCTTTAACCATTTTATACATCTTAGTCATTAGGTCTATATCTCTTTGTGCTTTTGAATACAGTGCCGTCTTTTCTCTTATATAGATAGGATATATATACATCTCTTCCGGCCTATATTTCAAAGCTTTAAGTAGTGATTCCTCTAGTGTTTTTAGAGTTTGGCCTGGGATTCCATATATTAAATCAATATTTCTTATTGCTATGTTTTCCTTAAAAATCATATCTAAGGCCCGTTCTATTTCATCTATAGGCTCCAGTCTAAAAATATTTTTAAGTTCTTGTTCTTTAAAGCTTTGAACTCCTATACTGATTCTGTCTATGCCATAACCCGTTAGCACCTCAAGCTTACTCTCCGTTATAGTTCTTGGAGAAGTCTCTGTCGAGAAGAATACTCTATCAAAATCAATATTTAAGGTATGTGAGAGGACACTTAATATTTTACTAATATCCGATTCCTTTAAAATAGTTGGAGTGCCTCCTCCAAATATTACACTGGAAAACATATCATGATTTTTATTAATGCCAAGAAACTCACCTACTGATTTAATCTCCTGAACTAGCTTATCCACGTATTTACTAATTTGGTATTGACCAAAACTAGTACTGGAAAGCAGATTGCAATATCCACATTTGTTCATACAAAATGGAATATGTATATATAGAGTAAGGTTATGCGAATTTGATTTTCCCCAAAGAGTTTTTAAGCCTATGGATTTATCAAAATCTCTATAGGCTTTTTTATGGGGATATGAATATATATAATTTTTATATGGATTTAATAGTATATCATTTAATAATTCATTCATTGCGAATTTAAGCTCCTTTGAATTATAACAAAGTCTTTTATAAAGATTCTCAAGGTAGACTTTGCTTAAACACATATAGGTTTATAGCTTCTTATGCATTATAAGAAAAAGTGTCTGTATGGAACTGTCCAAACTACGTCATGGGAAACGATATGCCCTTGATATCCATCTTCACCATAGCACGTCCCATGATCCGATAGAGCTATACAAAAGGTTCTGTTTCTTTTTTTCATACACTCAAAAAGAGGCTCTAAGCACTTATCTACATACCGAAGAGCTGCTCTTTGACTATCTACGCAGTCAAACTTTGAAGCCAAAATATTTTTCTTTCCTCTATATGTATTATTTTTATCTTTAAATTTGTCTAGGTAGAAATAATTCGGTCCATGTATTGCAGAAATATTTATGAACATGAAAACCCTTTGATTTCTATCTGTTTTCTCAAGCAATTTTATAGCTAACCGAACCTGTTCTTCAGCTGATCTTGGATTTGTAACCCCAAACCTTGGATTCCAATAACTTTCCTGAAACATATCTGGAAGAACGCTATATACCCCTTCCATTTTGCTAAAGAAAACTACTCCACCTATACAGATAGTCTTATATCCTACTCTTTCAAGACCTTCTATGAAATTGCTACCCTCATATAGAAATGTATTACTTCCACTAATCGATCTTAGTCCTGTCTTTTTTGTGAGAAATAGCCATTCCCTTTGGTGAAGAGGAGCATACTCTACAGGGGTAGGAAGAAAGCCAATAAAAAAACTCTGATGGGAGGAATAGGTATAATTTCCTGGGGAATGTCTTTTTTCCCACCCACCATTACTACATAAGTTTGGTAAGTTATCTGCCAAATATTCTTCATTGGCCACATCGTATCTAAGAGTATCTAATGATAAAAAAAGTATATCATCTTTTCCCACAACATCATTCATATTAATGCTCACTTGCTTCACTCCTTAAGATTTCAACGGCTTTTTCTATTTCTAGATAATATACATTACTATCTGTTCCTAACAAATTATGAAATAAATCTCCAAAGGGATTTACATCTATTATGTATGGTTTATAGCTTTGTGAAGTCACTACATCTATACCTGCGTAAAGGGATTTGCTAAAAATCTTCATTACATCCTCTGAAGCTCGGGCTATACTCCTTAGATTTTCTTCTGCAATTATTTCTCTACTCTCCATCCTTCTATTTCTAAGATGTAGATTAGTAATAGGACCCTTACTAAGTCTTGATATCATATACTCTGATTTCTTGTTTATTACAAAGGATCTCGTATCAAAGGAATATCCTTCATATGTGGATTTTGGAATCCATCTTTCGATATGGGCTCCATTTAATAGAACCCAATCTATGAGTTCCTTGATTGATTTCTTATCCTCGAAGAAATTAATTTTATAGTTGCTATAGAAAATCTTCTTACCCCTAGACTCTTCAAAATTTAATGATGTAAATATATTTTCTTTTAGCTTATTAGGATTATTGCTATAGGCCAGTATACCTGTACTTCCTGACCCATGTCTCAGCTTTATAAAACATTTTATAAATTTATCTCCATAGATTTCTTTAAACTCTTTATAGTCTTTAGGAGCTTCTAGCTTTTTAGGTAGATAAAAACCGTAGTTTCCCATATTATTCTCCAATAGTTCATACGTCTTTCTCTTATCCATCATCATTAATGTATCTTTAAAGTTATTCATAAGGTATATATTTTTATCAGAATGACTTATATATACTTCTTCTATATTTTCCAAGAAAGCCTTAAATCCTACATACCATTGCTCTGGAGCTATTATTTGATAGTTTGAAAAATCAATACGCTCTACCTCTTTTTTACTTAATTTGCCCCGAACTTCACCTAGTTTTAAAAGTTTCCTATATATATTCATATCCTTTTCCGGTGGCTCCAGCTTCACAATAGTATTTTCTTCTAAATTTTTTTCTAGGACGGAAATGTCATCTACTATTTCCATCCAAGTAACTACTTTATAGTTAATCATTTCAAAGTTTTTCAGGCAGTCTACAAAGGCTTTAATTCTTCTACCCTTTGGGTCACCTATTATCAAAAAATTTATATTCATATTATTTTACTCCGTAATATATGGATATCTCCAGTCGTCCTCTTCGTCAATTTCAGCTTTATGTCTATCAATTAAAAGCTGCGTACTTAGATTACTAAAGGCCTTTGTTACTTCCTCTATTAATCCGTTCGATATATAATTATAGGTTAAATCCAACTTTTTTAGGTGACTTAATTTATGTGTATTTTCTAAGATTAGCTTTGCACTCTTATCACTTAAGGTCCCAAAAGACAAGTCTAATACTTCTAAATCATTTATGATATCTGAGTATAGTATTTTCTCACATATCTCATCCTGAATTTCACTATTTTTTAACCCTAAATATTTTAAATTAGGAAAGTTATCTCTTTTCATGAATGGTTCTAGGCTAGAAATATCGCCATCAAATCCATAGTCTCCTACGCCTATATACAACTCAAGATGTTCTAAATCGGGAAACTCAGCCTTAAGAATATCCTGTAATAAATCCCTTCCAATTCCACCAGATATAATAGTAAGTTTTTTCAAAGTATCATTTTTAACATCACTAAGCCTAAGGCCATTAGCCCCTTTTATTGTTAATACTTCTAAATCAAACTCATTTAAAAGTGGAGCCACATCCGTATGTATTATCCAAGATACCTCGCATTCTTCATAGGTCATATCCCCTAGATATATTTTCTTTAAATTAGGAAACTTAGACTTATTCTCTATCATATAATTTATAACACTTTTCGGACTCTCTTCCCAAGCTTCCTCCCAGTATCCAATAGTAATACTTTCTTGTTCATAAGTATTGTTCTCTTCAAAGTATTCCTTTAGCTTTTGTACAAGGGTTATACCTTCTTCTTGTTCATCATATTCTAAGTAGAATTTTAAACCTTCCATTTTGTCTCTATTCCTCCATATTTTTTCTTTTTTTGAATACAATTCTTCTTACTAATAATAGCACATACGTTCTATTAATTGAAGGCATTTCTTGGAAAATCATGTCTTTGGAAAATGAAATTCAACCTTTTTTTGCTAGTAAAAGTTACATTTAGTTTTTATTTAGATTAAGAACTTTTTGACAAAAGTACTCTCGTTTAAGCCGTCTCTATTCTTCATTATATACTAGTAGACAAAATAAAAGACTTCTGGATTTCCTAAAAAATTCAGAAGTCATGGTTGAATAGAAAACAAAATACTAAACTTATATATTAACTACAAAACTTAATGCATTAAGCCTTTTATACCACTTAAAAGTCCATGCGTGTCTGTATATCCTAACTCCATTTTTTTCTCCACATCTTGTTTTTTAAGATCTAATACGCCGGTTTTAAAATCCCCTAGGCTCTGTGATGGTATAATTGGAACAATCGGTACTGTTGTATTGACTTTTAACTTGTTAATATCTTTTAAGTCTAACAATACAGCAATTATCAAGTCACAATTACTTTGTATAACTGGTTCTATTGGTACATTGTTAGATAATCCACCATCATAGTAGTAGTGACTACCAATGTTTACAGGATTAAATATAACGGGTATTGATGTTGAAGAGAGAATAGCTTTTTTACCCTCTTCTTTATCCATTTTCATTATATTAAAAAATTCTCCACTTGGAGTTTTTGTAACTTGGGTTGAGCAAACGAAAAGGCTCTCACATTTATTTGCTGTACTTAAGAGTTTGTTAATACCATCCTCTATAAGCCTTTCATCAATTTTCCCTCCATTTTGAACTAGCTTTTCACAAAGACTTGGATCCATAAATGCTGCATATATAGAATTATAGTCGTTTAAAGTAAGCTCTGATACCAATTTTGAAGAATCAATACCTATTTTATCTTCCATGGTTAACCAAATATCTGTTGCACTGTTGAGATCAACTGACGACATAAGCAATCCGTTTATAGCTCCGATTGATGTTCCTGATATTACATTAAATTTTATATTAAACTCATCGAAGGCCTTCCATGCGCCTATTTGATAAGCTCCCATTCCGCCGCCACCTGATAAAACTAGACCTATTCTCACATTTTTCACCTCAGTTTTTTTATATTAAAGCTACAATATACTATACATCATTTAGTATTAGACAAATTTGTTTGAATTATATATTTCTTATTATGTCTATATTCTAGAGTCAATATTTCAAAAAAATAATAGAACTAGAAAACTGATTGAAGTAGTTTCCTAGCCTAATAGTTTAAGTTTATAAGCTTGTCATGTTATTCTATTAACTCCTTTGAGGTTCCATCAATCTTTATTCTATATACATTGGATTCATTGCTAATTGAGTAGTAAATCCAGTCATCCACTATACTAAAGGCGTTTATGCTATCATTTAATATCATAGTTTCTTCAGTTCCATCAGTTTTCATTTTATACAGATTGCCATCGGAGTATTTTTTACAATATAACCATCCATTATTAATTTTACTACCAAGCAATTTGTAGTCGTCTATTTTAGTCTCATCTTTACCATTAGTCCTGATTTTATATGTGCTAAAGTCATCTACTTCTTTTTGATAGTAGTATATCCAGTCGTCTGTTATAATCATTCCTAATACAAAGCTATCTGTTATTTTTGTTCTGTCACTGCCATCTATTTTCATTCTATAAAGATTTCCATTGTCGCTTTTGTTTATATAGTATATCCAATCATCGATTACCTGTATGCCATTGCTCACCATTGTAGGTACAAGATCATTTCCAAGTTTCTTTTCATTTGACCCATCAACTTTCATTTTATGTATGGTGCCATATCTATCGGAGTCACCCTTCACAAAGTAAATCCAGCCCTTATTAACAGATAGACTAAATATAGGTTCGTTTTTAATAACGCTTCTGTTAGAACCATCGACTTTAATCTTATATTTTCTACCCCTTTCACCATGATTAGAATAGTATATCCAATCTCCATCAATCATAAATCCTATAGGGAGATTGTCATTTGTAATCTTTGTTTTCTTTGTCCCGTCTTTTTTAACTTTATAAAGCTTGTTACTATCAGTAGGATTTGTGTAGAAAATCCAGTCATCAATGATAGTAATATGTCTCATCTCCTCATTAGATATCAAAGAAATATTTGAGCTATTTTCATCTATTCCATATAAATAATTATCTCTACATTCGTCAATAAAGTAAACAGAATCATTACTATATCTAAAAGTTTTAATATTAATGCTATCTGTTACCTTTACATTTTCTGAGCCATCCATTTTGACTTTATGCAAAGATCTATTGTCTTTTGTATTAATATAAAAGATCCAATCCTCATAGGCAAAAATATTACTTAAATTCGCGTTATCTGATATCTTTCTAAGTTCAGTTCCATTTGTTTTAACCCTATATAGTTTAGAGCCTTTGTTAAAGTCTAAATCTACGCCATAAATCCAATCATCCTTTACTATAAATGAATATAGCTTCTGATCAGTTATTTTTTCTTTATTTATCCCATCAAGGTTAACCCGATATATCTTCTCATCACTTGAATTTAAATAATAAATGTAGCCTTCACTAAGATAGTAGCCATTGACTCTTTCGTCTATTATCTTAATATTTTCTTCAGTATTTATGTTAAGCCTATATAGGCCCATATTTTGATAATATAGCTGATTGTCTATTAAAGTATAATTTGCACCGCTATAGGCTGATAACTCTATTCTTTTCATACCGTCATAAGACATTTTATGTAAGTTCCCAACTTTAGTATCAGTATAATAGATCCATTCACTATCAGCCGCTACTAAACTTACATCCTCATCACTAATTTTTTCATTAACCGTACCATCTTTTGAAATTCTATAAATTGGACCAGTTAGTGAAGTAAACGAAGGACCATAGTTATCCGTATTTACATAGTAAATCCAATCATCGGTAACTAAAAATTCGGTTATTGGTAAAGTGTCATATAGTTTTAGGCGATTATCTTTTAGTGAAATACATTTTAATTTTGGTGAAAATGTATTTTTATAAAGATATATATTATTCTCACTCTTTGCTGCATGTTCAGTAGTAGTTATAAATCCTGTTCCAACGTTAATTTCTCCTAAATGTATCGGCTTACTACTTGAGTTTTTATCACTAGTAGCAAATATAGTTAAGAGTATCAGTAATAATATTGATACTGCTATTAAAGAAAGTTTTTTCTTTACAATCATATACAGACCTCTTTTCCTCTTAAATCAAGATTAATCTTTCTCGAGCTTTTCTTGTAATATTATACCATATTTACAAGGTTATATCATGTTTTTTGCTTAAACAAGTGCTTATCCCTTTCTATAAATAAAAATATCTTAAACATTTATATTGAGCAATATAATAAACCAGATATGAGCTACTTCTCATACCTGGTTTATCTTCTATATACTATTTAATTAAATCTATGTTAATAAAATATTCAAAAGCATTATGACTCTCGTGCAAGATACAAATCAACAGCAAGCTTTTCACTCAATTCAACTGCTGCTACTTTGCATTTTGCTTTTAAAAATGGTTCTGTAGCTTGGCAGGTTCCACAACCTACTTCTATTATTGAGCTGTCCAGCATATTTAGCAAAATCTTAACTATCTGTTTTGTCAGACCTAATTGAAGCTGAATTAAATCCTTTAAGCAGAAACCATATTGCTAGAAATACCTCATTCAACATTATTTGAGAATAGCCCAAACCTAATATTAACTTTGGAATAGCGTTATTTGTTATTTCTAGCAAGTTTACTATCAGTAATAATATGACTGCAATAACACCCCAGACTGATAACCACTTGGGAATAATTTTTGATTTATACAATAAATAATAAAACATGAAAGCACTTATGATAAAGATGTATGTATGACTTACATAAATTGAATCTCGCAACTCAAGTAGTACATCACTAGAAGACAAGAATAAAATCCCTGAAATAACCATAAGCGCTCCCTCAATGATTTTGAGAATAAGGTAACTGAGAGTTACTCTATTGTTGTAATGTTTAAAGATTGGAAACATTAGAACTGCAATTCCAATAACTGCAATACCACTAATCACCTCAAAAAACATCACTAATATTTTTGATTCTATTATAGTACTAGCTAAAACACAATATGCAATTAGTATAAGTACACCTACTAGTATTGCTGTTTTTCTATTCTTATTCATTTTGTTTGTACTATTTTTCATATTTTTATACCTCCAACTGGCTAAATGCTATGTCCATCAACAAAACAATATTACCTTTCTTACTGCATCTAAAAAACTTTTTTTCATGAAGTTCACCCTTAGTAGAAACTAATATTATAGTTAATAGTATCTAATTCCATTGTTGGGTATTTCCATCGATTTTATTAATTTTTTTGACATTTTATCTGATTGTAAATTTTTAACACTACAATTTTATGACATTGTCCTGACAGCCACTGACACATCAAATATTCATAAAGCATTTATGGTTTTCGTGCAAGATATAACTCTACTGTATCATTAATAATCAACTCATCGCCAAATTCTTCAATAGCTACTCTTTTGTGGTCAATCTGTACCAGGCCCTAAATCCAATTCAATAATCATGCCAGCTTCCGGTGGATATGCGGTAGGATATCATATAGTAAAAGCCTATCGTAAACTGACAGGTCAATCTACTCTTGAAGCTATGGTGAAAAGCCCAGACGAAATCATAGCAGAATCTGGATACTTTTAAGAGAAACGCTGCCAAAGCACCGTTTCAGATTTTTAATAACTATATTTTTTTATATATTCTTATATAAAATCAGAATTGGAGCTCTATAATTTCAATGAACACAATCTTCAACAATTTCTACTCATTACTGTCGTCATCAATATACAAGTTATACTTTTCAATATACTTTCTCACTTCTTCAGGAACTAAGTAACGTATGCTTTTACCTTGTTTTCTTAGTTCTCTAACATAGGTAGAACTATTATCATTCCTTATCTTTTCTTTAACTTCTACAATATTGTCTTTATTACTGGATAGTAGAGAGTCATTTTCAATTATTTCACCTACGCTATCACCATTTCTTGAAATACTCATAATCTTAAAGTTCTTTAGTATTTCTTCTGCTCCCTTCCAGGTGTGAATTTCTTTCAAATTATCGGTACCCATCAGAAAGTATATATCGTCTCCTGAATATTGTTTTTTTAATACATTTAAGGTATCAATAGTATATAGCCTTTTACCGGAAGTTACTTCTATCGTAGAAACCTCAAAATTCATATTATTTATACAGGTGGCTTTAAGCATATCAACTCTCATAGATGCATTTAGCAACCCCTTCTTTTCGTACCTATTTCCCACTGGAAGAAAAAGCATCATATCAATTTCATATTCATTTACAATCTGTTCTGCTACCTGTAGATGGGCATTTGTTACTGGGTTAAACGCTCCACCAAAAACAACTATTGATTTCATAACTTAAAGCCTCCTAGATTATGATCTATTTAGTCATTGCTTTGAGCCATCAGAACTTAATTTCATATGGTCCTAGTGTTCATCTATCCCTATTTTTTCTAATTTAATGTTATCACAAGGTCTTCTTCCTTCCTTGTGAAGATTATACCATTTATTATTAATCTTCACCCTAACTCCATCTGCGGTATAGTCATTATTTAAACCTTTGCAGTTTTCTAATAAGCTAGAACCTACTCCATATATATCTACAGGTGCATTTACTTCTTCAAATCTATTGATTTTTTCAACATTAAAGCCGCCGGTCACTATGATTTTTACATCTTCACAATATTGCTTCGCAACTTCTTTAATACTATGTGTCATATTTCCATCATTAAAATTTTTAATCCATTCTTGCCATCTTTTATCAATTGCTTGACGAATATTCTGAACAAGTCTAGGCGTCACACCGCAATCTATTTTTTTATCATATAATGGTTCAACAGATTTATCTCGCATATTTCCGCTAGTATCAGGTCTTACGCCATATAGTTTATACTTCTTAGCTTCTTCATATTTTCCTGCTTTATAAAGCTCCCAATGCTTTTCCCACATTCTATCAATTACTTTAATTGATTCTCCTACACAGTCGTTATGAAAGTCAACCAATGCGATTCTAGGCGTTTCGGCAGGCATTGTTCTTGCAAATTCCATCATCAATTTTGCCGTATTTCCCAAGAAAGTTAAAATGTTGATATGTGCTACTGTACCACTAGCTTTTCCTCCCCACCAGTCACCTTGTTCCATTGTAGATATAAAAGCCTTTGATTCCTTCCCATAGGTCAATGTATATCTTTGAGTAGCTATCCAATAAGCATAACCATGGATTCCTTGCATTTTATAGTGGGCAAATCTAGCTGGAAAGAATAGAACAGGCTTTTCTCCTGCTGCAACTAAAGTATTATAAACGTTTGTTGCTATTCTTGTAGGCTCACTCAGAACACCTAAAATTGGTGTTTCAAGATGACCAAAATCCCTATACCTGCCTCTAATCTTTATAATCGGTTCTACGCTTAAAGGATTTCCATTATAATTAACGACTTCTCCGTCATATACAGCTTCAACTTCTAGCTCATCATATGTGTTTACGAATTTTCCTTCTTCGTCATAGTACCCGGTGCATTCTTTTAGTATAGCAAGGGCTTCATCGACTCCTACTATTATGGAAAATGGTTTTCTTCTTGTGAAGATCTGCATTTCTACTTCCAGTTCTCCTATTTGAACCTTAGATACGTCTACAATCCCTTCTAAATCATTTTCGTCTTCTCCAAATTCATATTCTTCGGATGCTAGTTGGTTTAAAATTTTTATGTTGTTGTTAAAGTATTCATCGCTATACCATCCTCTACGAAGATTATCTTTTATTTCATCTGTCATTTTGAAAGTACTTATGGCTAATCTTTTTTTATCGAATATGCTCATTTTTACTAGCCCCCATCTATTAAACTATTTCCTTTACTACTTCTATTCCCATGCTCTTCATCAAATACAGTGACATTACATTCATAAGAGTCCCATCATGCATGTCAAATTCAAATGTATCAACTAATCTAGTAGGAACTATGACTCTTTTTTCTGAATCATATTCATTGAAATAGGCTTTAAGAGTTTGTGCGAACTGCATTACACAAATGTCCGTACAATCACCTGCTACTATGAAGTTTTTATACTTTGAAAGTAGATCTTCTTTTATCTTTTCAAAATCTCTGGCTACAAATCCGTTAGTTGAATTTTTAGGGATTACAATATCAATTCCTAATTTATTAACCTCCTCGACTATCTCACTTTCAAATGTTCCATCAAGGCAATGCACTGGAAAAGAATCAAATTCTTTAGAGTTTTTAGTATGGGCATCTTTAAATGCCATAGTTCTAATTCCAACATTTTTTGCTTTTAAAGTAAAATTTGCTATTTGATTTATTAGTTTTTCAACCCTTGGACTACTTAGAGGCCCATTAATTGCAAATCCATTTATCAAGTCTACAATAATCAATATGGTTTCCTCACATACTAAGCCATTTAAGCTAATGTTAGGCAGATTATTTATCATTTCCCCTATACCCATTAAAGCCTTTGTTGTATCTGTAGTGATAACGAAATCCTTTTTCATTCTATTTCCTCCTCTAATCTTCATGATCGTCCCAATGCATATTTAGTTTGTAGAGCTTTGCAGGTCTTGGACTATACTTTTTAGTAGTTTTATCTGTCTCTATTATCATCTTTCTTACATTCTTAAATTTCTTTCTAAAGTTTTGCACCGTATCGCTCTTATTTGTTGTAAGCTGATAAACCCTGTATGCCTCTGCTATTGTGAAATGATCAGGTAAGAGGTTAAACATAATGTCAGTATATTCTACCTTGTTCTTTATTCTATCAAGTGCAAGGTTTATAATTATCCCATGATCAAAGGCTAAGTTACGGCTATCAACAAGCTCAAACTTTGTCCTTCTCGCTCTATTTTTGACCGTTGTGACCTCTTTTATTTTGCTCATGATTTTTATATCCTCTTTGATAAGAACAATGTCAATAAACTTCTCTCTAATGAATCCATTTTCTATAATTGACTTATTTATTTGAGTTATTTTCCTTTCCACCCCAAACCATTCAGCTCTTTTCGCATCACTACCAGCCTTAAGGGGCTTTTCAATTTTATTAACTAAAGACATGTAGGATACGCTTATTATGTGATCCCGTTGATCTCTTTTTATGTCATCTAGAGTATACAGCTGCTCAAGATATATTCCTGATATTTCCGTTTCCTCTCCAAGCTCCCTCTTAGCAGCTTCTAGACTTGTTTCCCTGCCTTTGTTTACAAATCCACCGGGTAATGCCCATTTGTCTATGTGAGGATGATTTGCCCTTTGAATTAGCGCAATTTTAAGTCTCTTATCATCTAAATCAATTGATTCTTCCTTTCCATCTGAGTTTTCAACAGTAAATATTAAACAATCTGAAGTCACCGGAAACTTTGTAGAGTTGTATTTTTCGGGGTTATATTCCTTCAAAAATTCTTTTTCTGTTTGACCAAAATCATTCCTTATTTCATTAGTCATGGGTTACCCCCTCGTTATATATTTTTAAATCTTCTCAGTAATCAAGTAAGTATTTTGTTCTTTTCAGTAACCAAAAGTTAATAACTAATAGTAAATAACCATTGGTTATTTATAGTATAATACCAAGATTATCCTTTGTCAATGTTGTTTAAGCTTCATATTAGAAAAATACATTAACTTCACATTAGTGGATTTACTTCAAATAAACAATTATTGGGATTAAGGGTCAAGTCAGTTTTTATAATTTTATTATAGGTTATACTATGTAAATTGATTATTCTTTTACAAAAATAAGACGACCAAAGTCGTCGTTATAATTCAATATTTTAACTATTCTACTATCCTTCTTGAACTAATGCAGCCATTGCACCGTCACTAACAGTCGCTTTAATTTCAAGATTGATTGTATCAGGGAAAATTTCAACTCGAACTGGTTTTACTAAAACAAAATATTCAAGACATCCAGAACAACAAGGCACACATTCGCAGAAATTAAACCCAAAGGATTTAGTTTCAATACGATTTATTCCCTCACCCGTAAAAATAAATTTCTGAAATATCCAGACACCCTTCGATAATGGAGCTTTACCGTCACATGAGCTAAACAATTCATATTGTAACTTAACAATTCCACTATCGTCCTCTACCTGCTCTATCTCAAACTTAACTGCACTTGAAAATTCAATATTTACCATAGGCTGGCATAAGTTGCTAGTAACTATAGATACATGAGCTATCTGAAACGGTTGATTATTGGATAGTAGAGTAAATGTCCTACTTCCATTTCCTTCGCCACATGCAAGTAAAGTTTTCTTTTCCCTAATTTTACAATCTATAACATCGTAATATTCCAAATACAATGCCCCCTTATTGTTTTCTTTATTGATTTATCTTTTTTTTATATTAATCAATAGAAGACTGTGCTATTGCACTCATTCTAGTGTTATCAATTCTTATAGGAAAATTAGGTATATTGAATAGAAGTGGTCTAATAGTAACAAAATACTGGCAGCAGCCAGGACATTTTACGAAGTCACAAAAGTTAAAATTAAATGATATGTTATCGATCGAAACATCCATTTCATCACTTGTATCTACTCTTTCAAATAACCAATTTCCAAGTAGTACAGGTTCTTCATTGTCACAGACCCTAAATAGTTCATAACGTAATTGAGTTTCAGCACCTACACCGCCGGCGGCATATGAAATTATACTGGAAAACTCTATTAGTACCTTAGGTTTTAGTAAATGCGATAAGTCAATTGAAACACTGGCTATTTGTGTCTGTGGTTCATCCTGAAACATGAATTCAACACTACTGCCCTGACCACACGCTAATACTATTCCTTTTAGAGCATTTTTTTTACAATCATCAACATTTTGATTTGCACCACAGGTCTTTTGATCTTTATATACCATGCATTAAAGCCTCCTTATAGTTCAAAAATTGTCTTAGCATTTCCGTGAGGATTGAGCTAATAATGCCATTTGACCATTAAATATAATTGCTCTTGCATCAGATATTTCAAGGGGAGTAACAGTCATAATATAGTCACAGCACTCGGAAGGAATCATACAATCACAAGTGATAAAACCAAAGGTGTCCTCTGTACTTGAATTGGCTACTAGGTCACCATTAATCTTTTCAAACATCTGTGTATTACGTAATATTGCATTTCCTTCTCTACATACTCTAAAGAGTTCGTACTTTAGTCGAATTGTTCCGTCGGTTTCACCTTCAAATCTTACAGTGCTTGAAAACTTTATTAACACATTAGGTTTCTTCAAAGATGTGGCATCAATTGTAACGTGAGCTATTTGAAATGGGAAATCATCGGATGAAGTAAAGATTCTACTTCCACTTCCCTCACCACATTCCAGCAATATGCTTTTGGTTATTTTATGCTGCGGTTTGAATTTAGCAAATTTACTATCTGATTCATATACTTTATTGTCTCTATAATCACTTTTATAAGACATTTATATACCTCCACTTATATTAAAACAACTCTTCAATATGATTAGGAAAATACACTTTTTATCTGCAATTCTCTAACATAACATATTCTCCATTTGCACTACATCATATGTTGTTTGCTTATATCTGTGATGGGTTTTATCCTGCAATGTCATATTTTCTCAAAGGTAGGTTAATCTATTATACATTTGTTTTGGTAATGTCTTAAATAAATAATATAACATGGGTAATGGGTCTAGTATGGGCTCAGATAAACCGGCTTTTATAATTTTATTATAGGTGAGACTATGTAAATTCATTATTCTTTTACTTTATCTGATCAAAAACATTAAAACGGTGCTAAAGCACCGTTTTAACATTTTTAAAAAATATAATTTTTCCGTATTCTTATTGTAATAGTTTCGTGGAGGAATTGTATAGTCAAGATGGGTAAACACCTAGTTTTAATCTTTATAGCTATTTAAGGCTATCTTAGTTACTGGTTTCTTGAATTTCTATAGAGTAATCAGTATCTGGACCGGATATTTTATAAACGTTGATATAATACCTTCCAGGTAGTGTATTAAATGAATCTTCTAAAATATCTCCACTGTTCTTCGGATACGCAAGATAAGTTTGTGGATCAGATTCTTTATAGAGAACCCAATTAATTTCTCCTTTACCTGCGACCATTACCTTTACATTTATTTCGTCTGATGATATAGAATCAAAATAAAATATATCTAACACATCTTCATCTTTAAAGGACCCCATTACTTTTTTGCTGCTATAGATGGCATTTGCGCTATCAATGTTATCATTTGGTTCAGTCTCTACTGCTATTTTATTATAGCCCTGAAGATCTCCTTTAATATTAAGAGTATATGAATTGGTTGTGCCTGACAGAGGATATACAGCTAATATATATTTTCCAGCATCTGCATCAAATGATTTTTCAAGCACATCTCCGCTTGTGTTAGGATATGCTACACAAGTATCTAGATCAGAGGCAGCATAAACCTTCCAATTTAAATCTCCCTTGTCATCACCAGTCACTGTTATAGTAACTTCTCCTGCTGACAATACATCAAAATAATAATAGTCAAGGTTATCACTTTGATAATCTACCGTTCCTGTAAGCGTAACCATATTTCCTACAGGTCCATTTGCTTCTTCTATGGTATTATTAGGTTCACTTTCTTTAGTGATCCCATTATTGGGCATCAGCCCTTGGAATAATACATCAAATTCATATTTGTCTTCTGAATTGACATTATAATTAACAAAGTAACAGGTAACTGTGTCATACCCGCTCCAAGAATAGGTTTCTAGTGTCTTGAGGAATTCATTAGCTATATCATCCATAGCTTTAAGATCATTTAATTTGCCATTGGTAGACTTTCCAATATATTTACCACGAAGAGCAAATGTTTTGAAAAAGTCTGATTCATACTCAATTACTGTAGTATTCTTCAGATTGGCAACATTAGTTATTTCATCGTATATCTCAGAAGGCACTTTGTAGGGATGATCATTTAAATAATCGTCTGATACTAGAGGAGTAGTAAGATTATCATAATTATTAGATAGATCTGTCATGTGCTCTTGATATAGTTTCTCCAAGCTACTATTACCATCGAGGGTACTAATATAACTATCAAATCCTGAAGCATCATTATTTTTAACAAGACTAGCCAAGGTGTCAAATGCCTCCAAGTCGTTTTTGTATAGGTAGTCAATAAATGCATATGCATAAGTATAAAACTTAAATCCAGAACTATACTTTGAATGCAATGTTTGATTCAGTGTGAATCTTTCAGAAGGTTCTTTTGCAATTCCTCCAACCATTGACTTTCTAGGTAGTACCCCAGATGTTCTAGTTGATCCTGCGAAGAATTCTGCGCCTCCTTCCTCATACCACGATAGTCTTTCATCTTTATAAATATCAGATTTTCCCCACATACCTGGTACCACGTATCTTCCTTGCAAGTAGTGGGTATATTCATGTCGGAATAGTTCTTCTAGAGTATATATACTTTGACTAGGAGTTCTCTCATATGTAAAGAATGTTCCCCAGCTTTCAATGTACAAACCACCGTTATCTGTGCTTACTCCATACAAATACTTGTTTATTTTGTATTCATCTGGATCATTATAAATTATTATGGTTAGTTTATCATCTGGATTTCCTGCTTCCATCGGTTCATCGCTTCCATACAGTCTATGGAACTGAGCTTTTACTTCTTTTGATGCCCAGTAGAGTCTTTTAATCTTTTCAGTTGTTACTCGGCTGCCAGTTCTAACTATAGTTTTTCCATTATCAAAGTTATATTGACTAGGAGTATACTTTTTCTTCCCTTCTTCTTTAATTTCATTCATATTAATTGTATTGCCGTTATAGTCAACGCCATCACAATTATCGGTTACTCCTTGTGCTGCTTCGAAATATTGTTTCCCTAAATAGGGATATAAAGATAAAACATCTGTTAATACTCTACACATAAACCTTTCGTTACTGTGGAATTTTCCTGAGCGACCAATACAATAGATACCATTATTTATAAGCCATTCATTATCATTATTAATATTTCCCATCAAGGCTAATCTTTCTAATTCATGGATAAATAGATCAATTTGCCCGTACCATGGAGTCTCTTTAATTGGAATAGAATTGTTTACATATAAATAGTAGTCAAGATAATAGTCAATACCTCTCATCAAGTTATAAATAGCATCACCTTTTGATCTCTCATTTATATATGCTCCAACATTATCTATATAATGTTTAATAACAGGTGTGGCCTTGTCTATTACTTCAGCATTACACGAGGTATTCCAAATCAATAAGCCAACAGAACCTGCTATTTTATCCTGAGTAGGTGTTCCAAGCCCAAAATTTGGGTTATTTTCGATTGCAACTATTGCAGGAATGCATTTATCTCTAAAGCTTAGCTCCTTTAAGTAAGATAGCTCTTTATGATAGAATCCTAAATAATACCCTGATCTTAAAACTTCAATTAAAGTTGGGATACCTTTATCATCATTAGGTGTGTACTGTACTCCTCTATCCACAACCGCGTCTATAATAGCTTGCATGCGATCTTTATCTATATAAAAATCATTTGAGCCTGAATTATATTTAAAAAGATCTTCAATATCATTCCATTCCAACGTAACAAGAAGATTAACTAACTCGTCGTAATTGTAGCTGGCTAATTCACCTAATGTATACTTTTTACTAGCTTCTGCTGTTAAAGAATCAATATCCTTTTTATTTTCTAAAACAGGAGGTCTATATAACTCATAATTATTCTCTGTTATATCTTGAAGCTGTCTTACGTTTTTGATATAAAGACTCTTTTCATTCTTTGAAACCTCTTCCTGTTTTATTAAGCCCATCGGAGGCTTTATAGAAGTTTCATCTTTCTTTTGACCATAGGATGTTACATCAAAGCTAGAGAAAATAAGAACTGAAATAAGAACGCAGCAGAGTATACTGCTAATGCTAGTTTTAACTTGTTTTTTCATACAATCTACCCCTTTCTAAATTTTGATGAAGCTTGATTTTTTATTTCTGTCTAATAGTAAAACATCTTCACTTTCACCTCCTCTGAATCATTATTTAACTTTTTAACCATTTCGTGTTAAATAAGTTATATTTTTACATATGCAATTAACGTGCCATGTTATATTTTTCTGAATTTTTAGTTATTTGCTTATTTTGTTAAAGCCTCATACTCTGGCTCGTCCGAATTCTGGGACATATTCCATGTTTTTTTGGGACATTGTCCTTTTTGTAGTACAGTTCCATATCTATGTCTCGAACATAATAGCTTAGATAAATATTCTGTCTCAAAGCTTGTAACATACTAATTACACCTTGAATATCATGTATAGAAAGGAGGGGTGATATAAGATTATGATCAAGAAACACTTAAAAGGATTCGCCGCTCTTGGCGCAGGAATTTCAATGCTAATTGGTATTGGGGTTAGCCATGGAATAGGTATTGCTACAGGCTCTGCTCTAGAAGGTATAGCAAGAAATCCAACAGAAGTTGAAACGATAGTCAGAACATTAATATTGGGTAACTTTCTTACATTGCTACCATTTTTCGCTGCATTTATAGTAGCATTATGCCTATTGCTAATTACTATTAGATGTTTTTGCACTGATTCCAATCTGACTCGTGAGTTAGCGGCTCTTAGTGCGGGGATTGCTGTGTTGGGAGGTATTGGTGCTGGCTTAGGACTAGGTACTGCCACAGGCTTTGCTGTTGAAGCTATTGCAACTAATCCATCTATAGCAAGTACGATAATTCAAGTTCTTCTCTTAGGAAGCTTTTTTTATATTTATTCCTACAATAGGAGCCATTATCATAGCTATATGGCTCATTTGTATTGCAAAGAAAGTATATATAGTAAATAAATCTTTAGTTAATAGATGTAAAAGCCATGTAAAGATATATGATAATTATTAATACTTAAAGGAACTATTCATTAAAAGCATATATTGAATTTAACGACGGATTGTCTCAGCAAAAGATTAGAGGTTTTCAATATTAAACAGCTTGGCTGGTACTTAACGTACAGCCAAGCCGTTTAATGCATCAAATGGATACTTTAAAAGGTCTTACCCGTTAATGTATATAGCTATGTTACCACCTATCTGAACAACGAAAAACTCTAGAAAAAATCTTATTCTAGAGTTAATAATTTATATATCTAAAACCGCTTTTTTATATATCCAGTATGGGCGTATTGCTTTCACATGGCACACCAACTTGGCATTTACCACAAGCATATCTAGGATTATATCTTGTAAGGGTATAATCAACTAGCCTAGAACATTTTGTATGGTCTTTTCCACCTTCAAAAGTAATAGCTTTTACAGGGCATTTAGCAATACATTCTCCACACATAGTACAATTTTCATAAATCCCTTTATATGCTCTTTTTGTGGTATCATGTTCATAATTGGTAATAATACTAGCAAATCTTCCGGCTACACCTTTTGCAGTAATAAGTCCTTTTGATAATCCAAATGTTCCTAGTCCTGCTATAAAAGCAATGTGTCTTTCTGACCAATTACTGTTATATTTTGTATTATCTAAGTCATTTTGATTTTCAAGATGTGTTCCTATTACTGCATTGAGCCTATCATCAATTGTTGGTGATACAGCGGAATATCCTTCTGATATAAGCTTACTTACAATATATTTGCAGCAGTTATTGATAATCTTTTGACCTTCATACCTGCCATGAAGCCACTCTTTCGATGGCATTTTTTTATCTATACTATTACTTTTTTTAACTTCACTCGTGTATGGGAAAAATATTGAAATAACTGTCTTTGCACTATCTAACCACTCTTTAGGCATCATAAATTGATTATACATTATTTCATACTCGCTTTTGTATTTGTTAAACAATTCATCATCTGCACTGGCATATCCAACGATAGGGGAGCCAAATATCTTCAGTCCTATAAAACTATCGTCGATTGCCTCGTATTCATCCACAAAATTATTTTTCACAATATACTCTTTCACTAGTTTTTCTATCATTTATTTCTCCTCAAAATATGTATTTGTTACTCCATAGGTAAATCCATGATTAAGCATAGACTCACACTTATTGTTTTTAAAGTCATCAGACACACATATAAGTTTTTCATAAACTGTTCTTGCTGGTGCCGATCCACTACTTAGCCTAATTATTCCAATTTCATTAAGTCTATCTACATCATTAAATTCAGTATGAACAAATAGATTAATCGGTAGCTCAATATTATTTTTTAGCTTGGTAATCGTAGGCTCGTCTAGTGCACCTGGGATAAATATACAATCAGCACCAGCTTCTTTAAGAAACTTTGCCCTTTTTATTGTATTCTCCAGTTTAGTATCCTTGTCTCCCACATTAAGAAGATAGATATCAGTTCTTGCATTTATAACGAAATCTATATCAAGTTCTTTTTTTAGACTAGCAATCACTTTTATTTTTTCTATAAAATATTCTATTTCATCTACATTATTTTCACTTGGTAATCCATCTTCGATATTAATTCCTACAGCCCCTAATAATATAATCTTCTTTATGTTCTCTTTTATATCTTTAAATGTTTGGTCATATCCTCTTTCTAAATCCACCGTTAAAGGAACATCTACTAATCTAATAATCTCCTTTGTTACTCTAATTAAATCATCGAACTTTATTTTTTCTCCATCTGCATACCCCATAGAATATGCTATTCCAGCAGATGTTGTTCCTATAGCCTTAAATCCTTGTTTTTCAAAAACCTTTGCACTTCCACCGTTCCACGCATTTGGTAAGCAAAAAAGCTTGCATTGATGCATATCTTTAAATTGTTTTGCCAGCTTTATTTGTTTTTTTCTTTCCATAATTAATCTCCTTATGTGCTTTTTCAAAGTGGTCATATATTGGCTTTGTATTTTACTGAAAAGCGTTTAACGTGTTATAAAAAAAGTAAACCCCCAATTTTATTTGGAATTCTCTACAGTTAATTTTTAAGTAGGTTTGTTTCAACCTTGTCATCTATGCTATCAAAATCATAACATTATCAAGAATAAATTAATAGCGATTTTCGGTCTTTACATTATTTTATTATTATCAATGTTCCCACACGAGGTGATAGGGGATAAATAAATGTTAGATAGGATCAACTAAACAAAAAACTCGCCCCTCCTATGTTGTTTGGTAACCTTAAAGGGGCAAGCTTTTATAATTTTGTTAACCCATTTTACGATATTATTCTAATCTCCCAAAGCTTTTCACTATTTCCTCTGGAATTGCAAGATACCGAGAAAACAACTCGACTTCTAATTCTCCAATAAGATCATTCTCTACTGGCTGTAACACACATTCTCGTAGCTTATAGCCATTGATCCCAATTTCATCAGATTTATTGATAAATCCGATTGCCGATCCAGAACTACGATATATTGGCTCAGCTTTTAGATAGTCTCCCATCATAAATCGTAGTTGGACATCGTCTACTGTTTCATATCTTATGACAGCCAAGTTCTTCCCCTCAGGACACAGATCTTCCATTGCCTCATTAAAATTCTTAAGCATTTCTTCCCGCACCTTTGTATCTTCGATTTGCTCTGATTTCTTTATGATGTCCTCATAAACATCATAAGAATAGATTTCATTTATAAAGAAATAGTTCTCTTTTCCAAGCCTCTCATCATAATACGTAACTTTTGTTCCAATCTCCTGTTTACCAAACTTCACCTTAAAAGGATATTGAATCGGTACTTCTTTTGAGGTTTTATCAGTATATAATACAACTGCTAACTCCTCAGCATCATTTATAATGGGAGCTACATTCCCTTCCATTTGTTCATATTCTGCGATTACGAGACTTTTTAATTTGACATCATTCCATTCCTCAGAAATCAAACCTTTTTCAGTAAAATGCTGTAACTGCATTAATCTTTCCTTGTTCATATCACTAATTGGGCCACTACTTGATGATCCAAACCTAACAGTATGTCCCTGTATTTCCATCTTTCTTATATAGAAATTTTTATCCTTACTGTTCCTCTCAATGCTATGCAATAATCTCTCCCGATTAGTCCTAAACTCCTCCCGGCATTTATAACCAAAATTTTCCTTAAGCAATTCCTTATTTTCATACATCATCCACATACGATTTTTGTCTCTATCTATTGTAAAACTCAACAATAAAACATCTAGTCCTCGGATACTTACACGTTGGTTTATAACATATTCTTCCTTTGGAAGTAACATTTTCTGTTTAAGATTCTTTAATATCATTTTTATCTTCCATCCTTTTTCAAAAGAATTAATAAGTAAATGTATACAAGATGAGGTCACAGACCTTTATAATTTTATAGTCTTTTTATATAATTTATACTCTGTTTCTATTAATAAGAAATGCTAAACTTGATACATTCACAATTATAAAGGATTTTGCTTCCAACTACTAGAATTATACTATTTCTTATCTGCTTTTAGTGTTCTTAGCTTTAGATAGTTTTCTTTCCCACTTGCCCAGCTCTTCAAGTTTGCTAATCGTTCACCATTATCACCATGGTCTTTACTATTATATGCGCTTTGTAACTTATCACATGGTAAATCTGAACAGTGTCCACAGTGATTATATTCCTTATTAATTGAACATTTTGCAATTGAGCATTCTCCCCAGAATGGTTTCCCTTGAACCTCTTGACAACCTGGACAGTTTGTTTTCTCTTTCCACTCACATACTCCACAGTACGTACCGCACATTCCTATCATTTGTTTATCCATATGTACTCCATCCTCCTTATAAGAGGTAACAGAAAATGTATTTTCTGTTACCCTATTATCCATTGCAAAGTACATTAAAAATAATTCTTACCATATCCATTTATAAAGATTTTATTTAACTGCAACGCTTCCTCAGGACGTGGTTTTTTCTCTTCATCAGTATACCCAAAGGAAATTATTGCTTCTACTCTTATCTTCTCAGGTATGCCCATCAATTCTCTTACATACTCCTCTGAGGAGATTCCGTCTGATGTAAACCTATTTCTGATTTGAATCCAACATGATCCCAATCCCAAGGATTCAGCGGCCAAATGAGCTATAGTAGCAGCTATAGATGCGTCTTCAATCCATACATCTGTCTTCGATTGATCAGCTAATATTAATAAACATTGTGACGTTCCAGTTAAAAATTTCGCACCTTTAGCCTTTGAGGCCGATAGCTTTGATATGGTCTTCTTATCATTTATATAGATGACTTCCCAAGGGTTGATATTATTACCTGATGGGGATCTGAGTATTGATTTAAGTAATATCTTCACAACTCCTTCATCTACTTTTTCTTCTTTATACTTTCTAATACTACGTCTGTTTTTCAATAAGCTATACATCTTGATCTGATCTCCTTCCAATTTTCATTATTTTTCTCACAAAATAGCTTTTAGAGTTTTCTCTATCATAAGTTACAGTGGATATCTACTGTAACCTTCTCACATAATTAGCTTACATCTAACTATTTAATTATGCAAATTTTGTAGAATTCCTTTGACTAGTTTTGTCGATTTTGAATTATATTTTAAAATTCTTCAATCTAATAATTACCAAAAAAAGAGCCTACTGTTTTTGAACCGACCCCCAAAAGTTAGACCAAAAATTTAACTTATGGGAGGTCGGTTTTTATGGCTAAATATAGTTACGAATTTAAGATGAATGTAGTACAAGAATATCTCTCGGGAAAAGGAGGTATTGTATTTCTATCTAAAAAATATGACATTTCATCTAATACCTCTTTACGAAAATGGATTGCTACATACAATGAATTTGGAGCTGAAGGATTGATAAGAAAGCGACAAAATCAAACTTACACTTTGGATTTTAAGCTTCATGTTGTAGAATTGTATTTAACAACTGAAGTTTCATATCAGGAATTAGCCTCACAGGTTGGAATAAATAATCCCCCTCTAATTTCTAAATGGGTAAATGATTTTAGAATAGCTGGTCCTGATGCCTTGAAACCTAAAAGGAAAGGGCGGTTACCGAAAGTGAAAAAAGTAAAAGATATCAGTTCAAATGACAATAAACAAGTAAATTCAAATGCAGAGTACCTCAAGCAACTTGAAGAAGAAAATCTCAAACTACGAATTGAGAATGCCTATTTAAAAGAACTGAGGAGGCTACGTTTAGAGGAAATACCTCGGAACAAAAAGCGAGAATCGTCCATAGCCTCCGAGGAGACTTCAAATTAAAAGATATTCTCGCATTCACTGGATTCCCTAAAGCAACATATATGTATTGGCAGAAAAGGTTTGAACGTGAAAATCCAGATCAAGAAATAGAATCAATTATTTTGGAACTACGAAAAAAACATAAAGATTTCGGATATCGAAGAATTTACGGAGTGCTCCGAAAGCAAGGTATGATAATCAATAAAAAGAAGGTGCAGAGAATTATTCAAAAGCTTAAAATTCAGGTCACCTCATTCGTTCGTAAGAGTAGAAAATATAACTCATACAAAGGAAGAGTAGGTAGAGTTGCTCCAAATAGAATTCGTCAGCGTTTCAATACAAGTATTGAGCACCAGAAGATCACTACAGATACAACAGAATTTAAATACTATGAAATTGATGATAAAGGTCGAATGATAATTAAAAAGCTCTATTTTGACCCATTTATGGATTTATTCAATCGAGAAATCATAAGCTATGGAATTTCAAAGAAACCCTCATCAAACAATATAATGAATGCTTTAAACGAGGCAATAGAAATAACAGGAGATTGTAAATATCGAAGAACTTTTCATTCAGACCAAGGATGGGCATATCAAATGAAAGCTTATATACATGCTTTGAGATCAAATGGGATATACCAAAGTATGTCTCGCAAAGGGAATTGTTATGATAATTCGGTGATGGAAATTTTTTTTGGTATCATGAAACAAGAGATGTATTATGGGGTTATATATAACAGTTATGATGAACTAAAAACAGTGATTAAAAAATATATAAAATATTATAATGAAGAAAGAATCAAGCAATCGTTAAACTGGATGAGTCCTGTAGAATATAGGCATCATCTCAGAGTAGCGTAAAAAAGCGTAGCAGTTTAAAAACTACTACGCTATAAAGTCTAACTTTTGGGTGTCACCTCATTATATACAGGCTCTTTTCAAAGCATAATATAAGAATATCATCTTTTTGAGGTATCTTTTTTAATAATTCTCACTATTCCACTAGAACCGTCAACCTCCAGCAGGTCACCATCTTTAATGATACTCTGAACATTATAAACTCCACTAACGCATGGAATACCATATTCCCTAGCGATAATTGCACCGTGTTGAAGTGGTCCACCCACTTCGAGCACAACACCTGCAGCATTTACAAATATCGGTGTCCAAGCCGGCTCAGTTGCTTTTGTAACTAAGATTTCACCCGGCTCAAGGGGCTTTTCATATGGTCCATGAAGGACTTTAGCCCTTCCTCTAACTACACCTGGTGCAATAGGATCACCCATAATATCTCCCTCTTCACCAGTACTTATTACTCTTATAATCTTTCCTCTACTATCAATTATATTTGGCCAGTTCTTGACATGCTCAACTAGTTTATAAGGTTCCAGATTTTCTTCTCTCTCCTTCATAAGGTCAAAGGATTTATCCTTTTGGGCTTTAATTATTTGTAATGAAGTTAAATCAAATATCTGTTCCCTAGTTTCCAGTCTACCTTCACTAACAAATCGATCCCCTATCCTCAATGCCAATCTTCGAAGTTGATCAGTCACCATTACGTAGACAAACTTAGGATCTTCTCTAAAACCGAAGGTCTCCTGATACTTTGTAGCATGTTTGATAAATTTTTTCTCAAATCCCCCTTCTCTTGCCTTCACCAATAATTTATTGTATGCTTTTTTTCTTCTTTCTTTTACATCTTGTAAATGATTCTTCTCTGTATTGATATGGACAAGTTGATTAAAGAATGATACTGGGTCATCATAGGCTCTTGGTGATGCAATATCAATTTCTTTAAAACCTCTACAGCCATAAAGCTCCATATATCTGTCGTAATCCTTCAAAAACTCCTTTGAGTAGTTTCTATCTGCTATTCTTCTAGCAAACTCTTCTCCTGATTTAGTCTTCTTTACCTCGCCATAACATGCCAGCTTATACATATAGTGACCCATAGCACTTGTTGGGTTCCCATCTAAATCCATACCAAGGCTAATAACCAACGCTTCGACATCTTGACCCTTGAATAATTTCTTTATCTGAGCTAGAGAACTCATTCCCGCCATGATTATACCAACAGAACCCATCATTCTTCCAAAATGGCTCAAACCTTCGTGTATTGATTGGTCAAATGGTGTACTCATACTTAACTCTAATTTTAACTCAGCTTTTGATTCATCAGATATCCTGATGTATTCATCCCTTATTTTTCTATGGTCTGAGAGCGAGGCTTTAATCGCTCCAGGTCCTATTCTTAATGCCATTTTTAACATAGTAACAATCACTTTCTTCATCTTGTCAGTTTTCTTAGCAGGTAAATACACCTTTAAGTCAACAGACTCAAGAGCACGTCTAGTCGGTCCATCATAACTTTGAAACATTCTTTTAGCTGCTTTGACTCCAAGTCCTTTAGCTATGTTTGATACATGAAGGTATTGCCGTCCATGAATTGCAACAATACCACCATCAATTCCCATTGGTATAATACCTCCCTTAGCTACCTCCACCATTTCCGACCATATATCTAGACCAAGCACCGACATAGATTCAGTAAAACCCTGGGTTAATCCCATGGCATCTATATATAGATTTTTTTCTTCTCCGGGCTTTGTGATTAATTCTGGAAATAGTGATAGATAGGTAGTGATGGGTCTTGATTGTAAAAGATATAGCTTACCTTTTTCTATTGCCCACTCTATGTCCATTGGTCTGCCGTAATGTGCTTCACATTTTGATGCAAGATCTGCCACCATTAGAATCTGCTTATTCGTTAGTGCTTGCTCTTTCGGCTTCTTATTAACTTTTTTTATAGTTCCCCCATCATCTTTTAACCATAGACCAAAGAATTTTTCCATAACCTTCTTATCAATGATCTGTTTTTTTACCTTTTCTACGATATATGTGTCAGGAGTCACCTGTCCCGATACAATGGTCTCACCAAGTCCAAAGCTAGCATTAATCATGGCTTCATCATAGCAATTATTTGATGGATTTAGCGAAAACGCAATACCACTTACATCTGATGCAATTTGTTTTTGCACGATAATAGCAATTCGCGGATTATCCAAAGGTATATTATTCAACTTTTTATATTCAACAACTCTTGTATCCAACATTGAAGTAAACGCCTCAACAATTGCACTTTCAAGCTTACTGTGGGTAACCCCTAAAACAGTATCATATTGTCCTGCAAAGCTTGTATCTTCTAGGTCTTCCTCCGGTGATGAAGAACGAACTGCAAAAACTGAGGTCTTTGATAAAGCTACAAGTTCTTTTTGGAAAGCGTTCTTTTGTACGTCGCTAAATTTAAGCTTGCTAGCTCGTTTTTTCAGCTCATCACACTTTTCTTTTGTCGAAGAAGCTAAAAATCGTTGCCATTGGTCAGTTGATTTAATTTCTTGTATCCACGAATCGAAAAACTCAACTGATAACACGAAACCTTCTGGTACTTCGAACCCTGCCTTAGTTGTTTCAATCAGTGCTTTTGCTTTCCCACCTACTTGAGACAGTGATGGTACTTTCTTTGTTTTAAATCCGTATATCATACAAGAACCTCCCTTTGGTTTAGTTTGTATTTGAATTGCTTTGCAGCTTAATTTCTTTAGTCTTAAAATCATTTATTTTATTCATCGACATCAAAAACATTATAGATACAATCATGACCATAATTGTTGTAAGGATTACGGTTATGTGTATCTCGATCTTATTAAGAACAATTCCATATACCAATGCTCCAAGTGGCATACCACCCTTGCTGACCAATCCCACTATAGAAAATACTCGTGACATATAATCATTGGGGGTTACCTTCTGAATAATGGTCTGTACCGGAATACTAATAAACGTGATAGCGTTATATAACATGAACATTGCTGCAGAAAACAGAGTGAAGTAGAATAGACTATCATTTCCAAAATACGAGACTACAGCGGGAAACAGTAATCCTGTAAAAGCAAACATCGTGATAACCATTGATATAATGCACATAATCAGCGGTCTCTTTAATTCTTTATCTTTACCAATTGCCCCTACAAGTATGCTTCCTAGCAATGCACCCATGAACAATGCTATTTGAATATACCCATATTGAGTGTCGGAATAATTGAGCTTCATTCTAAAAAATAAAGGCAAAATAACGCTGAACACTGGCTGAATAAATGCAAATACTATAAAGAAATAGAAACTTAATCGTCTAATAAGTGGGCTCACCCTGATGAACTTAACTCCTTCCAACATATCATGAAAGACTCCTTCAATGCCTTTAATTGATTCTTTTTTTACATGCTTGTATTTAATAAACATCTCACTACATCCAGAAATTAAGAAGGAGATTCCGTTAATCAGAAATAGTAAAGTTATGCCATACTTAGTGTATAATGCTACGGCTATCAACGGAGCGATTAGCCCTGACAGAATCCGTAACGTAGCAACTCTTGAATTGGTCTTATTCAATTCATCCTCTGCTACAAGCCTAGGTATCATTCCCTTAGTTGCTGGATCAAAGAAACCATATAGAAGTGATACGAATACCTGAGTAATCAACAATAGGCTAAGATTGATCCTATCTAGATAAGATGCATAGGCTAAAATCAATACAATAACTGCACTTGAAAAATCTGCAATCACCATAATCTTTTTTCTATTCAGGCGATCACCAAGAACTCCTGCAAATGGATAAGCAAGGATTATTGGAATCAATGAAAGAAATGAAAATAGCCCTATTGTCGCTGCTGATCCGCCTATGTCAATGATGTATAGAGGCATAATCAACATTTGTATGCTTGATCCCACATCAGATACCATTCTTCCCATAAGCAATAGGATGAGATTCATGTTTAATTTTTTGCCTTTAATTTTCACCTCATCACCTCACTCTGCTTTCATCTTCTAAAGTTAATTTCTTCTATTTATAAAACTGATTTCTGAAGAATTTAATATATTCATCACATTCCTCAAGTAATTTTCCCAGTTCAAATAGTTCATTATTTGTTTTTGCTTTATCCCAATATCCTCTTGCTAATCCTCCTAAAGTCAATTTGATAACATTAATCATTTTTTCGATATCTATACCTTCTCTTACCAAACTGAAATCCACGTTGTAGGTATAGAATTTTGCTCTTATTCCTGGAGCAATTTCTTCTGTATGCTTTCTTACGACTGTGCGAGTCAATTGATAAGAATATTTATCGAAAAAGTCAATGATATATGGATACTTGTTCATTGTTTCAAATTTTAAAAGAATGGCTTGTCGCATACGATTCATAAAATCAGAATCTTCCCAGTCAATTCTCTTTTCCATATCAATAGCAATGGCTTTTATAGAAAAGTAAACTAGAAAGTCAAATAGGTCCTGCTTATCTTTAAAATAGTGGTATAACAGTCCTCTAGATATCCCTGCTAGTTTAACAACATTGTTTGTTGAAGCCTTATCCAAATCATTCTTAGTGAATACTTCAAAAGCAGCATTTATTATTTTATGAACTTTTTCATTATTGATATCTATGTGGTCATATGTTTTTTCCATCTATTTCACATCCTCTCTTCATACCGACAACTTCTGTCTATATTGATTATATACTAAACCGACAGAAGTTGTCAATATTGTTTTATATAAGAAAAGCCAACAAGATTTCATTATCTTGTTGGCTCCATAAACTTTCTTTATTCACTTAAAACAATCATCGCACCTATTCAATCGGTTTTAATAGTAAGCAGCACTCCACATGTGATCGGTAATCAAATCTTGCTATTTACTCCTATTGATTACTTGATATCCAAAGTTTTTTCCTTTCGGTGATGGTGGAATAGATGATGGTAAATGGGTTTTGATGACCCTAACTATGGTTAAGAAATCATATCTAAAGGATATTGTATCGTCTTTCCAATGCTTAGATAGCGTGTCAAATGCCCTATTGACATCCTTAGACATCGCAGTCCATTCTTCCTCGCTTGGTACACCATGTGGATAAAAGCTTCTCAACTCTTTCAAGAATACATTTACATCATCTTTTGTCAACTTAATATCATAGATATCTGACGTTTCTTTGTTCATCTTTTCAAGTATTTCCAATACTTGCGGAACATGATCTGCGAATCCATTATAGCCTAATGTCTCTACTAAGTTACTAGAGTTCAAGTTGGCCTCCCTATTAGCTCTAAACACTTTACCATCTACCGAATATAATCCTCTATTATAGGCGTATGTCAAAAGAACATCTTCAGCGGAATGGTCCTTTGCGTTTTGAACGAAATCTTTAAACTGATAAGAAGGTACAGCATACATAAATTCCCTTGTCATAGTTAAGCTTGCAGCAGAGGAAATTGCCGCCTTTATGAATTTAGGATCATTGATAGATTCTGATACAAAGGTGTAATTATCATGCTGAGCTTTTTCAGGAAAAGAGTCAGGGAAAAAGTCTTTAACCTCATTAAAGTTCGGTGTTTCCTGTTGGAATGGACCATCCTTAGACCCTGATGTCATACCCCAATACCAAGTTTCTCCGTTGATTCCTACTGGACTTCTAAATGCCCCTTCGGTTCTTGGATATACGCCAAATGAAAAGTTTTCTTTAGTACCTAAGGCTGCCATGTAGTTAGGATTTATACCATAAATCTCTTGAATATATCCTAATGCCATAGCCATATATCTAGACGGCACCCACATCTTTATTCCGCCAGTCAAATTAGTATATACATCATCGGCTAATCCAATATTAATTTGTGTGTCAGAAGGACTGTTATATAACATTAATCCATCTGATATGGCTTCTGCTTGACTTCTATAATAGTCCGTTGGATTCTTGATTAAATCTTCTTGTGCTAAGTCTGCTTTTCCTTTAGTAAAGCTTGACGGTAGACTTGGTCTATCAGGATAAATATCATCGCCCCTCATAAACTGTACCTTAAGTTTATCAGGATAAACACTCTCTCCTTTTTTGTCAAATGTTATGGTTACTTTTCTTGATTCTCCTAAAGGTATATTTGTCTCCCAATCATTAAGAAGTACCGTTACTGCATTACCCGATTGACTGAAGGATTTTGCACCCTGCACATTCTTTACTTTAGATGAAGTTTCAAAACTGAATCCCCACGCATTGTATATTCCAGAATCCCACTTATAAGTAGAATTAAGGTTTTTAACAACAAAGTCTGTCGTAAAGATACTATCTGTATCATTGTAGTTAGTACCTTCAACCACTAACCCTTGCATAGTTGTCCACTTACGATCCGTATTATTGTTTTCTCCATTATTATAATCACCATTATCTACATCATCTTCTACAGGATATTTGTCCCCCCAAGGCGGTGTATACGTTGGATTACTTAATGGAAAAAGAGACTCGTCTGCTTCAGGAAGATTTAATTCCTGTGCAATCAGTGTTGATATCATCTGGCCATCTGGATTAGCATAATTAGGATTTCCATGTGTCCTTTGTAAGCTCCAAATCATCATACCACCAACATTATTTTGATTAATATATCTCGCTGTCTTGGCAACTTTATCTAGAGTCCAAACATGTCCACCCCAATCCTCTGGTGGTACCATAATTCCCATATTAACAGGACCATTATAGTAATGCTTATAAGCCTTTAATGCATCAATAGGATCATATTCACCAGCGTTATATCCCATTGCATTGACCATATCTAGCTGTTCACCTGCTTTTCTAAAAATAGGCAGCATCATACCTGTACTTGCAAATGGTCCTGGTTTTGCACTTTTCCATTGATCCTCTCCATATGCCCCTACACTCCAGCCTGTAGCGCAGAGGATATAGGGTCTAGGCAATACTTTTCTCATCTCTCTGATAATGTTTACATATTCATCTTCTTTATCATAGGTTATTTGCCCACTTGTATCGTATCCAGTATTAAAGCCTCCTGCTGGCTCATAGTCAATATCTACACCATCCAAACCAAAATCCTTTATAAATTTTTCAATGCCTTCAAAATTCATATTAGCCCAGTTGGTATAGGTTAAACCACCAATAGAAATGATCACCTTAGTATCTGGATTGTTCTTCTTAAGATGTTCAATTGCTTCCTTTAGCACTTGACCATTATAACTGAATTCTAATCCAGTTCCTTTTAGATCAAGGTTACCATTGTAATTCATGTCAGGTTTTGCAAAGGCTAGCATAACCATATTTACATACTTAGGAAGATTGGCTAAGTGGGTATCTTTTCCGCTTGATGCCCATTTATCAGACCAAGATTGGAAATAACCTACATAGTAGTTATTCACATCTCCAACATTACTTCTTTATATTGTACCAGTTATATG
>JMSU01000072.1_pt1 | contig 62703 bp, 52 predicted proteins | sample 179011 | NCBI WGS metagenome assembly JMSU01 (sample SAMN02769580, study PRJNA246767) | bioreactor metagenome | isolation source: Culture-1 Bioreactor ArsB derived from microbial biomass from the upper 2 cm... | place: Germany: Bremen | collected day 87 after inoculation
AAAATAAAGGAGGTCATTAACATGGGTATGACTATGACACAAAAAATATTAGCAGCCCACGCAGGACTTGAAAGCGTGAGTGCTGGACAATTTATTCAGGCAGATCTTGATTTGGTTTTAGGTAATGATATTACAACGCCTGTAGCCGTTAATGAGTTTAATAAGATGAATCAAAGTGAAGTTTTTGATAAAAACAAAATTGCTATTGTTCCTGATCACTTCACTCCAAGTAAAGATATCAAATCGGCTCAGCAATGTAAGTGCATCAGAGAATTTGCCTATGATAAAGAAATTAAAAACTACTTTGAAATTGGAGAAATGGGTATCGAGCATGCTCTAATTCCTGAAAAGGGTTTAGTTGTTTCCGGTGATGTAGTTATTGGTGCTGATTCCCATACTTGCACCTACGGTGCTCTAGGAGCTTTCTCTACTGGAATCGGTAGTACTGATATGGCTGCAGGTATGGCTACGGCCAGTGCTGGTTTAAAGTTCCTAGTGCTTTAAGGTTTGTTTTGACTGGTGAGCTAAATAAATGGGTAAGCGGTAAAGACGTTATCCTTCATATCATTGGTATGATAGGAGTTGATGGTGCCCTTTACAAGTCAATGGAGTTTGTAGGAGAAGGCTTAAAGAACTTGTCTATAGATGATAGATTTACTATTGCCAATATGGCTATAGAAGCAGGGGCAAAGAATGGGATATTCTTAGTAGATGATATTACCTTAGACTATATAAAAGAACATTCAACTAAGGAGTATAAAGTATATGCTCCCGATGAGGATGCTGAGTACGATGAGGTTTATGAGATTGATTTATCTACCATTAGACCTACTGTTTCCTTCCCCCATCTACCGGATAATACCCGCATAATCGATGAGGCTAAGGGTATAAAAATAGATCAGGTAGTAATTGGCTCCTGTACTAATGGCCGAATCAGCGATCTTCGAGTAGCTGCTAAAATATTAGATGGTAAGAAAGTAGCTAAAGGAATTAGAACCATTGTATTCCCTGCTACGCAGAAAATATATCTCCAGGCCCTTAAGGAAGGTTTGATAGAAATCTTTATAGAGGCTGGCGCCGTTGTAAGTACCCCTACTTGTGGCCCATGTCTTGGAGGACATATGGGAATACTTGCAGAGGGAGAGAGAGCCGTTGCTACAACAAATCGTAATTTTGTTGGAAGAATGGGTCACCCTGAATCTGAGGTATATTTAGCTAGTCCAGAGGTTGCTGCTGCATCGGCTTTAACAGGTGAAATTTCAAATCCAGAGGAAATAGAGTAGGAGGATTGACATGAAGAAAAAAGGTATGGTTTTCAAATATGGAGATAATGTAGATACGGATGTTATTATTCCTGCAAGATATTTAAACACTTCTGATCCTAAGGAACTTTCAAAGTACTGTATGGAGGATATCGATGAGACCTTTGCTTCTAAGGTAAAAAAGAACGACATAATTGTTGCCCATAAGAACTTTGGATGTGGTTCTTCTAGGGAACATGCTCCTATAGCAATTAAGGCTTCCGGGGTATCCTGCGTTATAGCTGCTACATTTGCTAGAATCTTTTATAGAAATTCCTTTAATATAGGTCTTCCTATTCTAGAGTGTGAGGAAGCAGCCTATGATATCGAGGGCGGTGACGAGGTCGAGGTTAACTTTAGTACTGGAGAGATATTTAACCTAACTAAAGATAAGACCTATAGGGCGGAGCCCCTTCCTGAGTTTATGCAGGAAATCATAAGTAAGGATGGTTTAATTAACTATATTTCAGAAAAAAATGCATAGGATTATTTATAGGGGAGGATATGATAATGAAGTATAAAATAGCAGTTATTAGGGGGGACGGGATCGGTCCTGAGATAATCGATCAGGCTCTTCTTGTTCTTGAGAAAATCGGTGATATATATGGTCATAATTTTATTTTTACTGAGGTTTTAGCAGGTGGCTGTGCTTATGATGTAAAGGGTACTCCCCTACCTACGGAAACCATTGAAATATGCAAAAACAGTGATGCAGTTTTATTAGGTGCTGTTGGTGGTCCTAAGTGGGATACTCTTCCTGGACATTTAAGGCCTGAAAAGGGACTTTTACAAATAAGAAAAGAACTTGGACTTTATGCCAATATTCGTCCAGCAGTACTTTATGATCCCCTAAAGGATGCTTGTCCACTAAAGCCTGAGCTAATTGAGGATGGCTTTGATATATGTGTGGTTCGTGAGTTAACGGGTGGTATTTACTTTGGTGAAAGAGGCCGAAAAGAAAGTGAAATGGGCGAAGCTGCATATGATACTGAGCTTTATAGTGTAGGTGAGGTAGATAGAATAACTAGAAAGGCCTTTGAAATCGCCAAGAAAAGAGGTAAGTTAGTTACTAATATCGATAAAATGAATGTACTTGAAAGTTCAAGACTTTGGAGAGAGACTGTGAACAATGTCTCCCAGGAGTATCCAGATGTAACTTTGAATCATATGCTTGTTGATAATGCGGCTATGCAATTGATCCGTGATCCAAAGCAGTTTGATGTTGTGGTAACTACAAATATGTTTGGTGATATTTTATCCGATGAAGCAAGTATGCTTACGGGTTCTATTGGAATGCTTCCATCTGCAAGTCTTGGAGAAGGAAAGTTTGGATTATATGAGCCTATCCATGGCTCTGCTCCTGATATAGCAGGACAGGATAAGTCAAACCCTCTTGCTACTATCTTATCTACTGCAATGATGCTTAGATTTTCTTTTGACTTGGAAAATGAGGCAAATGCAATAGAGAAGGCAGTAGAAAAAGTACTAGTTGATGGTTATCGTACGGGAGATATCTACAGCGAAGATACTAAGTTAGTTGGCACTAGGGAGATGGGACGACTAGTTGTTGAGAATCTGTAGGGTGTGCCTCAGAATGGCGAATTTCTTCGTTATTTCATTCATTCTGAAACACCCTGGGGCTGAACTCATGAGATAACTTCATGAGACAGCCCCTATAATTATCATAACTATTATTAAACTCTATAATATGTAACTCTAAAGTCTATCTTTCAAAGTTTTGCTGTTAGCAGTTAGCTGTCAGCGATTAATGTCTCTCTTATATCCAAACAATATACTACCATTTTTCTTTGCAAAATCTATAAAACTGTCATTATTAGCTATGACACTATATTCTCCACCTACCCCTTTAATACTTTCTATCACATTGTTTAGTTCAAGTAAAACTCCAAGTTCTAGACTCTTTGCATCCTCAAAATCAAGAACAATATTGAGGGGTTTTATAAATAAGAATCCATTTATAGCAAGCTTTAATGATTGAAAGTTTTGACTGTCAATGGTTTCATTTATATTAATTACAAATTTCCCCATATTGTTTTCAATGCTAAAGGGCTGCACTGATTCTTTTGCTTCCCCATTATCTTTTTCATGCTCTTCCCTTTCAATAGCTTGATCTAATCCTTCGGTAATTAACACTTCATCAAGGATTTTTATAACCTTTTCCTTTGTTATTGGTTTTAAGATGTAATGCTTAGCACCATTGTTTAAAGCTTCAAATACCTTTCTCTTCTGGTCTAAAGCACTTATCATTATTATCTTTGCATCTGGATTTTCTTCAGTAATTTGTCTGCAAGCTTCAATACCATCCATAGTTGGCATAGTTATGTCCATAGTAACTAAATCCGGCTTCACCTCATTATAGGCTATTACTGCTTGCTTACCGTTTGATGCTTCTCCAGCTATGGTATGACCTTCCTTTGTGAGTATATTCTTTAAATTTTTTCTCATTATGAACGAGTCATCTACTATTAGTATACGTGCCATAGGCTATCCTCCTTATTATCCATAGATATTATACTAAGATTAAGCTTGTATCCATTATTCGCTAGTTCTACTGTCATCATGTTGGAATCAATATTCTTGATAGCAGCCCCCTTATAACACAGTATTGTAGGTGATCCAATATTTACAATCCGGTCCATTTCATCGAAGCTCTTTACAGAGTTACCCATTATAATATTTGAGCTTTCAGCAACCACATCATCTAAACATTCAGCTTCCTCTTCAGGGGTTAGTTCATCTATTACAAAGCCCTTCACCAACTCTTTAGCTAGTTCTTCATTGATACTAAGGGCAAATATTGCATTGAGGTCTCCTTTGATATTTATTAGTACCGTTATCTTATTTAAATTGATTTTATCTACTCTTTTGTATTCGTCATAGAGAGGTTCTAAATTAATTGATGTTTGCTCCTTTATATATCTCGTACTAGTTTCAGCGAGTGAGTTTAAGATTGTATCAATACATAAAGGCTTCAAATTCTCTTTGTGTCTAATAGGTATGGTGAATATAAAGCTTGCCCCCATTCCTTTCTCGGTTATGACCTTAAATCGTCCCTTTATTTTTTCCAATTCACTTTTTACTGCTGAAAGCCCGACACCTCTACCGGATACCTCTGTAGTCTCTGACTCTGTTGAAAATTCATCCATAAAAATTACTTCTAATAACTTATTTTCATCTAAGTCCTCGACTTTATCCTCAGGATAGATATTATTCTCCCTTAACTTTCTGAGTACTTTATCAAAATCTATACCCTTCCCATCATCCGAAATAGTTATTTTTACATAATCTTTCTGATCTTCTACTTGGCATTCGATAGCACCTATTTCGCTCTTTCCATTTAAAAACCTTTCTTCTGGGTCTTCTATGCCATGGTCAACACAGTTTCTAAAAACGTGTACCAAGGACTTTATAAAGTCACTATAGTGTTTAGGATCCACCAAAACTTCATCTCCGCCAATTTCAAAGGGTTTTATTTCCTTTCCCATGCGTTGAGAGAGTTGCAGAGTACTTTCCGTATAACTTCTCAGCAATTCTTTTAGGGATTTATATCTAAGTCTTCTTACATCGGACAATAATTGCTTCTGCTCATATCCAGGCAGCATTTTTACTATCTTATCTTCAATTTCTATGATTTTCTTTTTCTTAATTCTAATGATGTCTTTCTGATTGAAAAAGTCCTTTCCTAAATACTCCTCAAAACTATGGAGGTTTGTTCTCAATATATTTTCAAAATCTCTTTCCAGCATTAAATCCTTTATACCATTAATGCCTTCTCTACTTAGATTTTCCTTTTCTTTAGTAAGGCTTGTCTCTAGATCATGAAGCTCGTCTATTATATCATAGATATCAAATTGACTAAAACTACCCTTAAAGGTATGAATCTGTCTATAGATTTCTGAGTAACATTCTTCAAAACAATCTTCATTTAGCAAAGTACAGTATTTAATGGATTTTATGAAATCCTTAAACTCCTCCACAAGTTCTACAAATACCTCCTGATTGGAAATAACCTTTACGATCATCCTTAATAATCTTCTTTCTTCATTACGCTGCCTTTCTAGGGCTTTCTTATCGGTAATATCAGTCAGTATAAGCATAAATGCTTTTCCAAATCCGGTCATGATATCTTTAACGAGCTTATAGCTTATATGTATGTACCTATTATTTATCATTATCTCTGTAGGTAGCAATGGTATATATAATTCTACCATTGTAGAACTTTCTTCTTGCAATATTTTCTTTAAAATATCATCCAAAAACTGAATTTGTTCAGTATCATCATAAAATAGAAGCTCGGGAAAGTACTTACCTGCTATATCACTTTTAAAAATACTTTTACATTCCAAGCTATATTCTTGCTTTACCCTTAGATCTAAACCAAATGTTAAAAATCCTTGACTTACGTTATTAAAAATATTCTCAAGCTGGTCATTTTTTTGTTCAATGTCTGTGTTTGTAGCTCCAAGCTTAAGGGTTAGGCTTTCAAGCTCATATTTTTGAGATTCGAGTTCGTCCCTTTGGGCCTCCATCTCATTTTTTTGCTGCTGTAGAAGTTCTGTATATTCCCTCATTTTACACATTATCACGTTTGTAGAATTTGCCAATTTTTCAATCTCATAAAAGGGATTTTTAAAGGTTATAGGTTTTCCAAAATCCTCTCCTATTTCCTCTCCTGCAACTTCATCCATCTTATCCTGAAGCTCTTTAAGTGGATCAAGTACAGGCGTTGCAAATAGTCTTGTTACAATCTTGCTAACAATGAATGTCATGGCTCCAATTAGAGCAATTCCTCCTAACAGCGCTATCATAGCTCCGATTAAAAGTTTGTGGTTTAAACAAGTAATAACTACTCCTATTTCTTCGTCATTTTGGTCATAAATAGGAACTTCTACTATGGTTTGGCTAATTTGATTTCTAAGCCATTTCCACTGAGGTAGACGGTTTATGTAATTTTCTATACCGCCATTTACTCCCTTTCCTGTTTCATATACAATCCTGTCCTTTATTCTTATGGATGTTATTGCATAATGAATATCAAAATCAACAAATTGTTCATCTTCTAAGGATGGGAAAAATTGATTTTCTATGTCTTCAAATTCTTCTAGTTCTTCCAATATTTTTTCTCTTCGTTTTTTTGAGAAATATCCAGAACCCGTATGATCTTCAATTTTTGTCGAAAAATCCATGTTTAAAGTCTTGTCAATATTATAGGCCCAATATGTAAATTCCTTTGAATCAGGTCTAAGTTCATCCAATGACTCTATATCCATTTGTTTTAAAAAGAAATCAGAGCTAATATCCTTCGCAATATTTGAACTAATAAAATATGACGTAGTTATTGCAGATCCCTTTAAAAATACAATAGCACCAAAGAAAATTGCTACACCTAAAATTAGTATTATGCTTAAGTTTGAAAAAGTAATAACTCTAAAGACCCTTCTCTTCAGAGATCGTTTTCTAATCTTCTTCATTTCTTTCTTTGTACAACTACAACTATTTTCCATTTTCTGCATCTCCTTTAAAAGGATTTCTTTAATATGTCCCTATATATATAGATTTCTATAAAGACTTTATAGCCTATATAAGTTACGAAAAATCTATTACATTCCGAAGATCTGCCATCCTCAGAAGCGTTAGCTGTCAAATCTCCAGAATGTGAGATGTTTATCGTATTATACATAATAAATCCCTATACTAATTTTATCAAATTTTGTAGATAAATATGGACATTTTTGATATAATTTTATGAAAAATGGAGAATTTTGCTATCAATCCAAATTAAGGAGTATAAAAATGGAATCAAATAACATTCTTTTACTTTCAAATGATCTTTCTATATATAATTTAATTCAAAAAAGCTTAGATAAGTTAGATGTATACATACATAAGATATCTCCTCAGAATCTAATGCTAACAATTTATAAGCTTGATGGAAAAATATTAATAGTAGATTTAGATGAATACAGGGAGTCTGTAACTGAAATAATCAACTCAATCCAAGCATATGATTTTTTACCAGTTATATATATTTTTTCATCCCAAGATTCAGCAGGATTTGAAGAAACTCTAAAATCAGAGGTAGTTATACATCAATCTATACTTCATTATGCACTACCAAATATAATAAAGCAGTCCCTTACATTCAAGCAAAAGCTTGATCATACCACCGACTCCTACCATGCAATGGATTCAATATATGGTATTACTGATAATTTGCTAAGTAAATATATTAGCAACAAGGGGCTTGTTTATGATGATTTCATAAACAAACTATTAGCAAATGTATTTACCTCTAACCCTTTTATTTCAAATTCTCCGTCTATAGTGTTAATTACTTCTATGGAGAATGATAAATCAAAAACTGAAATCTATGAACTTTCTGATGGATTAATTGTCAAAAATGATACTCCAATAGTTTTAAATAATTCCGGCTCTCCCTACTATAATATTACTTTAGAAAATGAATTTTTCTTTAATTGTCATCTAGGAGAATTATCTGATATAGAAGACTATCGCATGCTTTTTAACAAGAAAATTTTAGCTGCCTTACCGCAACTTAATAATATTTGTGGTTATGTTACAACAAATATAGCTATGATTGGTTTGAATTATGAAAAACCCTTATCTAGCTTTGAAGCCGATATTATTAAAGGCCTGTGCGTTGAATGTAATCTATTTGAAAATATTCATGCAAGAATTAACGAGGTAAATGATGCCTTTGTCTACACAACAAATGCCCTCGCAAGGGCGGCGGAAGCCAATGATGATGATACTGGCAATCATATTAAAAGGGTAAATGAGTATTCAAGGCTCATAGCCAAGAGTTTAGGTATGGATAACGACTTTGTAAGTACCATACATTTTTCTGCTCAGATGCATGATGTGGGAAAGATTCATATTTCTAAAAATATAATATGTAAGGCTGGTAGGTTAACCGATGAAGAGTTTGATATGATAAAGAGGCATCCTATTTATGGCGCTAAGATTATCGGTGACTCACCTCGCCTTCAAATGGCTAAGGATATCGCTCTTCATCACCACGAACGCTACGATGGTACAGGTTATCCTAGGGGTGTAAAGGGCGAGGATATCCCCATGTCGGCTAGGATTGTGGCCCTCGCAGATATTTATGATGCTCTTAGAAGTAAACGTGCCTATAAGCCTGAGTTTAGTCACGATAAGGCCTATGAGATCATTGTAAATGGAGATGGCAGAGTTATGCCCGATCACTTTGATCCCAATATTCTTAAGGCATTTTTGGAAATACATAACAAGATGGATGATATTTATAATACCTATAAATAATATTGAATATTACAAAGTTAAAGCCTATTATCTTCTTAATGAGATGAATAAAACCATGGGGTAAAAATACCTCATGGTTTTATTTTGCCTAATCAACTTAATTCTACTTAATTTATTACTCCTTTTAAGAATGTATCCACAAACTTTTTTATTTCTACATCCTTTTTACACCCTTCTTTATCTAAATGGTTCACTTCAAAAGCAAATTGGTCAACTCCACCTATAAAGAACAATGCCGCCATATGAGTATCTACTTTTTTAAATACACCACTCTCTATTCCTTTATAAAGAATGCCTTGAATCAACTTTATTTGTTTACCTCTAAACTCTATATAAACTTCCTTAAGATCTTTACCTATCCCACTTTTAATGGCTTCTACATGAATTACATGCCCAAGATTTCCATGTTTTCTTCCTGAGTCCAATTGAAACTTTATGAGATTCTCAAATCTACTAATTGGATCTACATTTTCCTCAGCAATCCATTGGATTTTCTCGAAATATATATCCATAATGCTTTTAACCATCTCATAGAATAAATCTTTCTTACTTTTAAAATATTCGTAAATTGTTCCTTTTCCCACATTAGCTCCCTTAGCAATATCTTCAACCTTTGCCTTGTTAAAGCCATCCCGTTCAAATACCTCTAAAGCCGAAAAGATAATTGTTTCTCTTTTTTTCTTTTTATTCTCCATCTTCAAACCTCCGCAGATATCCTGTATATTTACCGTCCATCATTCGACATATTTTTACATATAATATTATACTATAAACCGTTTGGATTGTACTAATTATCTATATAGAACGCACTTATAAATCTACATTTTGATTTTTTGAATAGCCGAAGTTTCAAGGAATCAAAGTGTAAAGGATTTATTGCGATCTCTATATAACGGGTTTTTTCTTTAAGATCTTTATCTTTATAAAACTATTAAGATCATCAAAGACAGTATATAGTACAGGTATAAATACAAGTGTCAATAGGGTTGAAAGAAGCAAGCCTCCTATAACAACAGTAGCCATCGGCGCTTGAGTTTCTGCACCTTCTCCTATACCTAGTGCTAATGGTAACAATCCTAAGGCCGTAGTGAGCGTAGTCATGAGTATTGGTCTTAGTCGTATTGGTCCAGCATTAACAATAGCCTCTTTTCTATCCTCTCCAGCTGCTCTACGGGTATTTACATAGTCAACCAAAACAATAGCATTATTTACTACTATACCCGCTAACATGATGATTCCTATAAAAGCAGGTACACTTAAAGTTCTTCCAGTTATAAAGAGTCCGAACATACCTCCCGATAACGCTAATGGAACTGAGAACATAATCGTAAATGGGTGAATCAAGGATTCAAATTGTGATGCAATAACCATGTAAACCAATACTACAGCAAGTAAAAGTGCCATAAATAAATCCTTAAAGGATTTCTGCATATCTTCATTTTGACCGCTGATTTCGTAGTTGTATCCTTCCGGCATAGAATACTCAGATAGTACTTTTTCAATGTCCTTTGTAATACTACCTAAATCTCTACCAGAAATTTGACTTGTAACGCTAACAACTCTTTCTTGATCATCTCTATTAATGGTAACAGGTCCTCTATCTATAGAAATTTCTGCTATCTGGTTTAGGGGAACATCAACTCCTACAGGTGATTTGACAGATGTCTGCCCTAAATTAGATATACTTTCCTTGAAAATAGCATCTCCTTTGATGGTTACATCGATTTCTTCTCCATCAAACTTATATTTTGTAGCAGTTTTTCCTGAAATCGTTCCCTTTACTGATGATGCAATTTGTGATGCTGTCAATCCATATTGAGAAGCATTTTTTCTATCTATTCTGATTTGAACCTCTGGAATTCCGTCACTCAAACTATTTTTAACCTCTCTAGTTCCTTCCACAGCTTTAATATTCTTTTCTAAGTCATCTCCAATTTTCCCTAGAACATCTATATCATCACCCTTTATATCAACGGATATTGGTGCACTTCCTCCGCCGCCCATACCTCTAGATGAGACATTTACTATAATTTCTGCTCCTGGAATATCCTTTACCATATTTCTGACCTCATCAGCCACCTCATTAGTACTTCTTTTCCTGTCATCTAGATCCTTAAGTACCACATTTACAGTAGCTGTATTAGAACTAGTGCTTTCTGAAAGCCTTCCTCCGGTTGCTCCAATTTTAGAAAATACAGTATCTAACTCCTCAATACTCTGGAGTCTATCCTCTATCTCTAGAGCTACCTCATTAGTGTTTTCAAGCTCTGATCCCTCTGGTAAAGAAATGTTAACAGCAAATTCCCCTTCATCGGTTGTTGGGAAAAACTCTGTGCCAACCATTCCTATGGATGCCATACTCACTATGAATACTACAATAGCTAAAGTTATTGTTGATTTTCTATGGCCTAAGGCCCATTTCAATATTTTCTTATATCTGGATTCCAGTTTAGCGAATGCCTTATCAAAGGAATCATATATAAAGTCAAAAATCCTGAATCTCCCATGGTGCTCTTTCCCCTGCATTTCATCTACCTTGAGGAACTTAGAACAAAGCATTGGTATAAGCGTTAAAGAAACTATCAAAGAAGCACCAAGTGACATTGTTACTGTTAATGAAAATTCTCTAAATAATATTGCTGTAATACCTTCTACAAATACCATTGGAAGAAATACTGCCACAGTAGTAAGAGTAGAGGCCGTAACTGCCATCCCTACTTCCTTGGCTCCCTTGATCGCTGCATCCTTCCTTGAATAGCCATCCTGCATATACCTATAGATATTTTCAAGGACAACTATGGCATTGTCTACTAGCATACCTACCCCTAATGCCAAACCACCTAGTGTCATCATATTTAGGGTTATTCCATTAAAATAAATCAATACGAATGTAGCAATAACTGAAATAGGTATTGCGGTTCCTATAATAAAGGTAGTTCTCATATTTCTTAGGAACAGATAAAGTATTATTACCGCTAAGAGCGCCCCTACCATCGCATTCTTAATAACGTTATTTATAGATTGCTTAATAAATTCCGACTGGTCCATAACAACAGTTATCCCCAAATCTGGGAATTCATTTCTAAGCTTTTCTATCTCTTCATTAATCTTATCTGCAACCTGAACAGTATTAGTCCCTGATTGCTTCTGTATTGAAATATTTATACTATTTTTGCCGTTAGTCTTAACTATTGATTCTATATCTTTGTAATTCATATTAACATCTGCTATATCAAATAGATAAACAATTCCTCCACCAGGAAGGTTTATTGGAAGATTCCTTATTTCATCCACTGATTGAAATTCTCCCATTGTTCTAATGGTTAATTCCTGCTTTCCTTTTCTTACCTCTCCACCGGGTAAATTAAGATTTTCAGCCCTTAATATTCCAGCTAACTGATCTATTGTAAGGCCATACCCCTTTAATTTTTCTTCATTAACAACTATTTCAATCTCATTCTCGTAGCCTCCTGAAACATTAACGGAGGCTACCCCTGATAATCTTTCAAGCCTAGGTTGAATCGTATCCTCTCCAATCGCTTGAAGCTTAGCTAAATCTCCACCATTGGACAGTGCCAATTCAACAATCGGAAATGCATTTGGATCGATTTTTAAAACCATAGGGTCATTGGCATCATCGGGTAATATCCCCTTTACCATATCTACCTTTTCCCTCATCTCCAATGAGGCAAAATCCATATCTGTTCCATAGGCAAATTCTACAATAACAATAGAACTACCCTCGGAGGATATAGACCTTATATTCTCTATATCATTAACCGTAGCAACGGCTTCTTCAATAGGCTTGGATACCAATTCCTCCATTTCCTGAGATCCTACACCGCTATAGGATGTAGAAACAATTGCAACCGGCACTTCTATTTTCGGAAATAGATCAATCGGTAATTTGCTTAGAGATACTGCTCCCAAAATGATTACAATAAATGTAATCATAGCTATTGTAACTGGTCTTTTAACAGCTATTTTTGATAGATTCATTATTTATCACCTCTAACTACCTTTACTATCGAGCCATTTTCGACATAATTCTGTCCCTTTATTATTATACTTTCACCTTTATTTAGCCCCTCAAGTATTTCTACATAGACTCCTGTGTCTAATCCAATGGTTACTTCTTTTTCTATTGCCTTATTCTCCTCTATTGTATATACAACTAATTTATTATCCTTTTGTATAACTGCTTCACTCTTTACTGCTATGACATTTTCCTTTACATCGGTATTCAGTTTAATCTTTGCAAACATTCCTGGCTTTATTTTGTGTTCATTGTTTTCTATATATATTCTAACAGGATAAAGCTGCGTCTTAGAATCTGCTGCTGGACTTAATCTATCTATCTTACCTACAAAATTATTATTAGCAGCTGGTACTTCTAGCACAACTTCCTGATCTAAATATAGGTCATTAATGATATTTTCCGTAACGTTTATCTCTATATATACTTTATCCATATCTATAATTGTCATTGCAGGCTGAGCACTTGAAGCCATTTCACCTTCCTCAATGTTCACTTCAGATATAATTCCTGATATAGGAGATTTAACCGATGTATCCTTAAGTCCATCTGAAGCCTGCTCAAGGGCAAGCTGTGTTTGTTCATATTGAGCTTTTACAGCATTCAATGATGTATTTGAAGCAGCCAACTGCGCTTGCTCATATTGATTTTTTGAAACCGCTCCTTGTTCATAAAGTTCTTTAGTTCTCTTAAGGTTAAGCTTTGCATTCTCAATACTTTCCTTAGTCTTCATATAGTTTGCTTTAGCAGCCTCAGCCGCCTTTCTTGCTTTGGCAACTTGTTTTTGAATATCATCTTTATCCAATGTAAACAGAACAAAGTTTTCCTCCACTCTAGTTCCAAGATGTCCATTGATTTTAATGACTTTTCCCGGCACCTCTGGCAAAATCATAACTTCTTTGTCTGCATGTACTTTACCACTAAAAACTATTTCATTTGATATAGTTCTCGTCTGGGTTTCTTCAATTGCTACTGGAGTGTAATTCTCCTGTTTGTTAATTTTCTCATCTGAAGTTGCGGCATTTTTTCCTCCACAGCCGACCATCATGGTAGTTAATAGTATAATTGCTACAAGTAAAACTACTATTTTCTTCTTCATTTTTTCCCCTCCACACTGTTGTATTTCAAAACTAGAGCTTAAAGGTCAGATTCATTTCAAAACTGACCGGTCAGTCTGCTTCTATTATAATAGTCCTATTTTTAAAAGTCAATTATTTATATGCAACATTAATATTTAAAATAATTTTTTATAGAAATAATGAACGCTTCTACATTTTTCTATGAAAATTTATTTATCTTTAAAGTTGCCTATCTATAGATCTTTATATTTTGTTTAATCTATCATATATTTCGCTTATAATGAATATAAAGCATATTATTAAGTCAATTGGAGGATGGTTATGGTTTTCTTGGAATTATTGAAAAAGCGTGAAAGCGTAAGAAAATATATTGAACTAAAGGTCGAGAGAGAAAAAATTGACCGTTGCCTAGAGGCAGCTCGTATTTCTCCTTCAGCATGTAATTCTCAGCCTTGGAGATTTATAATTGTTGATGATCCAGAGCTTACCCCAAGGATTGCCGAGGCAACCTATAGTAAGCTTATTTCCTTTAACAAGTTTACGATGACGGCTCCTGCCTTTGCAGTCATTGTAGCAGAAAATAGAAATTTGAGTTCAAAGTTTGGAGGAATGGTTAAAGACATTCCCTACTATCTTATTGATATTGGAATAGCGGCTGAACATTTTTGTCTTCAAGCAGTGGAAGAGGACCTGGGAACTTGTATGTTAGGATGGTTTAATGAAAAGAAGATAAAGGAGCTCCTTGAAATTCCTAAGAAGGAAAAGGTTGCTTTAGTGATATCTCTGGGATACCACGAGAATACTGATCCCAGAAAAAAGATTAGAAAGGATTTGGATAGCATAAGGAGTTATAATAAGTATTGAAAAAAGAAATTTTTAAGTACAAAATAAGGAGAATATATATGAAAATTCTTGTCGATGCTGATGGATGTCCAGTAAAAAGTATTATAGTAAAGGTTGCAAAGAAATATCAGCTGCCGGTAATAATGTTTAGTGATACTAGTCATTTGATTGATGATGGGTATTCAAAGGTAATAGTCGTGGGAAAGGGGTATGACTCCGCTGATTTTGCCCTAATTAACAATGTTGATAAAGGTGACATTATTGTTACACAGGATTATGGTGTGGCTACTATGGTTCTGTCTAAAGGTGCCTATGCAATAAATCAGAATGGGCTTATATATACAAATGAAAATATGGATAGATTGCTATTTCAGAGATATTTGTCTCAAAAAGTAAGGAAGGCCGGAGGCAGAACCTCTAATCCCAAGAAAAGGAAAAAAGAAGATAATGAAAGATTTGAAAAAAGTCTAAGGGACCTACTTACTAATGTATTTATATAAAATATCCTTGGTTTGAGCAGGCAAGGATGGCTTTTAATTATACGTCCCATCCTTAACTATATAAGTTACGAAAAATCTATTACATTATGGAGATTTAACATCCCCAAAAACGCTGGCTGTCAAATCTCCATAATGTAAGATGTTTATCGTATTATATATACTCAATTTTTTCTACAACGGTATCAACTCTATTTCGTCCATTTTTCTTTGCAATGTACAAGGCCTGATCCGCCATATTAATTAAGTCTTCGATGGTGGCAGTATCACTAGGAATAATAGTCGATATACCAATTGTGATAGTAATACGCCTTGATACACGTGAAAATTCATGTTCAATATCTAGCTTAGCAATCTCAGCTTTCATTTTTTTAGCTAATTGTACTGCTCCATTTTCATCGGTATAGGGTAGTATCGCAACAAATTCATCACCACCATACCTGGCAACAAAGTCCGTAGTTCTTTTAATAGTATTTTGCAGAGTTTTTGCAACATTTATAATGCAGCGATCCCCTGCTAGGTGTCCATAATTGTCATTAAATTCTTTAAAATAATCAATATCAATGATCAGTAAGGACAAATATTTTTTTTCTCTTCTCAAACGGTGCCATTCCATTTCTAAATGTTCATCAAACTTGCGCCTGTTAGGTATATTTGTTAATCCGTCTAATTTAGAGATATTCATCAGCTTAAGGTTTGCTTTTTCTAATTGTCTTTGAGCTTGTTTTCGTTCCTGAATTTCCTTTGAAAGCTTTTGAGATTTTTTAGCATTGTTAATAGCAATAGCTATATAGGATGCCAGAGCCTTAATCGTATCTAAATTGTACTTAGTATAAGCATTTTTTCTCTGACTTTGAACTGTAACCATCCCGACGACAGTATTTTCAACCATAAGTGGATAATATATAATTGATTTCATCTTAGACCCAATACCACGACTCTCTATCTCCTTTATGTAGGATGAATATTCTTCGTCAACATCGTTTATCATAATTTCCATCTTATTTATGACACACCAAACGGCCAAGCTGTTTGGATCATCTAAGGCTTTAGTAAAAGCAGGTATTCTATTAGATTCATCAATGAAAAATTCATAGTTGATCACACTTTTTTCTTCATCAAATAGTCCTATCCCGAATACGCAAGCATCCATTAATTCATTTACATTAACATAAACTGTATTTAAGATTTCTTTCAGATTAAGGGTCGATGTAATGTTTTGCCCTATCTTACTAATAATCGTAACGTTTCTATATGATTCTTCAAGCTCTAGAGTCTTTATTTCCAGCTCATGGGTCTTCTGCCTTAACTCAATATTTTTTAGGCGATAGATCTCCTTTTCTTGTTGCGATTGTTCCATTTCGAACTGGGCTTTTACACTATTTATTTTCTGCGATAATTTTTCATATTTTTCTTCCTTTTCTGTATCGTGAAATTTTTTATAGAAATAAATTGCCTTTTCATATTCTCTCATTTCTTCATGAAGCATAGCAAGATATGAGCATATCTTTGCTATCATACTATTTGCCTTTACTTCTTTTGCTAGTTCTAATCCCCGCCGAAGACACTGGATGGCTTTTTCATGATCCTCTTTTTTAATAAGAGCTTTATGAAGATCTATAAGCACTTCAATTTCATGAAATCTATCTTCAGTTTGCGCAAATATCTCAAGACTTTTATAATAATACTCCAAAGCCAAGTCATCTTGCCCTGTCTCTTGATAAATCTTGGCTAGATGATGTAAGCTATAGGATTCACCAATTCGGTCATCGGTATCTCTGGAAATCTTCAGGCTATGCTCGTTGTATTCCCTAGCCAATTCATAATTTCCAAGATAGCAATAAACTTGTCCAATATTAAAGGTTGGTACGCCCGTTTCATTTTCATAACCAAGACTCTCAAATACATATATGCTTTTTTTGTAATATTCTAAGGCCATTTCATATTCTTTTAAATATTTATATATTTCTCCAATATTGTTTAGTAACTTTCCTTTAAGCCTTCCATAGCTAATTTCATCGGCTAATTTTAATGCCTTCATGTAATACTTTAAAGATATATCAAAGTTCTGAAGATCAAAGTATATATTGCCGAGTACATTTAATCCTTTTACTTCATGCTCTTGGTCTCCCGCCTTTTTAGCAACATCTATAGAGTCAAAAAGATATGAAATACCACCTTGAAAGTCTCCTATCAACCAACAGCCCCTTCCCATTCGAAAGAGACTTCTCACTATTCCAAACTCATAATTTATTTCTTTCGCTAAATTATATGCTTCTTTTGACAACTCAAGTGAGCGTGTAGGTTTATTTTTTTCAAACTCTTCTGAGAGATCATTCAATGAATCCACCCTTGAGGTTTTCTGCTTCTCAAAGGCTCTTTGTGATTTTAAATCTTTCTCCTTATTCTCCATAGATTCACCTCCGCCCGTATAACCTAAAGGTCAATATATATTTATAACAGTTATACAACATACAAGTGGGTATATTTCTATTATATTGTATCATATCTAAATATTATTTATATTGAAGCCATCTTTTAGTTTTGCAGTTAATTCATGGGAGTTTATTGGACGGCTATAGTAATATCCCTGTACCTCATTACATTTTCTCTCTCTAAGAAACCTTTCTTGTTCTTTTGTTTCAACGCCTTCTGCATTTATTATTAGATTTAGGCTTTTTCCGAGTTCGATGATTATATTAGCTATTGTACCATCATCATCATTAGGTATGTCTTTAATAAATGAACGATCAATTTTCAGCTTATCTACTGGCAAATCTTTAATATAACTTAAGGATGAATATCCAGTTCCAAAATCATCGATGGATATTTTTATACCTAGCCGCCTTAACCTATGGAGCATGTCAACTACATCCTTTTTATCACTAATTAAGAGCCTTTCTGTAACCTCTAGTTCTAAAAACCTTGGGGCCAGTTCCGTTTCTTTTAGGATATTCTTAATCTTTTCAACAAGATTCTTTTCATTAAACTGTATAGGGGACAGATTTACAGATACGACTAGGTTATGGTATCCCATATCATGCCATTTCTTATTTTGAATACAGGCATCTCTAAGAATCCATTCTCCCAGCCTATTAATCAAACCTGTATCTTCAGCCAACGGTATAAATACACTTGGCATAATTTTTCCAAAGGTAGAACTATTCCATCTAATAAGTGCTTCAACTCCTGTCAGTCTTCTAGTATCGAGGCTCAATTGAGGCTGATAATATAATTCAAACTCATTGTTTTCGATCCCATGCCTGAGGGCTGTAACCATTTTATTTCTCTTTTGAGCACTTTTATTCATTTCCACATCATAAAATTGATAGTTTCCTTTTTGATTTTCCTTTGTATGTATTAATGCCGATGAAGCAAATCTTAATAATTCCGCTGGTATTTCACTGTCAATTGGATAGGAGCTTATTCCCATACTGGCAGTAATAAATATCTCCTTATCATTTACCATACATGCTGATTTTAAGATATTCATGATACTTTCCACTCGTAAAATAATTTCTTCCATTGAATTTATATTGTTATATATGATTGCAAATTCATCACCACTGATTCTAGCAACAATTCCCGCATCCTTTACCGCTGACTTTAATCGTGTTGAAACCATTTTGAGTATTTGGTTACCACCTATATGACCAAGTACTTCATTAACCTTCCTAAAGTTATCTAGCCCTATCACCATTACAGTTCCATGTGAACTATTACTATCTATGTTCTCAATATATTCCTGTAAACTACTTAAAAATAAATTTTGCTTCGGTAAGTTTGTCAAGGTATCATAATCTTCTAAGTACTTTATCCGTCTCTCCTTCTTCTCTCTATTAGCTATTTCCCATTTTAATATTTCATTTTGGGTACTTAATTGTTTAACGGTATTTTTGATTTCGATAATCATATTCTTAATTGCTGCCGCAAGCCTTCCGATTTCATCATTTGATTTCACATCTACTTTTACATCATAGTTTTTGTTCATAACTTCAACGGTAACGAGCTCAAGTTTTCTAAGGTCAGAAGTTATTCTCTTTGTCACAAAGTAAATAAAAACACTAATACCTAGAACAATTAATCCAAGAATAAGAAATTGTTTTATAATAATTAGACCTCTACTATCATCAATCTTATTCCTTGCATTATGATAAGAAAAAAATACCTCCTCTTCTGGGATAATAAACCCCAGCGTCCAAGCATCTGTATAAAATCCTTCCTTCTTATTCCAGGTGTTTAGTTGTTTTAGATTTTTTTGAATAACAAAATATTCTTTTCCATCTATGTTCACTTTATCTTTAATAATCTTATTCCCATTTGGCAATATAATATTTTGTACTTCTTTATGTGTACTTTCCCTTAGGAAACGGTTCATTGGATTATAACCAGATTCTGTATCGTTTTTAACTATTGCATCCTCCATACTTCTAAGTCCCAATGTTCTTGCTCCCTCATCGTTAACAGCGAAAACATTCCCATTGGATTGAGATATATAAGCAAATCCACTATCTGCTAGTTTTATATTTTTTGCAATACTAATGATTTTCTGAATTTCAACATCTATACTGATTGCTCCCCTAAATTTGTCTCTTTCTTTATTCCATATAGGATGTCTCAGTGTCATAATAATCTTACCTGTACCACCATCCTGAGTTGGAGATGATATAATCGACAGAGACGATAGATCCTTTATATCTTGATTAATTGCCTTTTCCCAATTCCCTACTAATCCAGGATTAAATGCTTCCCAGTTAGGCTCGTATGTATGTCTTGGATAAATTTTGTCCATGTTTGTTCCAACATCATCCCAAGGCGTAATTCTCATAAAAGAAGCACCTAGCCCACCGGAAAAATAGACCCATAATTTGTCAGTACCATGTTTATAAAAGGAAGGCATTAGTAAATCCAAAATAATAGATTGGTCAATTTGTTCCTTTATTTCAGGTCTTATGTTGTTTTCCTCATCTAGCAGATACTCTTGCACTAATAGGACAGCAGGTTCACTTTTATGGTTCTGATACCACTTACCTCTATATTCAAGGTGATCTTTAAAAAACGGCTGTTCTGCCATACTTTTTATCAAGGGGGAAAACTCCTCTTCATTATCTACGGTTTTTTGAAATATATCGGCAATCACTGCTTGTTCATCAAGAAATTTTTGAATTTCTGATTCTATTAATTTAGCTGTAATATTTATATAATTGTCCATATATTCATCATTTGCAGAATCTAAACCATTCTTCGTTTCTTCGGTGGCGTCTTCAAAAAGATTTTGAATACTGGTATATGAAACTATTATTGACATGGAAAGACCTACAAAAAGGCTAATAAAAGCAACTAAAGCTATTTTAAATTGATAATTGTTAGAAATTCTTGATTTTATTCTAGCTACGAAACAATCTTTATTCTCTCTGCTTTTCTTCAGTTACTACACCTCCGTTTTGTTACAACTGTATCGATTATTAACACATACCCTTTTCCCCCTATATTTCGACAAATTATCATTATATAAATTCTACATTTGAGAATGAATTTCCTTCTAATTCAATAATATTTGTCCTATAGGCTGACACGTTTCATGTTGCACGTTCCATGGGAAAACAACTCTTCATCCCTCGGTAATTTTTACCATATTGATTTATCCAAATATTTTGATATATATAAGCAAAAAGGGGCTGCCTCATAAAAGCCTCTCATGAGTTCAGCCCCAGGGTGTTTCAGAATGATTGAAGTTCAAGATTTTGAAATTTCAACGGTTTGGCTAGTACTGACGTACGTGTCAAGTCGGTGAACATTTCAAATAACACAGAAATTGGTCATTCTGAGACACGCCCTTGAAAAATAAAAATAAACTGCTTATAATATTTAATAAAAACTCAGGTTTATCGAACTTCTTCGTTTTTGTCAGATTTTTCTTTACCAAATGTCCTCGAAAAATATTATTTTCTATGTATTGTCAAAAAATGATAACTGTTCTGCTTCATTTTGAGACAAATTCGCTACGGTTAACCCTATAAGCCTTATTCCAATCTCCAATTCGATTTCATCTAGAATGTCTGACGCGATACTATAAATCTGATTATATGAGTTTATATAATCATGGATAGTTCTACTTTTCGTATGACTTTGAAAATCTGAGGTTTTAGTCTTAACTGTTATGGTCTTGGCTAATACGCCTTTCTTAACTAAAGTATCGGAAATGTTTTTTGAAAACTTTAGTAAATATTTTCTAAGATACTCTTTATCCTTTGAATCCTCTGCAAGGGTTGTTTCACGGCCTATTGATTTTCTTTCTCTACTAGGTTTTACCGTCCTATTGTCTATTCCACGGATTCTATCATATATTTCATTTCCATATTTTCCTAAAAACTCTTTTAGATATTCCTTTGGTAGGTTAAGTAGGTCATCTATGGTAAAAATACCAATATTTTTTAGCCTTTCAGCAGACTTTCTCCCTATTCCGTAGACCTTTTTAATAGATAAGGGCCTTAGTATATCTGGAATCAGGTCTTTAGATATGATCTTTATTCCATCTGGTTTATTCCAATCAGAGGCTAGCTTTGCCAAAAATTTATTGTAGGAAATCCCTACTGATATTGTTAGGCCGGTTTCTTTCATAACCCGTTCTTTTATAAGATACGCCACTTTTAAAGGTTCTTCATCTATATCAGTGATATCTAAAAAGGCTTCATCTATAGATAAGGGCTCTACTAGGTCCGTTAATTCGTAAAATACCTTAAAAACTTCTCTAGATACTTCACTATACCTCCAATGTCTTACTGGAAGGAATATTCCGCGAGGACATCTCTTCTTTGCCATAAATCCCGGCATAGCAGAATGAACCCCATATCGCCTTGCCTCGTAGGAGCAGGTACATACAACCCCTCTATTACTTGCACCACCAACTATTACAGGTTTTCCCTTAAGACTTGGATTATCTATTACCTCTACGGAAGCAAAAAAAGCATCTAAATCTACATGAATAATTTTTCTTTCCATACAAACCTCACCCCATATGTAATAGAGTTCATATAGCAAAACTTAATCTATACATGTCCAAATACTCGATGGTTTTGGGCATTTTGGATATGTATAAATTAATAGTTTTACTTAAACCTCTATTATAATTGTATCAAACATTTGTTCTCTTTTTCAAGGTTAACCTTTTTGGAAGAATAATTATTATTTAAATTTCTTATTCATGCTCTGTATAAGATGTTTTGTATGTTTTCAAAACTAATCACGCGCCCCCTAGAATCATTGATTAAAAAAACTTCCTCTCACTACCTTGCATAACAAGATAGCTTTCTGTATAATATATTTGTAAAGAACTTATAAACTTTTGCAACTTAAATATGAATAATGCTCTTATATGGATAATAATCTATAATACACTTGAAGGGAAAGGTTCAATATGAATATTCAATTTAAAAAAGGAGTACTGGAACTATGCGTATTGTCTATACTCACTAAGAAAGATTGCTATGGCTATGAATTAGTAAATGATATTTCCAAAAACATTGCAATATCCGAAGGCACTATATATCCATTATTAAGAAGACTAACAAAGGAGGGGCTTTTTACTACTTACCTTAAGGAATCTAAGGAAGGACCTCCTAGAAAATACTATACGTTAACTGAGCGTGGAAGAGAAGTCAAAGATGACTTGACAAATGAATGGTTCTCTTTTGTTGATGGTGTAAATAATATTATCAAGGGGGAAAATGAAGATGAATAAAAATCAATTTTTAACCGAACTAAGTAACTTGCTTACCGACCTACCTTCCGATGAGAAACAGGAGATACTTTTTGATTATGAAGAACACTTCAGCATTGGACTTGAAGAGGGAAAAAGCGAAGAGGATATAATAGATAGCCTTGGAAACCCAAAGGCCATAGCCAAGCAATATAAGGCCAATTATATAGTAAATCAAGCTGAAGTAAATCCTTCACCGTCTAATATGTTAAGGGCAGTTTTTGCAATACTGGCTCTTGGTTTCTTTAACCTTGTTTTTGTATTAGGCCCATTTCTAGGTATAGTCGGTGTTTTGATAGGCCTTTTTGCTGCCTCTATAGGAATCATCATTGCTGGAATTTCAGTATTTGGCACAGCTGCTCTAGGTCCTGTACTAGGCTCCTTAAACGCCTATATTTCCTTACCGACAATCATGATTTCAAATACAGGAGCAACCTTGTTTCTAGGTATTGGTCTAACTTCATTGGGATTACTTTTCATTATAGGAAACTGCTATTTAGCTAGATGGTTATATATTGGAACTATAAAATATCTCAAACTCAACCTAAGACTTATAGGAAGATAGGAGGCATGCAAAATGATTAAAAACATGAAAAAAATCGTTCTTTGGCTTTTTGTTATTATGATCGTTTCCTTTTCCATCTCCATAATATTGTTTCGAAATTCTGGAATAAACTTAAATGACTTTACGGATATGGATGATGATTATTCTAATTTTGGAGAAACAAGCAATATTAAAGGGAAGCCTAAAAAAAATATTAATGCAGAGAAAAATTTTGACCTACAGGGCATAGATGATATTAACATAAGTACTGTGAGTACAGATATAAGGATTATACCTGAAGATAGAGATGATATAAAGGTATATTTCCACGGTACTATAGCTTCAAGCAATGAGATTGTTTCACCAGAATTGATTACAGAAATACAAAATAACACATTACAAATTGAAATTGATCATAAAAACTTGATTTCTCTTGGATTCTATTCCTCTAATTTAAATTTAGATATTTATATACCCAATGAATATACAAAAAATATTGATGTAAAGACCACTTCCGCTGATATAGATTTAGGAATCCTTGATATAAAAGATATTAGTGTGAAATCTGTTTCAGGAGACATAAAGGCTGAGTCTCTATATACTAAAAAATCTAATTTCAAAAGCACATCGGGAGAAATTAAACTAAGGGATTTTAAAGGCGGGATAGATGCTAAAACAACTTCTGGAGATCTATATATTGATTTCAAAGCTCTTGAAAATGATGTCTATATGAATTCAATCTCTGGAGATATTGAATTAAAACTTCCAAACAACTCTGAGTTTTATCTAGAATCAAAATCTCTCTCTGGGGATATAGAATGTGACTTTCCTATAAGTATCCAGGGCAAGCATAGCGATAAGAATGTAAATGGAAGGGTTGGACAAGGAAATAATAAAGTTAATGCATCAACGACTTCCGGAGATATAGAAATATCAAAAAAATAAATCAAATTTAAAGGTTTCGCTTGTCGAAACCTTATTTTTTAGGTCATTTTTGGGGAAGAAATTTGACCAAGACAAAGAGGTTAGATGCCCCTTGAGTTTTCATTTGGACTTGTCAATTAAAATCTTTTTTTAGGAAGAAAAACCGTAAAAATCGTACCAACACCTTCATAGCTTTCTACATCAATCTTACCTTTATTGTGCAAAACAAGTTGTTTAACAGTACTAAGGCCATGTCCGTGTCCATTGCCTCCCTTTGTAGTATATCCCTGTTTAAATATTTGCTCATGTAACTCTGAAGACAGGATTGGATAGGAATTTACTACTGTAAATGCATATTCATTATCCTGCTCACAGATATCTACAGTTAATAGTTTTTCAGCTTCACGGCAATTATCTAGTTCATATATAGCGTTATCAACTAGATTAAATAATATGGTGCTAAGATCAACAGAGTCTATGGCTATATCATCTAAATCTGACCTAATATCAATCTCAACAGATATGCCTTTATTCTCTGCTATAGCATACTTTCTATACAATATTGCAGCAACTTCTGGATTTTCAACGTTGGAAATAGAAAACATTTTGGTGGTATTTCCCGAGACCTTTTTAATGTATCCTAGAGCATTGTCGCCCTTTCGGAGCTGTATAAGACCAGCAATTACATTAAGATGATTATGGAAATCATGTTTTTGTCCCCTTAAGGCCTCAATTACCTCCGTAGAACCATTAATCTTTCTGGTTGCATCCTGATGCTTCTCCAAAAGCTTTATAATGTAGAAAACCCATATAACGACACTTATCCCTAGTCCATTTATTAAAAGACCTAGGGCTCTTGGATAATTATAATTAAATTCACTTCCATTCATTGATGTTACAATCACTTGATTAGTTATTAATGTTGTTGCGATGCTCTGCAACAATATTAAAATAATAATTAATATGTATACCCTTTTATTAATCTTCATTTCCTTCATATCTAAATGTCCTCTTTTTCAGTAAAACGATTTATATCTATAACAGAAATCTTTAAAATATATCCCACGATAAATACTATCATTAAAGGAATATCCGTTAGTATAGTTCCAATCAATCTAAAACCAGGTTTGCTCAGTATATCATTAACACTCATGCCTAATAGCTTGATAACATTATACAAAATCATCCCCTCACCAACATTTATCAGTAAGAAGGAAATCAATGGCGCTATAATTGCGGCGATCCAGTTTTGTCTCCCAACAAATTTCAAGATTACAGCATATAAAACTATTAGCCAAAAAGAATGAGTTCCAAGTGCAATTGGAAATGTTTCATAGATTAGTCTTACCCCATATGCGGCTAGACCACATATAGCCCCTATATAAGCTATTCTAATAAGCTTTGGTCGTATACCAATAATACTTAATCCTGCACCTACAATGAAAATTCCTTCTATAAAGGACGAAAGAAAAAGTTCTAATATAATCATATATTTCACACTCCTTTTCGGAAAACCTATTTCCCAATGATTACTTATCCTTTAGTATATCCGGAAGCTCAGGCTGATAAGAACCAGTAACACAAGCTGCTGCAGCATTAGTAAAGGCTAAAAAAGTAAGGATTGCAATTGTTAATTGTATTAATCTCGTTTTCATATTAGTTCCCCCTCTTTTTTGTTTATCATTCGTAGAATTCTATCCACATGGTGGAGTGATGCATATCCCCATTCAGTAAGTGAAAAACTCTGCCATAAAACTCCAAGGGCTGACGTATAAATTATTGTTAAGTTTTTCATAAGTCCAGTATACCATAGCAGGCATAGTATACACCATATGAATAGTGTTGCAAATGAAAGTTTTCTTAACTTCTGTCTTTTAACTTTTGTGGTAATAGGTTTCCCAGGAGTGTCTGCTGGAGCATGCTTATATATACTCCAGGTTGAAAACATAAAGACAAATAATATAAAAATACTTAAAAACCCCTTTGAGGGCTGAGTATACTTTGTTAACAATCCGAATCCATTCATAATGACAGCTCCATAAAGGGCACATCCAAACATTGTTTCGGAATGGGCACCACCTGAAAAGCTTCTCAATATGCTAGTAGTTAATATTATAATTAAAACATTTGGAAAAACTCCTAATGATAAGGCCACTAATAGAGCTAAGCCAAGACTGATAACAAAACTAATTACCACCTCAATAGCAAATCTTAAGATTGCCTCTTGGTTTTTATCAATTTCTGTATTTTTTTTAAAGTAATTAATCGTATTATCAACTAGACATTTTTTCATCTCTCTTTTAACCCCTATAAAACAATTTATTTTAACTTTACATAAGTTACGAAAAATCTACTACATTTCAAAGATTTTCCATCCTCAAAAGCGTTGGCAGTCAAATCTCTAAAACGTAAGATGGTTATCGTATTATATATATTTGCGTAATTACTAAACAAATTTATCTAATTTTATATATATATCTACAAAAATACCAATTATACTATGTAATTCTATATTTATCTGAAAATTCCTTCAAGATTGTAAAAATATTCTAATATATGGCCATTTTTTTTACTTTTTTTTACAAAATAGGCCTAATTTTTTATAACATTTTACAGGGTTTTATTACTAAATGGCCTAATCATTTCCTAATGCCTTTTTATTCTTTACCCCTTTTTACAGAATATAAACAATTTTGCGAATTTTTCTCGAAAAATATTGTAACTTACCATTGATAATTTTTTAATCTTATGAGGATACTAACTATATAAGTTACGAAAAATCTATTACATTCCGAAGATTTGCCATCCTCAAAAGCGTTGGCTATCAAATCTCCACAATGTAAGATGTTTATCGTATTATATATATGTTTCAGTTATTATATTGAATTGAAAGGAGATTTTAATAATGACTCACAAAAATAAACTGAATGAAGTTTCTTTAGCTAGTGTTGATGATAGGGAGTTAAAATCAATTAAGGATTTGGAGAATCAATTTGGAGATAAGTATTATATTATAGCCTTTGATAAGGGCAAGAATCCTAATTTTCAGTCTTAGGGTTTAGGAATTTCTATAACTATAGTTCTTCCTTGGATATTACAAAACTCCAAATGTAACGGTTTATTACCCTTTGTATAACAAAAACTCTGGAAAATCTAATCCCCTGGTTTTGATCAAATTCTTCTTCGAAAAATAATCTCAACAAAAATCCTCCTGACTCTTGATTCTTAAATCAATCACCTAGGAGGATTTGGTATTTATGCTTCTATATCATATTTAGTTTTCTTTAATATTTCTTATATACTTTAAATTTCTCGTCTTCTTCATCGTAATCATATCTTGCAAGGTTATCCTTTTGTGAATCCGCTGCATATACTCTAACATCTAATTTAGACTTCTTTGCTACATATTCAGCTAACTCCTCTACAAAATTCTCAAAGCTATCCTCATCCCTCTTTTTCCAAGCATTAGAACTTTTCTTGAAATTTTCACCCTTCATTTCTACCTTTACATAACCTTTGCTTTTATTTTCAGATAGAGAATATTTGAACTTTAAATCCTCATCATCGTTATACTTATCATACTCGTCATTAAGATGATCTTCAATATCATCTATATCTTTTACGGCATCTTCGCCTTCTTCAAATTCTACTTCAAAGTCATTGTCGCTTTCATCATATGTATATTCTCCAGTTTTATCTCCATCTTCGTCATCTAGATCTATTTCAACATCCTTGTCTGCTGCCTTTGCTACTTTCTTTGCAAGCTCCTTTACAAAGTCCTGGAAGTTATCAACATCTCTTTTTTCCCATTCTTTTTCATCATTTTTGAAGTTTGTACCCTCCATGTCTACTTCTACTTTCTTTGATGAATCTTTGACTTTATATTTAAATTCTAAATCGTATCTACCGTCTTTATATTCATCATAGTCCTTTTCAAGATCATCTTCCATGTCATCTTCATCAAAATCATCGTCATCATCGTCTTCGCCTTCCTCAAACTTTACTTCGAAGTCGCTCTGGCTTTCATCATACTTATATTCTCCAGTTCTATCTCCATCATCATCAATTAAATCTATTTCAACATCCTTATTTGCTTCCTTAGCAACCTCTTCAGCAATTTCCTCTACAAAGTCATGGAACTCCTTCGTATCTCTTTTATCCCATTTACTAGAATCCTTGTCGAAATTTGTACCCTCCATTTTCACCTCTATTTTACTTGATGATTTTTTCAATTGGTATTTGAATTCTAATTTAGATTGACCTTTCGTATACTCGTCATAGTCTTTTTCAAGTTCTTTCTCCATATCGTTTACATCAAAATCATCGTCTTCGTCTTCGCCTTCTTCAAAATCTACTTCAAAGTCCTTCTGGCTTTCATCATATGTGTATTCTCCAGTTTTATCTCCTTCTTCATCATCTAGATTTATTTTTACATCCTTGTTTGCTTCATCAGCTACTTTCTTTGCCATCTTCTCTATAAATTCATGGAACTCCTTTTTATCTCTTTTTTCCCATCTGCTAGAACCCTTAGTGAAATTTGTACCATCCATTTCTACAGTTATCTTACTTGATGATTTTTTTACATCATATTTGAATTCTAATTTATATTGACCTTTTGTATAATCATCATAATATTTTTTTAGGTGATCTTCCATTTTCTTTTCATCAAAGTCGTCGTCATCATCTCCATCTTCAGAAATTATGTCGAAGTCATCGCCACTTAGATCGTATGTATATTCTCCAATCTCTTTACCGTCTTTATCGTTTACTTCTATTCTTACATCCTTCTTTGTTTCCTTAGCTACTTCCTTTACAACATCTTCTACAAAATCACGAAATTTACTACTATTTCTGTTTTCCCACTTATTTGATTTTGAATCAAAATTTGTACCATTCATTTCTACTGACGCTTGACTTGAAGAGGTTGTTACTTTATATTCAAAATTCAACTCATAAAGACCCTTTTTATAATCGTCAAAGTCCTTATTAAGTTCATCTGTTAATTCCTTTAAATCTTCTTCATCATCTTCACCACCGTACTCATTGGATACCTCAAATTTATATTCATATTTTGCAGTATCCTTACCATTCTCATCCTCTAGATTTATCTTAATAAGCTTATCTTTTTCATCTGCAATTATGCCTGCAATTTCCTTTATAAAATTTTGAAACTCATCTGAATCTCTCTTTTCCCACTCCTTAGAGTCTCTTTCAAAATTTGTACCTTTCATTTCTACTGTTATATAGCTTGAACTTTCTTTTAAGTCATACTCAAATTTCAAATATTTATACCCTTTTTTATACTGCTCATAATCATCATTAAGCTCTTTTTCTATAGCTGAAGTACTTTTTGCAAGATATGGCCTCTCACTATCTTGATCCTCTGCGAATGAAACACTAAGTCCCATTGCTAAAACTAATACTAAAGTAATAACAATGTTTCCAAAAACTTTTTTTCTCTTAAACTCCATTTTCAGTCCTCCCTTTATATATATGTATATTTTTATATAGAGTTTGATTAATGAAGAAGTTAAACAAACCCTTTATATAGAGTAGGCCAAGGCCTACTCTATATTTAATCTATTATTCAGATTTTTTATCTTCCTTCTTAACTATTTCCGATAACGAAGTAGCTAATCCAGCTAAACCTTGTATTTCTGAAGGTATTATTATCTTAGTGGCCTTGCCATCTGCTGCTTTAGCAAAGGCTTCTAAGCTCTTGATAGAGATAACTTCCTTACTTGGTGCAGACTCCTTAATCATTTTTAAACCTTCGGCCGTAGCCTTTTGTACTTTAACTATTGCTTCAGCTCTACCTTCGGCTTCTCTAATAGCTGCTTCCTTACTAGCTTCTGCCCTAAGGATTGTAGATTGCTTTTCTGCTTCCGCTTCAAGGATAACAGATTGTTTATTACCTTCTGCTCTAAGAACCGATGATTTCTTTTCTCCTTCAGCTCTTAGTATAGATTCTCTTCTTTCTCTTTCAGCTCTCATTTGTTTTTCCATTGCTTCCTGAATGTCTTTAGGAGGAATTATATTTTTTACTTCAACACGGTTTACCTTAATCCCCCACGGGTCAGTAGCTTCATCTAGTATACTTCTCATCTTCGTGTTAATGATATCTCTTGAAGTTAATGTTTCATCAAGCTCTAGGTCACCTATAATGTTTCTTAAAGTAGTTGCAGTAAGGTTTTCTATAGCAGATATTGGATTATCAACTCCATATGTATATAACTTTGAATCAGTTATTTGAAAATAAACTACCGTATCTATCTGCATTGTAACATTATCCTTAGTGATAACTGGTTGTGGTGGAAAATCCACTACCCTTTCCTTTAATGACACTTTTTTAGCAACTCTGTCTACGAAGGGAATCTTAACATGAAGACCAACACTCCATGTCCCTTGATACGCACCAAGCCTTTCTATTACAAAAGCATGGGCTTGAGGTACAATTCTAATGTTTGTAACTACTATAAATATCCCAATAATTATTAAAAACAATCCTATTATTAATGTAATATTTAAGTCCATATTCAAACCTCCTTATTTAATTTTAACCATAAGCTTAACACCTTCAACCTTAATTACTTCAACCTGTTTCCCTTCTTGTATTTCCTTGTCATCCAGGGATTTCGCAGTCCAAATTTGACCTGCAACCTTAACCTGGCCCGTATTAAAGGGTTCAATTTTTTTAATAACTATACCTACCAAACCAATTATACTGTCCACATTAGTCTTAGTGGCTCCTATTTTTAAATATTTTTTAGCCACTGGTCTAGTAAAATATAAAAGGACTGCCGAGGCTATTAAGAAGACAAATATCTGTCCCATAATACCTATTCCTATCATAGCCGCTAACATAGCAGCCAGAGCCCCTATTGCAAACCATATTGTTGCAAGACCAAAGGTCACTGCCTCAATTATTGCAAATATTACTGCTACAATTATCCAGATAATTGGATAAGACAATTCAAAACCAAATATGCTATTCACCCCTTCCATAGAAAACACCTTTACCTTAGATTATCTATTCCCTTATATCATTATACCCTTCATCAATAATATATCACTATTTTCCATATGAGATGTAGTTTTCCTTTCATATGTAATAAACATTTAATAGAAATTTAATAAAAAATTAAGTAGCTGTTACGCTTCGTTAGATTAAGGGTTAATGTTAGGATACTTCAATATTTCATGTGATAAACTATTTATAATTCTTTTACTTTTATGTTAAAATTGAATATGTTTTATTATCGTTTTAATATTGCTGGTTACACGAGGAGGAGTAAAAATGAAAAAAGTATTAGCCCTCGGAATTGGAGGCTTTATTGGAAGTAATCTACGTTATTTTATAACCCTTGTCACACATAATATATTTGGTAATAAGTTTCCTTATGGAACCTTTGCTGTTAATATTTTAGGCTGTTTCCTATTGGGGTTTTTAGCAATTTTTGGAAAAGATGTAGTTGATCTAAGTCCTAACACGAAATTACTTTTGGGTACTGGTATGATGGGAGCTTTAACTACCTTCTCAACATTCTCCTATGAGACTTTTTCTTTAATGAGACAATCTAACTATAGGTTAGCCTTTATTAGTATTGCCATTAATTTAATAATAGGACTTTTAGCTGTTTGGTCTGGGCTTGAATTGGCAAGAAAATTCATATAAGAAAATTACATAGGAAACAATATATTTCAATGTATTTTTTGTGAAAATTATAAAAGACATGCAGGATTTTGCAGCTTAGAGATATAATTTATTATATAGGGTTTATATAGTAGAACTTAATTTATATATATCCAATACTCAATACTTTAAGAGTTTTGGATATGTATAAATTAATAGTTTTCCTTGAATCTCTATAAGTACAATATTAAGGGGGCAGACTAATATGAGAAGAAAAGAACATCCATATGAAGGCAGACGTTATCTTGTAGATGTTAATCCATTATCTAAGATTATCCACGATCTTGAATGTGAAAAGAAAAGCTGTAATATCCATAATATTATAGAATCCCACGTGAAAATGTTAGATACAGAATCACAGGTTAATAGGCTTCTACTGTTAAATGATGATTATAATTTATGCAAATGCTGTATGCCTGAAAAGTACAAAACCTATAGCAAATAGAAACGAGTAATATCTGAGGTGATAGGATATGATTGAATGTATGACTATAAAGCGATGACAAAATTTAACCCGGATTATTCATAGAAAATTTAAAACTACTTACACCCTTTCAAACTTTCTATGAATAACCCGGGTTAAATACTCTTGACATTTAAATATTATAATGATATTCTTACGATAATAATTAAAGGATATCAATGAATTTTATAAAATTAAATATTTTTCTTCGGGGCAGGGTGAAATTCCCTACCGGCGGTATAGCCCGCGAACCCTATTTATTAGGGTTGATCTGGTGTAATTCCAGGGCCGACAGTATAGTCTGGATGGTAGAAGGAGATTAGTAAAAGTGTATTTATAATGCTATTTGTGTTATACATATCGCGTATCTACGTATTGTATATTTAGCCCTGAAGTGAAAACTTCAGGGCTTTTTTAGTTGGTATATAAGTCTTTAACGCTTTGAGGCTGCCCTGTTAGGTTTACATTATCTTAAAGGGTTAATAATATTAGTTATAACCAGAAAGGAATGTTGATTATGGATATAGGGTATATGAAAAAAGCTTTAGGTTTGGCTGAAAAGGGGGCAGGATTTGTGAATCCTAATCCTATGGTGGGCTGTGTAATTGTAAAGGATGGAAAGGTTATCGGTGAAGGTTGGCATAGGTTTTTCGGAGGCAATCATGCAGAGATCGAAGCCTTAAACTCCCTTACTGATGATCCAGTAAATTCAACTATGTATGTAACCCTTGAACCATGCTCACACTACGGTAAAACGCCTCCATGTGTTAACGCAATAATCGAGAGTGGAATAAAAAGAGTTGTAGTTGCAACACTTGACCCAAACCCTTTAGTCGCAGGAAATGGAGTAAAAAGATTAACAGAAAATGGTATCGAGGTCATAACAGGAGTTTTGATGGAAGAAGCTCAAAAATTAAATGAGATCTTTGTTAAATACATTACAACTACACTACCCTTTTGCCTTATGAAATCAGCTATGTCATTGGATGGAAAGATAGCCACAAAATTTGCTGATTCAAAGTGGATTACCTGTAGCTTATCAAGGGAGTATGTACATAGCCTGAGACATAAGTACGCTGCAATAATGGTTGGAATAGGAACTATTTTGGTTGATAATCCTCTGCTCACTACTAGAATTCCTGATTTCGAAGGTAAGAGTCCAGTCAGGATTATAGTAGATAGTAAATGTAAAATCCCACTGGATGCTAATGTTATAAAAACCGCATCCAAGGTAAGAACCCTAATAGCCACTACAGATCAGGCAGATTGTGAGAAAATTACAAAGCTAAGAGAAAAGAATGTAGAGGTCTTAGTTATTCCTGTGAGAAATGAAAGGGTTGACTTAAATGTGCTCATGGAGAAACTAGGTGAAATGGGCATTGATAGTGTTCTTTTAGAAGGCGGCGGGACCCTTAATTACTCCGCCCTCGATGCAGAAATTATAGATAAGGTAGCATTTTTTATAGCACCTAAGATAATCGGGGGAAGCCTTTCTAAGACCCCTGTAGAGGGCGATGGTGTTCCATTGGTCGAATCTGCTTTTTCATTAGACCACATGACAACCCATATGTTCGGACAGGATATTATGATTGAGGGATATGTTAGAAAGAAAGATTATAACTAAGGAGGGTCTGCTAATGTTTACTGGGCTAGTAGAAGAAATAGGCGTAGTTCAGTCTGTCCTCAAGGGGACTAAATCGGCAAAAATAGTAGTTAAAGCTAATGAAGTTTTAGATGGCATAAAGCTAGGGGATAGTATAAGTACAAATGGCGTTTGTTTAACAGTTACTGACTTTAAGTCTAATACCTTTTCTGTAGATGTAATGGCTGAGACCATGAGAAGAAGCAGCCTAAAGAATCTAGCATCTGGAGATAAGGTGAATCTTGAAAGGGCTTTAAGGTTAGGTGATAGACTTGGCGGCCACCTTGTCAGCGGTCACATTGATGGTACTGGGGTAATCTCCTCCTTTGATAGGGAGGACAATGCTTATTGGATCACTATACAGACTCGGGCAGATCTGCTTAAATATATAGTTCATAAAGGCTCTGTTGCTATAGATGGAGTAAGCTTAACGGTGGCCTATGTGGATGAAAGAGTCTTTAAGGTTTCTATAATCCCCCATACAAAGGATGTTACCACGCTTTTAGATAAATCTATTGGTGATGAAGTTAATTTAGAATGTGACATGGTTGGAAAGTATATTGAGAAACTAATGAACTTCAATCAAAAAGCTGATGATTCTAAAAGTAATATTGATATGGAGTTCCTTAAGAAACATGGATTTTATTAAGTTAAATAAGAGGTTAAGTCCATAATTTTTTAGTAATAGAGATAAGAGAAAGGTAAAAAGAAAAAAGATTTGTGAAGCAAATACTCTCAACATCTAATTGGTGAGAGATACTTAAGGGAGGTAGTAAAATTGTTTGAATTTAATACCATAGAAGAAGCTATAGAAGATATAAGTCTAGGAAAAATGGTTATTGTTGTTGATGATGAGGATAGAGAAAATGAAGGTGATTTGATAGTTGCAGCAGAAAAAGCCTCTGCCGAAACTGTAAATTTTATGGCTAAATTCGCAAGAGGTCTAATATGCATGCCTGTAATTTCAGAGAGGCTTAAGGAGCTTGATATCCGTCAAATGGTAATGGAAAATACCGACAGTCACAGAACAGCCTTTACAGTGTCCATCGATGCAATAGATACTACAACGGGGATATCTGCATTTGAAAGAGCATTGACCATAGAAAAGGTCCTTGATAAGGATTCAAAACCAGAGGATTTTAAAAAACCAGGCCATATTTTCCCTCTAGAAGCAAAGAATGGTGGTGTCCTTAAGAGAGCCGGTCACACAGAAGCTTCGGTGGATCTTGCAAAGCTCGCAGGTTTTTATCCTGCAGGTGTAATCTGCGAAATAATGAACGATGATGGAACTATGGCAAGACTTCCTCAGCTAATTGAGTTTTCTAAGAAGCATGATCTCAAGCTAATATCTATAGCCGATCTAATATCCTATAGAAGAAAAAATGAAAGGTTAGTTGAAAGAGTTACTACCGCTGAAATGCCTACTAAATATGGAGATTTCAAGATATCTGGCTATGAAGAGACCCTAAGTGGAGGACATCACGTTGCATTAGTAAAGGGTAATATTTTAGGCGAAGAGCCCGTGCTAGTTAGAGTTCATTCTGAATGTCTTACCGGTGATGCCTTTGGATCAATGCGTTGTGACTGTGGCGATCAGCTTTCTGCAGCCCTTAAGCAAATCGAGAATGAAGGAAAGGGTATTCTATTATACATGAGACAGGAAGGTAGAGGTATTGGATTAATTAATAAGCTTAAGGCCTATCACCTTCAAGATAAAGGAATGGATACAGTTGAAGCAAACCTGGCCCTTGGCTTTCCCGAGGATTTAAGAGATTATGGAATTGGTGCTCAAATCCTTGCCGATTTAGGAGTTAAAAATATTAAGCTCATGACCAATAATCCTAAAAAGCTATCTGGTGTATCGGGCTACGGTCTTAAGGTCACGGAGAGAGTGCCAATCGAAGTAGGATGCAATGTAGTCAATAAACCTTACTTAAAGACAAAGAAGGAAAAGATGGGTCATATGTTAGACTTTTTAAAGGAGGAGAATTAGTATGAAAATCTATGAAGGAAAACTAATATCAGAAGGACAAAAATTTGGGGTTATAATTGGAAGATTCAACGAATTTATTGGGAGTAAACTTCTTGGAGGCGCTTTAGATGGCTTAAAGAGACATGGTGCTAAGGAAGACGATATTGAAATAGTTTGGGTTCCCGGCGCCTTTGAAATTCCTTTAGTAGCAAAGAAAATGGCCGAGGGCAAGAAATACGATGCAGTTATATGTTTAGGTGCAGTAATAAGAGGAGCAACACCTCATTTTGACTATGTTTCAAGTGAGGTTTCAAAGGGCATTGCTTCTGTATCCCTTGACACGGGAGTTCCTGTAGTTTTCGGAGTCTTAACTACCGATACCATTGAGCAAGCAATTGAGAGATCTGGTACAAAGGCTGGAAATAAAGGCTATGACGCCGCTGTAACAGCTATTGAGATGGTTAATCTTTTGAAAGAGATTTAGCTAAAAAATCTCAATCCAGATGTTATAACTAAAAAGCCTCTAAACGAGGCTTTTTATATTCTTTCCTACAAATTCAATTGCACTGCAAGCAAGTATTTTTGTGGGATTAATACATTTTTCATCTATATTGAACATCTGAAAGACCACCGGTAGCTCAGTACATCCTAGGATAAAAACCTCAGCCCCTTGTTTTTTTAATTCATGTAAAACACTTTGAAAATTCTTAAGATCAATATCCGTTTTACCTCTTTTTATATTGTAAATTATTTCTGTAACATAGTTCTGATATTCATCCCTAGGCTTTACTAATTCTAAGTTATACTCGTCAAATACTTTGTCATAAATCCCTGACTTGCAAGTACCCTTAGTCGCCAATAGTCCTATTTTTTTTATATGTGGATACAGTTTCTTTGTCTGCTTTGCAGTCTCAACTATCATATGCATAAAGGGTATATCAATATATTTTACGATTTCATCATAAAAATAATGGGCTGTATTGCATGGCATGACTATAACATCCACACCCATCATTTCCAAGCGAATTGCCGATTTTATCATATACTTTGTTGGGTCTTCTCCATTGTTTATTATATAATCTGTTCTATCGGGTATCTTTGTATTGTTTTCTACTATTATTTCAATGTGCTCATTATCACTTTCTGCATCTGTTAATGTTATAATTTTTCTAAATAAATCTGCTGTAGCAAGCGGTCCCATTCCTCCCAGTATACCTATCGTTTTCATACCTACTCTCCCTCACTTTATTTCTATCTCTAATTCGTCGGCTCTATAGAAATCGCAATAAATCTTTTACATTTTGATTCCTGAAATAATCCTAAAGCGTTGATTATTCAAGAAATAAAATGTAGATTTATAAGTGCGTTCTATATAGATAAGAAAATATGATATTACTTTTTCTATAAAGATATTGCAATAATTATGCCAATACTTCTTTTTATTAATTGTACTGCTAATTGACTAAATTCATGTTAAAATACCAAAGAAAATAGCAGGAGATATCTGCTTCCCCTGCTTGATTACCTCTATTTCTTGTTTTTTAAAGATTTTTTCTGGAAAAGCTCTACATTCAAAAGGGATAAAGGGTTAGTTTTCTCTATCCCTTTATCCCTTTTGCATCCCATTAAAGTTTGTTAAAGCTTGTAATCCGTTTTCCGTAATCATACTGCCCTTTGCTCCTCGTTTTATTTTAATAAGTCCCAAATCCTCCATAGACTTCATTAAACTTCTTATTTTCCCTTCTCCCATTTCGATTCCGTTTATTCTAGCAATCTCAGTCAATCCTCTACGTCCTATTCCGTCCTTTTCATTTATTACTCTTAATAACCAAAGTATATTATCGTCCATTACTTCCACTGATGGTACATAGCAAGTTCTTTTAGATTCTCCAACTACATATGAGGGTAAATCATTTATGGTTATCAATGAATTATCCTCCTTTATGTTTACTAAGTATTCAATAACATTTACCAGTTCTCTGACATTACCAGGCCATTTATACTGGGCTAAGTAATCAAGGACCTCCATTGAAAAGAAATTATTAATGTTTGTTTTTTCCCCATTTGTAAATCTGTTTAAGTAATGTTCAAGCAATAATGGAATATCCTCTTTTCTCTGCCTCAGGTTAGGGATATCTAGGGGAAGAACATTTAATCTATAAAATAGGTCTTGTCTAAAATTCCCCTTTTCAACTTCCTCCTTTAGGTTTCTATTTGTTGCCGTAATTACCCTTACATCTATAGGAATTAGCTTAGTTCCACCAACACGTCTTACCTGCTTTTCCTGCAGCACCCTTAGTAATCTTGCCTGAAATTCTATTGGTGCATCCCCAACCTCATCAAGAAAGATTGTTCCACCGTGGGCCTCTTCAAACAATCCTGATTTTCCGCCTTTTTTTGCTCCTGTAAAGGCTCCTTCTTCGTATCCAAAAAGCTCGCTTTCAAGTAGGTTAACGGATAATGCTGCGAAATTCACGGGAACAAATGGACCATTTCTTTTCTTTGAAAACTCATGTATAGCTTGAGCGAAAAATTCCTTACCTGTCCCACTTTCTCCTTGTATCAATATTGTAGACTTACTTAAAGCTAATTTTTGGGCTAGCTCAATGATCCTTTTCATTGAATCACTTTTGCATATTATGTCATCAAAATTATAGATTGCATTATGTTCAGATTTCCTATTTTTTCTTCTAAGCTCATGTTCGATCCTTTTAATTTTATTTATATCTTCAATAGTAACCATATATCCAAGGGTCTCATCTTTTCTTTTTACTGGTGCCTTTATTGCAACTACTTCTTTCCCAAATAATTTAACAATATTACTTTCGGCTTCTTCAACCTTCCATTTTTTTAATTCAGGTAATATGTTTTCAATATTTCTATCTAGTATCTCATCTTTTTTTCTTCTTAAAATAGAAACTAATACCTTATTAGCAACGGAAATCCTTCCATCTATATCCATATATATAATTCCATCACTAGAGTTTTCAATAATAGTCTGAAACATATTCTTTAATTCTAGGGATTTTTCTGCAATACTGTTATATTGCTTTGATAGATTTACTATATCCCTTACAAAGTGGGAAGAAATAATATCACCCTTTTCCTCCATCAAATCTAATTTATTAAGTATTTCTACAAGGGTGGTGATGTCAATTTGTCTTGTACCCATGTCAATTATTTTTTCTGAGCATTTAGGTACTAGATGGGGCTCCCCTACGGTCACTGCTAATTTCAACTTTTTGTAATCCCCTATTCCAGGATAATAGGGATGATAATTTATATGATTAACACCTAATTTCTTCAACTGCGCAATAGCTGTATAGCATGTATTTTTATTGTCGTTGACTAATAGCACTTCTGTTCCCGCTGGTATAGATATAACGCTTCTTAAATTCTGATAGTTTATTACTCTCCTTGCTACAATATAATTGGTTTCGGACTTTAGTCTTGTGAGTGCTATTTTTTCTACTAAATTGCTTGTGATAAGCACTAGACAATCATTAAATTCTTTCGAAATATCATCCTGCAGGGTATATCCTTCAACCTCAGCTTTATCACCAATCAATCTTCTAATTTGTGTACATATATTTCTACTGGTCTCAGACCCCATACTTATAACAACTATCTTTTTCAAATCCATACACTCCTTGTGCACATTTTGTCATCGTTATCATGCTATATCACATCTTTGTTGTTATTATCTACTACGCAGGATATTTGTGCAAGTGGTTTGAGGAAATTTAAGTTTCTATACTAAAAAAGCTAACCCCAAGGTTAGCTTCTTTAGTATAACATTATCTATTCTGCTATTGCATTTTCAATTCTGGTTAATCCCTCTTTTATGTTTTCAAGGGAAGTGGCGTAGGAAAGTCTAACATAGTTATCTGTTCCAAAGCCTGATCCTGGTATTACTGCTACCTTAGCCATTTCTAAAAGGTACTCTGCAAAATCCATAGAGCTTCCGATACTCTTTCCACCTAGAGTTTTGCCAATAAGCTTTGATATGTTAACCATAACGTAAAAGGCTCCCTTTGGCATTCTACATGATAGGTTATCTATAGCATTAATTCTTTCTACCATATATTTTCTTCTTTCATCAAAGGCCTTTACCATCTGATCTATAGGCTCTTGATCTCCTCTTAAGGCTTCTATACTAGCATGTTGAGCTATTGTATTTGGATTGGATGTAGCATGGCTTTGAATATTAGTAATAATCTGTGTTATCTCCTTATCTGCAGCTAAGTAACCTATTCTCCAACCTGTCATAGCATAGGCCTTTGACATACCATTTATTACGATTGTAAGCTTCTTAATATCTTCACCAAGGGAAGCGATGCTCACATGATTACCTTCATATGTTAATTTCTCGTATATTTCATCGGATATAACGTAAATGTTGTTTTTAACTGCAAGCTCTGCAATTGCTTTAAGTTCTTCCTCAGTATAAAGCGTTCCCGTAGGATTATTAGGGCTATTTAAAATTATTGCTTTTGTTTTCTCATTAATAGCCTTTGTTAAACCTTCTATAGTGTACTTAAATCCATTCTCCTCTTGGGTTTCAACAAATACTGGCTTTGCATCTGCCATTTGTACCATTGCTGGATAGCTAACCCAATATGGAACCGCAATGATCACTTCATCTCCAGGATTACATATTGCCTGAAGAGTATTAAACAAGGAGTGCTTTGCTCCATTTGAAACAACTATATTTTCAGGTGAATACCCTAAATTGTTGTCTTCTCTTAATTTACCGCAAATAGCTTCCTTTAGCTGCGGTAAGCCAGCTGAGGCTGTATAGCCTGTAAGTCCCTTTTCTATTACATCTATAGCTGCTTTTCTAATATGTTCAGGTGTTTTGAAGTCTGGTTCTCCTGCACTAAAGCTGATTACGTCAATCCCATCTGCTTTCATTTTTTTTGCTTTGGCTGTGATGGCTAATGTTACTGATGGAGATATTGCTCCATTTTTTTTAGATAAGCTATTGTTCATAATTACTCTCCCCTTTATCGATTTACACGGCATAGATCTTTTGACCCATATCTACAACTTCACTATCAATATTATACTTCAAAGCACGTCTGTATTTAAAGTAGTTTGTCGCAACTTGTGGGAATAATGCATATGATAATACGTCTTCTTCTTGCTCTAGGTATTCTTTCATTTCATTTCTTATGGCCTCTAATTCAGGTTTAATAAGATCTGCTGGTCTACATGTTATAACTTCTTCATCACCAATTATTTTTTTAACTATTTCTTCCTTTATTTGAACTGTAGGTTTTCCGTACATTCCCTTAACATAGGCCTTTACTTCCTTTGGAACCATTTTATATCTTTCGCCGGTTATAACGTTTAACACTGCTTGAGTCCCAACAATTTGGCTAGTTGGAGTTACTAGCGGTGGATATCCTAAATCTTCCCTTACCCTTGGTACTTCCTTTAATACATCATCAAATTTATCAAGGGCATTTTGCATTTGAAGTTGAGAAACAAGGTTTGAAAGCATTCCTCCCGGCACTTGATATCTCAATGTGTTAATATTTACACCAAGAACCTTAGGATTTAAAAGTCCACTTTCCATACTCTTCTCCCTAATAGGCTTAAAGTACTCGGCAATTTCGTTCAATTTATCGATCTTTAATCCAGTATCAAATCCAGTATTCTCTAGGGTTGCTACAAAAGCTTCTGTAGGCGGCTGAGACGTACCTAATGCAAATGGAGAGATAGCAGTATCGATAATATCTACACCTGCCTCAATTCCTTTAAGGTAAGTCATTGATGCCAATCCACTAGTTGCATGGGAATGTAGCTCAAGTGGTACCTTAACTGTTCCTTTAAGTGCGGTTATAAGTTCATAGGCATAATATGGAGTTAAAAGACCCGACATATCTTTTATACATATTGAATCTGCACCCATATTCTCCATTTCTTTAGCTAACTTCACATAAGTCTCTGTTGTGTGAACGGGACTTATAGTATATGAAATTGCTGCTTGAGCATGAGCTCCTTCTTTTTTTGTGGTTTCTAAAGCAACTTTAAGATTTCTCACATCATTTAATGCATCAAATATTCTTATTATATCAATTCCGTTTCCAACTGACCTTTTAACAAATTCTTCAACAACATCATCGGCATAATGTTTGTATCCTAAGATGTTTTGTCCCCTCAAAAGCATTTGCAAGTTTGTCTTCTTAACTTTCTTTCTGATTGTTCTAAGTCTATCCCATGGGTCTTCATTTAAAAATCTTAGAGAAGCATCGTAGGTAGCTCCACCCCACATCTCTAAGGAATGATACCCCACTTCATCTAGTTTCTCTAGAATTGGTATCATCTCTTCAGTTGTCATTCTAGTAGCAATTAGAGATTGATGTGCATCTCTTAAAATAGTTTCAGTTATTTTTACCTTAGCCATAAAAATACCTCCTATATTCATAAGGGATACTCTTATTCTCCCTTTTTATTTTCGATATAATATAATATCATCTTATACCAACATTTTACCAAGCAATACTCTCTATGTACAGTTTTGAAATAAAGTGTTATAATTATATTGCTTTAATATTTAAGTTAATTTTTGTGTTTTCTTTATTATATAAGTTACGAAAAATCCATTATATTCTGAAGATTTAACATCCTCAAAAGCATTGGCTGTCAAATCTCCACAATGTAAGATTTATCGTATTATATCTATATAAGTTACGAAAAATCTATTATATTCTGAAGATTTAACATTCTCAAAAGCATTGGCTGTCAAATCTCCACAATGTAAGATCTATCGTATTATATCTATCTAAACAGGAGGTTTTATCATGGATTCTACGGATATGAAGATCATAGAGATGTTGCAGTTAGATGGCAGAATATCAATGAAGGACTTAGGTAAAGAGGTTGGTCTCACTTCTCCAGCTGTATCGGAAAGGGTTAAAAGACTTGAAGAAAATGGCGTAATTACTGGTTATAGGGCAATTGTCAATCCAAATAAGATTAATAAAAGTATTAAGGCCTTTATTAATATTGCTATCAAGGCTGAAAGATATAAGAGGTTTCTTGAGTTCGCTCCTGATTGTTCCAATATAATTGAATGTCATCATATAACAGGTGGAGATTGTATGACTATAAAAGTCATGGTAAAGGATATGGAAGAGTTAGAAAAAGTGATTGATGATCTCAAAAAATTTGGAAATACCGAGACTAATCTCATTCTTTCTACACCTATTGAGGGCAAGATAATAATATAGAGTAATGTAAAAATGTGGTGGTCTTACAATGACGAATTTCTGCATTAAAGATAAGCAACTTTAAGGTTTAATAAATTTCAAGACTTTGAACCTCATTCATCCTAAAATACCTCGGGGCTGAACTCAAGAAATGCTTTCATGAGACAGCCCCAAGCAATTAGACTGTTTTGCTATCAAACTCTACTATAACCTCACTTCTTTCGATACAATTGTTTTCCATATAGTAATCATATACCTCTTGAAAACTAAGTCCAAGACATTCACCCAAATTTACATATCTGGAAAATAGTTTTATATAAATTGAAAGTGAATTCATGTATTCCTTACGCAGTATAGACTTTCTTAAGTCCCTAATATCGTCGAAAATACTAGAAAAAAGCTTAATGGCATTCTCTGTTTCATTGGTTCGTTTGATTGATTCTTTATTTATTATATTAAGGTCATGGGTATTTCCTATTGATAATATAAACTTTAGAGCATCTACATATCTTGCTATTATTTCTTCCTTTAATATTTTTCTTTCCATTTTATAATATTTATAGCATTTTGTAATATTTGCTATTTCACTTGTCTTTACTTGAAGAGCTAAAAACTTTAGATCAAATACATTTTCTTTTCCTATAGAGTCTTCTTCTATATCAGATAAACTCTTAATTCTATTTTCAATAATCTCTTGGCTCTTAAACAGTTTGTTTAATTCCATATGGTCTTACCTCCTTTCCTCCTTTCTTCTCATCGAAGACAATAACAAGTTTAATAGTTATATCCATACTACTTTTGATGTTTTTCTCTCTATCCATTTTGTATGTCTGATATTTGGATGGCCTATAGCTAAAGCTCCTAAAATTTTATTATGCTTAGGCAGTGCTAGCAGTTTATCTATACTTTTTGTTCTTTGTGCGGTTGCTACTACATATCCACAATAGAAACACCCTAGCTCTAAGCCCTGAGCCATATATGTTGCATTTTGAAGTGCCAGTGATGCATTAACATCAGAAAAACCGATTCTATCACTTCCATGAAAAACAATTAGAGCAGGACAATCATGTAATATTAAATCCTTTCCATCGTTATATGCATTAGCTACTTTATTGAAATCTTCTAGCATGCTATACAAATCTTTTATGACATTAGGAACAAAAAAACGTGCTGTTTTTCTTACTACGGAACTTTTAAATGTTTTCACAAGCTCCTTTAGATATTCTGCTGAATATTTTACGATTTCATCTAATACCTCTCTATCTTGAATAACTATATATTCCGTGCTTTGATGATTGTGGGCATTCGGTGCATAACATGCAGCTTCAATAATCTTTTGAATTTTTTCCTTGTCTACAGGTGTGTCTTTAAATGACCGTATAGATCTTCTTGTTTTAATGAGATTGAAAACCTGCTCTTCTGTTAGAGCTTTCTCTTTATCAATACTAGCAAATGACTCTGTAAACAGATTTTTATGTGCAATGACATCATTAGGACAGATAGCTACACATTGTCCACATTTCACACACAGATCCTCATTTTGTATCGCAGCAAAGCCCTCGGCTTTATCTTTATAAATTATATCCCCGGGACATGCAGCTACACATAATCCACACTTTAAACACGAATTATTATCAACTTGTATTAATGACATTTGGGATCCCCCTATATTTAGTTTAGTACAGTACACAACACACACAACAAGAGCTTTTTGTAAAGAAATAGCCTATATGTAAAACTCCATGGGTCTTCACAACATATTTCTTATACTCTTTGCTAAGTATGATTTTTAAACAATTTTCTTTACGAGGTTCAACTTGTATGGATTTCAGACCAAAATGAAAGCCTACACCTATTGCTTTAACAATTGCTTCTTTAATAGCCCAAAACAAAGACATTTTCTTTTGAATTGATAGATGAGGTGCAAATTTCAATATAGATTTTCTTTCCTCTTCAGTAAATGCAGTTATCATAAGACTTTCACTGAATTTGACTATTCCTTCTATGTCTATACCTACTCTACAGCCTTTGCCAATTGATCCTCCTATCATTTCCTCAGTATGGGTCAATGAAAGGTTTAAATTGATATTTTCATCATTCATTTTTAGCAAGGGCATTCCTTTATGAATGCCCTGCTTTACATTGCTTATTGAGATAGCTTTATAGTCAAAATCATTATCTAAATATTCTTCTTGTCTCCACCTCCAAAATAATTTTTTTGTGATAATTCTTGCAAATATATACTGATATTGTCTTTTTCTATTTCTATAATATCTAGCTACAGACTGTATTTCCTCACAACTTAAGAATTGATCTTGAAGCTTAGTATAGGAATTCTCTTTTGTTCTCAACAGTGATGGTAAAGGCGACCATTTAAATACAGCCTTATACTGCTCTTGATTCAGAGTGTAATAATTCTTGTGGGGTGTTATCCTCTGTAATGAGGTTATGATTTCCATCATATTTATTAATTCTTATTAGACTGATTTCTATGATATCAAATATTACTTCGCCTTTTTTATCCATCACTTGTACTCTAAAGTCCACAGTATCTCCATTGTCTCTAAGACGTTTACAGTAAACATATACTTTTTCATTCTTGCCAAATGGTCTTATGAGAACACTTTCTTTTATATATCTTGGAACAATAATATGTCCTGTATTTTGAAAATCATTAAATAGTAATAACCTTCCAGCATTATCAATTGTAATAGGCGAGATAATCGTATCTGATATACCCGTATATCCGAAGATCCTGGAATCGTCGGTTACAGTAATCTCACCAACAATCTCATCTTTATTGATATACCCTACATAGTTTAAATTTCTGAAGGTAGAACCAAAGTTTATATATTTATCCGTCAGTGTATAAAACTTATCTATATCCATTGGAGTTGCACTTTTTATTAAGCTATTAATATCTACTAGAGGCTCTACTTTATTTACATTCTTTTCTAATATCACATACCCTGACGAATGAAGTCTATCCTTTTGTAATACATGACCTTTACTATTGCAAAAGTCAGATTTGACCTCAATATATAATTCTTTTTCCTCACTTGTATCCTTAGTTACTTTACCTTCAAATCTTAATTGCAAAGGATTTTGTTCAAAATGCTTTACAAATTGGCTAAAATCAATATTGTGCACTTTTCTTGCTATAAATCCGCTATTACTATTTGTCATTTCATTCATCAAAGTTCCTATTTCACAAAATGCTTCCACATGCATTACTCCTGCATATACGTATTTACCTTCGACCATGTGATCCTTTAAATATATATCTTCATGCAAGGTGAGATCCTTTGATATAGTTATTTCTCTGTCTTTTTCTATCTTTTCAATTTTTTGTAGTAGAGGATACTTTATACGGTCGTATATCTCTCCATTTTTTCCATGGATCACAGCAAATTTTTCTTCCGCTTCATCTAGTAAATCAAATTGCCCAAGGGGCTTATTAGTTCCGATTTTGGAAAATACAAGGACTTCAGGATATTCTCCACCATATATTACCTCCTTCAAGAATTTTTGTACCCCTTCATTTACTGATAAGTATTCCAGTCCTCTTTGCTCTTTTTGAACTTTTTCGACTTGAGGATTGGCTGCCATACCTACTCCCGACCATGCTGTCCAGCCTATGACAAACCATTGTAAATCTGGTCTATGCCTGAAAAGCTGGAAGGACATTTTTGCTATAATATCTGCACCTGCTACATAGTCAACTTGACCATCCATTCCAAATCTTCCTGAAATAGAACCTATACTTAGGAAAAATTTCAGAGGTGCTTCTTTAAAGGCATGGTATAAATTATAAAATCCATGGGCTTTAACTCTGACCACATTCAATGAATGCTGCTCTGGCTTCTTAGGCAGTCTTCCAAATGATGGAAGTCCTGCTCCATTTACTATTGCTGTTACCTTCCCAAATCTTTGCTCTATTTCTTCTGCCATTTCTATAACTGCCTTGTTATCTACCACATCACAGGTTACATAGTATAATTTATAACCTTTTTCATTTGCTTTTTTAAGATTATTAAATAGTTCACGGGCAGCTTTAACTTTGCCAAATCTTTGTTTTATTTGGATAGGAGTTAGTTCAGGGTTCTTTAACTTTGTCTCTTTTAAATATACTTTCTCATAATTTATAAATTCTTGATCACTCATTTTTATCCACATTTCATCTTCCGAAGGAAGCTTTGTTCGCCCACTTACAACTATAGTAGGATTGTAAACTTCAGCTAATCCTTTTGCGAATTCATAATTAATACCCCGGCCTCCTCCAGTCACTAGAATTACATCTTCGTTAGTTATGTTATATGGCTGTTCTTTCCTTTCTACTTGAACTTCTTTAGGAACAATGCAGATGGTTTTACGTCTGTTATTTACATATCCTATCTCTACAAGCTGTTCCATAAGGCTAAATTCTTTCCTTAAGGTCTCAATCACCGTTTCAATGTCCTTCGTCTCAGTAAAGTCCACAACCTTCGCGTTAATGGTTGGAATCTCTTTATGTAAGCTTTTAACAAAGCCCGCCGTTATGCCGCCTATTGGATTTAAGGATGTTCCTTCTTCTAGTCCAAAGATTCCACCAATATTGGTTGCCGCAAAAAGGCAAGAGTCTTGTCCTAATCCTTCTAAGTCTTCATATATTGAACGCCCTCCATAAAACATAATGTTATAGCTTGTTTCTACTTCCTTTTCCCATATATCCCAATCTACATTATCAAGTGAAAAATTATCAATCAGAGGATACAAGTTGATAAATCCGTGAACTATTTTTAGTAGTTCTTTAGCTTTTTTAAAGGTAAACTTGATTTCATTTATATCAGCATAATTTGTAGTAACTGTATTAAAAGAATCAAACTTATCTTCATTATCAGTTATAATTGTAATTTTTCCGCCTTCATTTGTAATAAATCTAGCTATACCCTTTGTTATCTCTCCATTTATTCTATCTTCTATAATGATAAAATTCTTATTCTTGAAGGAATATTTCTTACCATTATTTGTGTTATACGCTCTTTCTACTGTAATAGGTATATATCTTTTTGCCTTCTCATCTAGGCAATACTTATTTATCTTATCAAGTACTGATTCTTTTTTTTCATTAACAGGCGACGCTTTTGATAATCTGCTTAATGAATATTCAACTATTTTATCGATTGTATTGAATTGTTTAATGTCTACGTTAGAGTCTAATTCATAGCCATATTTCTCCCTTATCATGCCAAGCATTTCCGCTTGCTTTACCGAGTCTATTCCTAAATCCGCTTCTAAATCTAGGTCTCCTTCTAGCATTTCTACTGGATAACCCGTCTTAAGCTCTATTATCTCCTTTACTTCCTTCTCTACTTCTTCTATATTTACCGATACCGCTACTTCTAATATACTGTTCTCCTGCGTTACTCCTTGACCACTATTTAATCTGCTAATTGTATACTGGGTAATTTTATCTATTGTATTAAATTCTTTAATGTCTGCATTTTGATCTGCTTCATACCCGTATTTCTCTCTTATCATGCCAAGTATCTCTGCTTGTTTTACCGAATCTATTCCTAGGTCTGCTTCTAAATCTAGGTCTCCTTCTAGCATTTCTACTGGATAACCCGTCTTAAGCTCTATTATCTCCTTTACTTCCTTCTCTACTTCTTCTATATTTACCGATACTGCTTTTGATACACTACTCTTCTGGGTTGACTCTTGACTACTATTCAATCTACTAATGGTATACTTGGTAATTTTATCTATTGTATTAAATTCTTTAATATCTGCATTTTTGTCTACTTCATATCCATATTTTTCTCTTATCATGCCAAGTATTTCTGCTTGCTTTACCGAATCTATTCCTAGATCTGCTTCTAAATCCAGATCTCCCTCTAACATTTCCACTGGGTAGCCTGTTTTTGACTCTATTATACCCTTCACTTCTTTTTCTACTTCTGCTATGTTAATAGCTACGTAATCTTCTATTGCAAAACTACTTTCATCCTTAACTGTTATTGCTGCTTCTGCCAAAAGCTCATCGTTGCCACTAATTAGATTCACAATTTGTCTAAGACTAATGTTTCCATCAATTGAGATAATGTCTTCTGTCAATCCAAATTCTTCTCTAATTTTTTCTAGAGCTTGAATAAATATTTTTTTGTTAAGAGCTAATGAAGATAGCATTGGCTCTGAGTCTATCTTTATAAGACTTTCTGGATATCCTGTAAGGTTCATAATAATCCTTTTAATTGATATCTCTATATCCTTTTCTGGCTGATCTACTGACAATGAACTCTTCATCATCTCACCTTGTCCCCTTTCATCTAATCTATTTACATACATATAGGCTTTCAGCCTCTTAACTGAGATTAAGTCACCGACCTTTGGTATATTAGAGGCAATACTATGTACATCTTTGTCTTCTAAAATAACTTTTACTAATTTGGTCAAAATATTTTTGGGACCTACTTCCATGTAGATTTTTATATTCACTGTTTCATATAAATCTGTGACTATGTCACAAAAACTAAAGGGAGTTATCAGTTGACTTGACAAGAATGATGGCATTTTTTCATTTGATGAAGTTTCATCATCATAGAACTTACTGTTAATTGTTGAATATACTGGCTTTTTAGGTTTTTTATATTTAAAGGTCTTAAGCTTTTCTTCAAAATAGCTAACGGCAGGAGCTAAAAGCTTCGAATGGAAACCGTGGGATACAGGTAATTTTGCAGAGATTATATTGTTTTTCCTGCAATAATCATTTATATTATTAACAGCTCTTTGTTCTCCCGATATGATAACTTGCTGTGGTGAATTATGAAGTGCAATGTTACAATAGCCTTTTGCTTCATCAAGTACCTTATTAAGGGCTGCATCCTGTCTCTTCAGCTTAAGGCTAATCATTGTTCCTCTACTTTGTTCTTCAATTTGATTAAGGGACCAGGCTCTATAGTAGGTGATCCTCAAGCCTTCTCTAAAGGTAAATACTTCTGCTGCAGCCAATGCGGCTATCTCACCTAAACTATGGCCTACATATACATCTCCATCAATTCCAAAGGATCTGAGAAGTCTATATATTGCCATATTTGCAGTGAAAATAGCGGGTTGCATTACTTCAGCTTTGGTCATTTTTTGTTCTATTATTGACTTATCCTCTTCCCTATCATAAAATATGCAGTCACTTAATTTTTCTCCTGTTAAATTATTGTATTCTTCATCGGCCTCTCTAAAGGTATCCTTAACCACGGGATAAATCTCAACAAGCTCTTTCAGCATGTTTGGGTACTGTGCTCCGTGCCCAGGAAATAATAGTGCAGTTTTTCCTTTAGAAATGTTTTTATGACCTATGTATATCCCCTGAACATTGAGGAAATCTAATTTTTCCCTTGTCAATTCTTTATTTAATTTCATTCTTCTCCCCCCTTAAATAACTTGAAATTCCCTAGCAACCTCTGCAATTTTATCTAAGGCAATATCTATTTCTTTTTCACTAAGTGAAGCTGTTATTGTGGCTCTAAACCTACTTTTATTCTGTGGCACAGCTGGGAATACTGCAGTAGCTATGTATACTCCTTCTTCCATGAGTTTCTTTGTCATTTTCATGGTTGTTAAGTCATCCCCTATGAATATAGGTATTACTGGAGATACACTATCTAAAATATCAAAACCTAATTCTATAAGTCCTTTTCTAAATCTTATTGTATTCTCCCAAAGCTTTTCCCTTCTCCATGTTTCTTTTTCCATTATATCGATGGCTTTTATAACTCCTGCTACAATTGAAGGGGGAAGACTTGCATTAAATATGTATTGATGTGCCACATGCTTTATATAATCGCATGTATCTGCATCTGAAGATATACAACCCCCAACACCCGCTAAAGATTTACTAAATGTTGCCATTTTAACTTGTATTTTGTCTTCTAAATCAAAATGCTCGGAACTACCTCGTCCAGTTTTACCAAAGAAACCTAGTGCATGGGCATCATCAACCATTACGCAAGCATCATATTCTTCTGCTAACTCAACTATTTTATCTAATGGAGCTAAATCTCCATCCATAGAATAAACTCCATCAACAACAATTAATTTTTTCTTATACTTACTTGATCGTGAAAGTATGTACTCCAACTTTTCCATATTGTTATGTTGAAATATTCTAACGTGACCATTAGCCATTTGTATTCCATCAACGATACTCATATGATTTAATTGATCCGTAATAATTACTGTTTTTTCATCATTTGCCAAGGCAGTTATTGCTGCCAGATTTGCCATATATCCAGCACTGACTACAACGGCTGACTCTGTTCTCATATACTCTGCAATTCGTTCTTCTAATTTTTTATGGAGTATTGTTGTTCCATTGTGAAGTCTTGCGCCACATGTGCCGGTACCATATTTGTAAAGGGCATCATTCATAGCTTTTATAATTTCCGGATGTGTTGATAGCCCTAAGTAGTTATTTGAAGTCAACATTATCACTTCTCTACCTTTGTAAATGGTTGAGCCTTGCTGTGGACCTTCGAAGGGTGGTTCAAACACGTATAGGTCCATTTCTTTACCCTCTTTTATGCTTTCTAGATATCCGTTAAAATCTTCTCTATATGCCTGAGGCATTAAAGCTGTACTATTCATAGTTTCTCCCCCTTAGCGAACCCTTTTTAGTTTTTTTAGTAATTCCTCATAGTTTTTATATACTATGGCCAACCGATACTCAGAGTTTGCAACATGTTCCTTTTCTTCTGAAATTACTTTCTTTGACTTCATTATAAAATTGGCCTTTTCACATAATTTTTCAAAGCTCTGTGCACCCAAGTAAAGTACATAATCATCGTTAGCATCCTCTTGCCTCATTGTATCTGGATCATGATCAATTCTACTTTCGATTTCCACATCGGACTCTTTGTCATCGACAAGTATCATGTAGTCTCCACCTAAGATGGAATATGAATATATCGATGTTAGATTATTTCCAATCGCCCTATTGGTTTTGTTCAAATTGTTTAGTTTTTTATGATGTTGAGATAAAACTCCTTTCAGAAGGACAAAACCTGCTTGCGCTCCAAAGTAAAATGCGTTTTTACCGCTTTCTGTTTTCATGCTGTTACAGCATTCATAATAGCTTACTTGCATATCTTCTGTTATTGTATTCTTTGTTCCAATTGACTTTTCTATCATATTTCCTTTATTTAATAGACCTTTTAATCTGGCATATACTTTATCTTCATCACTTACATCACTGAATTTTTTAAGAACAAAGAAAACAGCTCCTTCCCCCATAACAAAATCTTCTATTTTACTACCGCAGAAATAACATCCTTCTCTGTTGTCATTCTTTAAGATATCAAATAATGTTATTAGCTCCGGGGTCATATTTGCATGTACTCCACCGACGATAACAGTATCATTTTCCCCTGATTCCAAACTCATAACACCTTGCTCAAAGGCATTTATAAAGGATGTACTGTCACTATCTACAACAATATTTGCCCCTTGAATATTAAAGAAATTTGCAATCCTTCCTGCTGTTATGTTATCCATATAGCCTGGCAGGGTATCTTCTCCGATTTTAGGTATGTAGCTTTTAAATTTTTTCGTTATTTCTTCAACTATACTTAACTTTATATCTTCTTCTAATTCATTAAATCCAGGTATATCTTTTAGTATCTCAAAATATTCTACAAATCTTATTCTTAGGTTAGCTAGTATCGAAGATTCCAGACCTAATGCTGATCCTACATATACACCGGTGGTTTGGCTATTTAGTTTTTCCAAACCATGATCTTCAATTGCTTCCCCTGCAGCCATTATTCCCATTTGCTGGCCTTTGTCAATCTCAGCTAAAATCTTTGGGGGTATTTTATACTTCAGCCATGGAAATTCTAGTTTTTCTATGAAATTTCCTTGTATTTCACTCTTATCTGCAAATATTTCATTTATTTCCTCATTCCATCTTTTCTTAGGAAATTTATTATGCTCTTTCTTATTTTTTTCGATATTCTTCCACCAGTTTATAGCTCCCACTGATTCAGAATCTATACATCCCACACCTACAACTGCAATATCCATAGACTTGCATGGTTTTTGCTTACTTGCTTTCATTTTCTCTAACAGATTTCTATGATACTCCTGCTTGTATTCCTCTACTACAACACTTGCGTTGATTCCACCAAAGCCAAAGGCATTTACTGAGGCTCTTCTTGGCTCTCCTTCTTTTTTGCTTGTCCACGGTTTAGGGTCAGTATTTATATAAAAAGGTGTTTTATGTAAATCCACTCCCTCTGGCTCTTCAGTAAAATCATGGGTAGGAGGTAGTATATTATTTTTCATTCCCTCTAGTACTTTTATTAAATTTGCCATTCCAGCTGCTGAGAAACTATGTCCAATTTGGGATTTTATAGTTCCTATTGCAACAGATTTTGATGGTAGATTTTCATCTTCATAAAGTAGTTTTATTGTCCCAAGCTCTACTTTATCACCTACCTTAGTTCCTGTAGCATGGGCTTCAATATACTCAACATCCCGTGGCCGTAAACCAGCCTTTTCAAGAGCCTTTTTCATTGCTTTAACTTGTCCTGCCGAGCTAGGTGCATAGATAGATTTCCCTTTACCATCGCTGGCTGTCCCAACCCCTCTGATAACTGCATAGATATTGTCTTTATCTTTTACTGCTTGGTCTAATCTTTTTACTATGATGGTAGCTGCCCCTTCACCTGGAATTAATCCATTAGCCGTGATATCCAAGGGAGCCGAATGAGTAGGCGAGAGTCCTCCTACCTTTGCAAATGCAACGTTTCCTGTAACACTAATGTTACCAAGTACACCGGATATAACACATGTCTTAAGGTTGTTATTTTGCAAGTGCTTTACTGCTTCATCAATTACTAAGGCCCCTGCAGAACAGGCTGCATCCACTATTAGGGTTGTCCCTCTTATATTTAGTACGTCTCTAACTGATTTAGCAAGTGTACTGTGGAGCAACTTTTTATAATTCGAATTATCTACTCCTTCGAATTTTTCGTCCAACTTTTTTTGAAACTGGATTTTAATTTCTTCTTTTTGACTCTTTCCTAGTCGTTTGAACTCTTTATTTTGTTCTAGATAATATAAAAACTCTTTTCCTCTAAAGTTAATAGAATAGTTGGCGAATGCTTCATCACCCAGCATGTTTCCTAGAAATAGTCCTGTATCGAAGCTGTCAACTATACTATTTTTATTTTGTGATTTACTTAATGCTTGTAATATTGAATCCAGCATCATAAGCTGTGCACGATTTAGCTTATTAAGTTTCTTCTCACTGTATTCATACTCCTCATAGGGAAATTTATAGGAATCTATATATGCTCCTAATTTACAATAAGTCTTATCCTCAGCAGTCCGATCCTTATCATAGTAATATTCCCAGTTCCATCTTTCCTTCGGGGTGACTCTAATACCTGATTTCCCAGATATAATAGTTTCCCAAAACAAGTCAGTGGTATAACCATCTGGTGGTAGTACACACCCATATCCTACAATAGCTAAGGGGTGAAAAAAGCTGTTCTTCATATTTTGTCCTCCTTTGTATAATATTTATTGCAAGGGCTAAAGCCCTTGAATTCAACATTTCTATTGGGCTAATATCTATTAGGATTTTTATTTCATTTATATTTTATATATTCTCATTTATGTAATTTTATTGTGCTAAGTTTGTATTATTTTTAACAAACCCCTTCAGAAAGCCTGTTGGATGATTTAACATGATATATTTTGCACAATTGGATGTTTGTTTTATGAAAATGATTAAGATTAAGATATAGCATTTTTTAAGCTATTATTTAAGGTGAGTTTTTTAGTTGAGATCTTCATACAATTTATTTTGTAATTTTTGTTATTTTCTGACTATTTATACAATTATACATCGGTAAGTAAATATAATCAAGATTTTTTTTTACTTTTTTATAAATTTAATATAAACTTTACTTACTTTTTTATATTTTTTTACATTTATGGGTTTAGGTATTAACTTCCAAAATAGTAATTTCTTCTGTAATTTACAGACAAAGACATCTATCGACACTTTGTTCTGATCATAGTTTCTTCATGAAAAACATTTCAACCCAGATTTTTCATAGAAAGTTTGGAAATATGCAAGTAGTTTTGAATTTTCTATGAAAAAGCTGGGTTTAACTTCCAAAAAAATAAAACCTATGGAAATTTCTTTACTTTTATCAAAAGAAATTCCCATAGGTTTTTAATTTGTGTCTATTTATATTTCTTTAATATCTACGACATCATATCCGGCATCATCTACGGTGTCTCTAATAACTTTTTCGTCGATCTCCTTTTCCAGAGTAACTATTACATTTTTCTCATCTACACTACTACTTTCAACTGTAACTCCGTCTAATTCATTTAGAGCTCTCTCTACTCTACCAGTACAGTGGCTACAGCTCATTCCCTCAATTAAAATCATTCTTTTCATTTTATACACCCTTTCTTTTTTATATACTTAGTGTTACTGACTTTTAAGGAATTTTGATATTTAATTTGAGTGGTTTCTATGAACCTGTTTTCATCTTCAAAATCATATAGAAAAACAGGTTTGTTACATGAACAAAAAGGAAATATCAAAATCCCTCGCAATAGACGCATTAACTAACCCTATCCCTTAAACCTTCTAAGCCTAAGTGCATTTGTTACTACAGATACTGAACTCATGGACATAGCAGCTGCTGCAAACATTGGATTTAGCTTCGGTCCTCCAAGGGCATAGAATAATCCTGCTGCCAATGGTATTCCTGCTGTATTATAAGCAAATGCCCAAAAAAGATTTTGCTTAATGTTTCTTATGGTACTCTTGCTTAATTTGATCGCTGTAACTACATCTAAAAGGTCACTCTTCATTAGTACTATGTCTGCAGATTCCATTGCAACATCAGTTCCTGAACCAATAGCTATACCTATATCAGCCATGGCCAATGCAGGTGCGTCATTTATGCCGTCTCCAACCATAGCAACCTTTTTACCCTTTTCCTGAAGCTTCTTAACCTCGTTAGATTTATCTGCTGGTAAAACCTCGGCTAAAACAATGTCTATTCCAACCTGCTTTGCTATTGCCTTGGCTGTTCTTTTGTTATCTCCCGTAATCATTGCTACTTCTATTCCCATATCATGTAGTCTCTCTATTGCCTCTTTGCTGTTTTCCTTTACAACATCAGCTACGGCTATTATACCCTCTAATCTATTATTTATAGCTATAAACATCGGTGTCTTACCTTCATCTGCTAATCTGGCCGATTCATCTATTAGGGCTGGCTCAATATTTCTATCCCTCATCAGCTTTTCATTTCCAAGCAAGACCTTATCACCTTCTATATTTACTTCTATTCCATGACCGGGTATTGCATAAAAATCCTTAGCATCTAAGAATGTAATCTTTCTTGCTTCAGCTTCCTTAACGATAGCCTCTCCAAGGGGATGTTCAGATCCCTTTTCAGCGGTAGCCGCTATTTCAAGAAGTTTATTTTCATTAAAGCCTTCTCTTGTTATTATATCGGTAACTCTAGGTTTTCCCTCTGTTATGGTACCGGTCTTATCAAAGACTATAGTTTCTATCTTATATGCCGACTCAAGGGCTACACCGCTTTTTATTAATACTCCAAGCTCAGCTCCTTTGCCAGTTCCAACCATTATTGCTGTTGGTGTTGCAAGTCCTAGGGCACATGGACAAGCTACTACTAAAATCGAGATAAATATGGTCAGTGCAAATTCAGCACCGCTACCTGTAAAGTACCATATCAGCCCTGAAACAGTGGCAATCGCCATAACTATTGGTACAAAATATCCTGCTATTATGTCTGCCAGTTTTGCTATCGGAGCCTTACTGCCCTGAGCTTCTTCAACTAGCTTAATAATTTGTGCCAAGGCAGTATCCTTGCCTACCTTTGTAGCGCTAAATTTAAGTATACCGTTTTTATTTATACTTGCACCTACAACCTTATCACCTATGTTTTTCTCTACAGGGATACTTTCTCCCGTAAGCATTGATTCATCAACTGAACTGTGTCCTTCAACTACTTCACCATCCACAGGAATCTTTTCTCCCGGTTTAACTAATATAATATCTCCTTCTTCAACCTCTTCTATAGGTATGCTTATTTCTTCTTTTCCTTGTACTATAGTGGCGGTTTTAGGCTGAAGACCTACTAATTTTTTTATTGCCTCGGAGGTTTTACCCTTTGAGCGTGTTTCCAGATACTTTCCAAGCATAATAAGGGCTATAATTACTCCCGCAGTTTCAAAATATAAATCCTTAGCAAATTCAGTATAACCATTCATGATTTTATAGGTTGCATACAATCCATAGATAATTGCCGCACCAGTTCCAACAGCTATTAGCGAATCCATATTTGGACTTCTTCTAAATAGAGACTTAAAGCCAACTGTATAGAACTTATTTCCTGCAATCATTACAGGAATAGTTAATACCAGTTGAATAAGTGCAAAATTAAATGGATTAAAATGTGGATTTATAAACGTTGGTAATGGAAGCCCTATCATATGTCCCATAGAAATATAGAAAAGCGGTATAGTAAAGGAAATGGCCACTATAAACTTAGTCCACATAACCTTTATTTCTCTTTCCTTCTTATCTTGATCCTCGTCCTGTACTACTCCCCTTTCTATATCTAGGGGAGTATATCCAGCCTTTTTGATGGCACCCTTTATCTCAGATAGTCTCACGATATTTGCATCATAGATCACTGTAGCCTTATTAGTAGCTATATTTACATTTACAGACTTAATACCCTCTAGTTTGTTGATAGACCTATCAACAGCTCCCACACAGGATGCTCAAGTCATACCCTCTACCGGTATTACAACTTCCTTTACATCTTCATCAGCCAAGGCCTTATATCCTGCTTTGTTTACAGTCTGGGCTATTTGATTTTCTGAAATCTTTTCTTGGTCATATTTTACAAACATTTTCTCTGTTGCAAGATTTACATTAACCTCTTCTATTCCATCCATTTTGTTTACGGCTCTCTCTACCGCACGGACACAAGCGGCACAGGTCATACCTTCTATCTTAAAGTTTTTTTCTAATGTCATTCTTTCACCCCTTTTGTAAGGATATTTCTATTACATTATATACCCATACAGGGTATATGTAAATAGTTTTTTGATAAAGAACTGACGAAGGTAATTTTATAGTTATAGATTATAAGCTTTTAAGGCATCCGGAATAGTATTAAGATGTCTTTCAACCCATTAATTCTCTACGACTCTATCCTGAGAACATTCAACCTACAACTTTCAACATCTTTATTTACTATATATCTTACCCATTTCGATTACAATTTAAGATATCTTTTTGTGAATATGGTATAATATGGTTAAGTCCAGCTCATTCAGAATAATCTGGGCTTAATCCTAGGATAGAAACACAGTTCTGGTTGGTAGTCCAGACGCATCTATGTATATTTATAAATTCCATATAGTTGTCAGTAACCTTCCCCCTTCGGGTCGTCCGTTCCTAGCGAATATATATTTTTTTAGAAGGGGTGATGTTATGAAAAATATCAATACATCGTTTTCTATTCTTTTTGAGACTCCCTATTGGATCGGACTTTTCGAAAAAAAAGGTGATGAAGGTTATTCTGTTTCTAAGTTTGTATTTGGAAAGGAGCCTACGGGTCCTGAGCTGTACAATTTTATTGTAAAATATTATCCAAATGGACTAAGTTATAGTAAACCCAATGAAGACATTGCTAAGATAATTAGGAAAAAAATAAATCCTAAGAAAAGACAGAGAGAAGCTGCAAAGGCTATGGAAGACAGAGGTGTTTCCACAAAAGCCCAAGAGGCTTTAAGACTTCAATATGAAGAAAATAAGCTAGAAAGAAAAAAGCTCTCTAAGCTAAAGAAGGAAGAGCTTGAAAGGAAAAAGTTTATCTTGAAGCAGGAAAAGAAGAAGCAGAAGAAACGAGGACATTAAGGATTATAGTGCTTAAGCCAATCGAAGTACTGGTCTATTTTTCTATAATATAGGAAGATAGACCTCTTTGTATAAGTTCACAGCATATACCGTCATATTTTCGCCCTGTGTAGATTTCATATCTTGTCTTGTATTTATCCACAACTTTTTAACTAGCAAGACCACTAAAATTCTCTTTATTTATTGTGACCTTGTAGCTAGTTTTATACCTGGCTTCCTTATTTAAATATATATATATTTATTATTTTCTTAATAATTTTTTAAATCATATTTTATCAGGTTAAGTTCATCAAACTTCTTTGAACTAGTATTTTTAATTTTTGCTATTACTCTTGGTGTATAAGGGTCATTAACTAAATCATTTGAATCAATATGCATGTTTGCATATACTAAATAGATTCCGTTTTCACAAGCCAAAACTTTAGTTACTTGACAAAAGGGCGTGCTCTCTCCATCGGCAATAGGCATTTTGTAGTAATCGTTTTTATAGGTGATTTCTTTATCAACAGACTGGTGTTTGATTTTTTTTATACCAAAATACTTATATATCGTTCTATCAATATGATTTTTAGAAATACGTAGTACAAGTTCTTCGTTTGTTGATTCAAATAATTGATAATTATTTTTATAATTATGAGAAACTGCAAAGTTTATTAACTGTTTATCAGAATAATTATTCATATCGAAACCAACTCCAAAACATTCTGCAAAATTACTTAAGAAAATATTTATACGTCTCTTTGATTCCCTATCCATGGCTATCTCTTTTGGTTCGTACATCTTAATCATTATTGGCTTATATTCGTTGGCATTCTTATTCTTTTCAAAATTAAATTCTATCTTATAACCCATGACTATTCCATTAACTTTTATATTAGATACCTTATCATTAAATACAGTCTTAAGCCTTACAATCCCATTCTCAATAGTTCCAATGTTTAAAATGGTATCTTCATCTTTTGTTCCTTCCCTATATGTAATGACTGTATCTTTCATTAGACCAAATACTGCAAAATTTAATTTTTGTGTTACCTCAGACATGATATCTTCATTATAGCTAGTAAGCTTATCTTTATTTACACCATCATACATAGGAATAATTGCGCCTATATATTCATCATAGTTGATATACACTCCATTAATCGTTTCAATATCAAAGTCCATAATATTTTCAAAATTTATCTCTACTTCTAATTCTTCCGATTCCTCTAATTCACATATTTCTTCCCCATCACTCGTGTAAGAAAAACAGCTCCATTTCCTACCAATATCTGTATAATAACTTTTAGAGACAATTATAGAATAGTCATTAGATTGCTCATATTGACCTACAGTACCATTATAATTTCCATGGCTTAAATAATGTATATCTAATGTTTCTAAATCAACATAATGAATTGCATCTTCTGTTGCCCATGTATTTGTTTGAAAATAGAGCCTTGAGCCGTAAAAAGATTTATGTACATTGCTAATTCCTCTGATATATTTTTTATAATCATTTTCAAAATCAAAATCCTTTTTTTCCTTGCCTACTGTCACTGTATTATTCGTATTATTATAGGTTATTTTAATTTCATCATTCTCTACTTTGTAAGTATAACCTTTAGAAAAGTCGTTTTCTATTTTATTTTGAAATTGACATCCACATAAAATTACACTAGCAAATAATATAATGACTACTTGATTTAGTAGTTTCTTCACATTACTTCCCCCTCTGATATTATTATATCCCATCCCTGTAATTTTTGAAATTTATCTCGGACTACCTCCCTTTACTTCTGTAGTCTGATATATTATTTCATTTCTCTCTTCCTATCTTACTTAAAGAACTAATATCCTTTCTTAAAAACTTCTTGATTTTCTAATATATCAAAAGAACCGTCCCTGACGGTATATAAAAGGAATTCTCCTTGGTGGAGCTTCGCTCCCGGTGAAGAGATGTTGTTAATCTATTGTTAGCTGATGTTGTGAGCGGAAATAAGCATTCACATTAGTTGTTATCACTTTGCCTCTTTACATAGTGAAGTTCTGCAAATTGATTAAACCGCCGAATACTTTTTAATTCTAACTCTATTTCAATGTTCTGTTTATTGAACAAAGGAATTCCTGTTCCAATAATGGTAGGTGCAATATTTATTATAAACTCATCCACAAGATTCTCTTTAAGAAAATAGGATAGTAAGTCTCCTCCACCAACAATCCAAATGTTTCTACCTTCAACACCCTTTAATGTATTTATAAATCTAACTATGTCGCCATCAACAAACTCTACACTATTATTAGGTTCATATCTTGACTTAGTGAATACATAACACTTCTTATTCTTATAGGGGAAATTCTCTTTCTTTACGTTCATGATCCAATCATAGGTTCTTCTACCAAGAACTATTGTATCTATAGTGTCATAGAACTCCGAATACCCATTATCGCCTTCTCCTTCCACCTTAAATAACCAATCTAATGAATCATCTTCAGTAGCTATATACCCATCCAAACTTGTGGCTATATAAACTATCACTTTTCTTCTCATTGTAAATACCTCCTCGATGTTTTAATAAACAGCTCACAATGTCAGCTAACTATGGCATTTACGAACCTGGTTCGCAAAGATCTAAGCAGACCAAACATTATTTCATATCATATCATATTTTGGTAATATTTTACGGGATAATACAACCTTTAACAGGAAAGAAATTCTATTGCTTTTTACATTTTAGTACAACATAAATTCTTATGATAATATAAAAGCATAGGTCACGTTGTATATATATAAAGTGAACATGTTGAAAAGACAAAATTTTGTATTATATAGTTAAGATAATCCGATTATGCTGGCTGTACCCCATGGCTATCAAGCTAAGGAGTTATGATAGTTATGCAAGTACCTAAAATACTATATTTACATCTGAAAATGTTAATTAATATCTGTCATTTTCTGTTTTGGGCAATGGAACACCCTTTTATTACACGGAAAAAAGACCCATGAAAAAGTCTGATTTTTTTAAAGACATGGATCTTAAAATATAATTAAATTGTTTTATGCGGCGAATTCACATGTTTTTTCTTGGTAGTGATGACACACTCCAAGAATGTCAAATAAGGTTTTCTTACCTTTTTTACGTGTTTTTCGCCCGTTTTTCTTTATACATTTAAATATATCTATTAGGAGTTTAGTCACCTGAGAAGGCTTATTTATTATATTTAAATAGATTTTTTTTATGTATTCTTTCACTACCTGGGCACTCTTTATTTCACTTCCTTCTAACTCATAATTTTCAAGGAGTTCTTTTCTCATTTTAAAAATTATTGATGAGCTTAATATAAGCCTAATATAAGCAAAATAAGTTTTCCATAAAGCTGACATTTAAACCTTTCTATTTTTACAGGTTTTACTTTTGAGATATTAAATATGGACTTCCAAATCTTAATTATAATTTGTC